>ENA-UOJM01002217-UOJM01002217.1-human-gut-metagenome-genome-assembly--contig:-P116-NODE-2217-length-14350-cov-4.920252_pt1 | contig 14350 bp, 19 predicted proteins | sample MGYA00242349_ERZ723896 | MGnify/ENA metagenome assembly ERZ723896 | reverse complement strand
TCAGAGTCATGTAAGTCATGATGTTTTAACCTTCCATCTTTTCTTTTATAACTTTGAGAACATCGGCTTCGACCTGCTTCGGGGTCTTTCCGTATACGAAGACCAACGTATCGAGAAGAGCGTCCGACTTCGCAACGTACAGCCCATGGTTCAGCAGCACTTCTACTGGGCGATCGATGTCTTCAAGCGCCTCTTCGGAATACTTCCGAAGCTGAAGCACCGCATATTTGATGGCATCGTCATAGTTAGCGGTGATAACCCCCCCCATCGAAACAAATTCTTGCTCTTCGTTCTTTTTCCTGTTCTGATCAAAAAATCCCATTTCTCGTTCCTTTCAGTTGGTTATTGCTTTGGGCTTAATCTTCGTCCTCTTTATCGATGACCACATCGACCACATCCGCTGTTTCGTAGGTGCAGTGACCGCGCTCAAGGCAGTTGGTCCATTTGTTCCACGGGATGCAAAACGTCTTCTTGTCATCGATATTGGCCCGCCTGTCGGGGCATTCGAAAGGGTTCATTCCTTACCCTCTTCATCGCTTGAGAGCTTCGAAGGCTCTACGGCATAAACAACGCCACAGCGCGTACAGGACGCAAGACGCAAACTACTGATCCCTATCGCTCCATAATCCTGCAACACGGCAGAGGCGATGTTTCCGTTGCCATCAGCCATATACGAGAGCTCTCTAAGCTCTCCGCCACAAACCACGCACCTTTTTTGAGTTGCCATCGCTATCTCCCCTCTGGCTTACGCACGGGCATGATGACAGCATTCAAGCGCTCGCCATGGAAGATCAGCGGGCGCGTTGCGATGTAGACATCGATGTCGACCTCATCGCCATCGAGCGGAGCAAGCACCGTCTGCAGCAGGTTCGTCGAGACGTAGCTCTCCGCAATGCCCGCGACCTCGCTCTCGCATGCCGCTATCGCTTCCATGCTCGAGGATCCGTTATCCCCGAACCCTGAAACCGATACCTCATCGGAGTCGAACTTGAACTCGGTGGTGTTGGCACCTACCGCATTCACGCGATTCACTGCGGAGCGAAGCTCTTTCAGGTTGCAGCGCACGCGCGATGATTCGGGAAGCTTCATGACCATCTGCCAGTTCGGGAAATCCTTCTGCAAGAGAACCGTCTGCAGCGTGATATCGCCAGCGCTGAAGGTAGCGAGCGTATCTGATACCGTCACGTACATGCTCCCTGGAACGCTGAGCATCTTCAGGTGCTTCACGAAGTAGATGGGCACGAAAACGCGCATCTTCGGATAGCGTTTATCGACAAGCGAACGCTCTGCGATCTTGTAGGAATCGGTAGCGACCACATGCAGCACGCCATCCTCACCGCAATCGAGGCATACACCGGGGTAGCGATCCTTCTCGTCCTTGCAGGCGAAAGTCGATACTCGCTGCACCGCATCAACGAACTGCTCTGCTGGAACCTCGATAGGCTCAACATCCAAAAGAGGCTTGATGCTGATCTGTTCGTATGAGTCGTTCGTTGGCAGGGTGAGGTTGTTCTTTGCGCATGAGATGTGCAGCAGCTCTCCTTCATCGTAGATGCTGAGCGCTTGGTCGGGCAGCGACTTCACGACCGCACCCAGAAGGCGCGCCGGCACGCAAACACTTCCCTCGCCCTCGACAAGAGCAGCTGCGCGCTGCTCCACCACCTCGCGCTGGTCGGTAGCTCTCACCACCACTTCCCCACCTATAGCTTTGATCTGGATAGCGGCCAGGTTCGCAACGCTGTTGCCATCAGCAACGGCGCATGCGACCGAAATGGCGCGCTCCATCTCTGCTTGATTGATCGAAAATCTCACTTCTTCTTCCTTTCTCCCGTTAGTCGGTTGGTTATTGCTTATCTACGCGACGTTTCCGTCGATGTAGTCCATGATGGTCGGCATGCTCTGCTTGAACTCCTCTGCTTCGAGATATTTCACGCCATCTAAGAAATACTGCGAGTTCAGCTCCACTGCCCTACCCTTGCGCCCAAGCTTAAGAGCGCGCAACGGCACGGTGAACAGCCCGCCGAAGGGGTCATACACCAGCTCTCCAGGATTCGAATAGCGCGTGATGAGCCTGTCGACGATATCGAACTGAAGCGGACAGACGTGCATCGCCTCGCGCTTATGCGACTGCGAAGAGTTCAAGGTGAGCATGCGGTTCACATCGTCCCAAACCATATCCGCCCACGAGCCAGGAGCGAGCGCCATGAAGGTCGAGGGAAGGTGCCCGATGCCATCAAGCTCCTCGCCGATCTTCACGTGGCTCTCGTAGTCATAGATATGACGCAGGCTATCCTGCTTGAACACATGCGAAGCATCATCGATGGGCAGCTGCGCGATCTCCTCAGAGGTGAGCGGGCGGTCCCCTGAGCTTCGCCAGAAGGCGTGGGCATCGATCTGCCAGCGCGAGCGCGAATAGTCTGCCTTATCCTTCACGACCGGCACATCCGCATATCCTCGGCTACGGTCGCTCTGGGGCTTATGGAAGAGCAGCACGTATTCAGGGCAACCTACGCCCATCTTCGTGCCATCCTTGCAGTTCTCCGTCCACCCCAAGCGGTAGGTCTGATTGTTCTCGCGCACAACATCGGTCACCACCGTGATCATGCCCATGTAATCGAAGCCATGCGCTAAGAAATGCTCGATCGTCTCGACATGGAAGGGCTGCACGGTAGGGATACCAGCACCCGTGACGTTTCCGAAGTTGATGCGATCCTTCACGTGACAGCAATACAGGCGCCCAGGCTTGAGCGCACGATAGAGATTCGGGGTGAGGTAGTCCATCTGAGCGAAGAAGTGCTCATCGCTATCGGTGTGCCCGAAATCGTTATAGCTGGGCGTGTATTCGTAGTGATTCGAGAACGGTATCGAGGTCACGATCAGATCGAGCGAGTCATCTGCCAGAAGCTTCGCTTCGAGCACCGTATCGTTGTTAGCAACGAGCCAACCTTGCCCGCTCGCTTCGATGCGCTCGATGCCTAAATTGCGCGTCATCGCATCTGCGATCTTCGCATCGGACAGGCCGTATTCCTTGATAATCTCTTGCATCTTCTCGTTCAGCTCCTCATATCTCTTCCACTTGGCACGCAGCTCTTCGACCACGTGTTTCTGGCTTTCGGCATAGATGATGTCGATCTCGACCTGCTCGGTTTGAAGAAAGCGATAGACACGGTGGATCGACTGGATGAAATCGTTGAATTTAAAGCTCACGCCGCAGAAGATCTCGCGGTGGCAATGTCGCTGGAAGTTGCAGCCGCTACCCGATAGCACCGGCTTGGTCGCAAGCAAACGGAACTTCCCATCCGAGAAGTCCACAATGCGGCTCTCGCGCTCGTCCAAGTCTTGCGAGCCATAGACCTCTACAGCATCGGGAATCTGGCGGCATATCTCGTGGCGCTCGGCTTCGAGGTCATGCCACAAGATGAACGAATCATCTGGGTTCGCTTCTACGATCTCGGCAGCTTTCGCGATGCGAGCGCTCATGGTCTCGCGGCGCTCGCGGGCTTCATCGGAGAGCGAGAAGGTGCTATCGCGAAAAGCCCTCAGCTGCCCATCGCGGTCGCCCACGAATTCGGCATCATCTGCAATCGGGATCTCGTGCCAGTTCACCTTCATCGGCGGCAGCGCATAGCCCCTATCGGAATAGCCCAGGTCGCTCGGCCGCTGCAAGAATATCGCCCAGGAAGACAACCAAAGCCAGAACTCGCGCTCCTTGTGCGGATAGAGCGTGAGGTTGTTCGCCTTGGTCGAGTCTCGCTGGAAGAATCGCGTGAGCGCTTGCCCGGTGTCCATGATGCCAAGAAAGCCCGCATAGTGGATGAGCTCCTTGTAGCGGTTGGGTGATGGTGTCGCGGTCGCAACGAAGCGATACGGCACGTCTACGAATATCTCCAAGAACGTCTGGTAGGTCTTCGAGCCATAGGAGCGAAGCACGCTCGCCTCATCCAAGCTCACAGCGTTGAAGAGGTTGACGTTCAGCTTGCCATCGCGCACCGATTCGTAGTTCGTCAGATACACGCCATCCTCGCCCACCTCGTGGTTCTTCCGCACGAAGGTAAGGTCCATGCCCAAAAGCTGTGCATCGCGTTTGAACTCCTGGCGTACCCCAAGCGGGCAGATGATGAGCTGCCGCCCTCGGTCGTGCGCGTTGATGAGCCGCATGATCTCGAGCTGCATGAGCGACTTGCCAAGACCGAACGCGGCGAAGATCGCACGCCTGCCACCAGCGAGTGCCCAGCGCACAATGTCGCGCTGATGCGGGAAGAGCACCGGCGAGATGACCCCTGTCGCGTCGAAGCCGACATGCGGGGTATGCGTTCGTTTGTCTTCGAGGAACTCGGTGTAGTCCATCGGGTAAAACCTTCCTGTTTCAACCTGGATAGTTCTTAGGTATTAAATGATTAAGATTAAGATGAGATTCGGTATGGGTATCCGTTACGGTATCCGTCACGGTGTCCGCTACGGTATCCGTTACGGTTCGTCCGTCACGATATCCGTTACGGTGGCATCTCCTCTCGGCGCTTTCGCCGCGCTTCTGCAGCAGCCTCGCTTGCTTCGAGCGCATACTGGCGACGCTTGCGCTTGGCTTCAGCATCCTTTAGCGAACGCTCGCTCATGACAAGCTCGCTGCGCTGCCATGCGCCCTTGTCGATAAGACCAACAGAGGCGAACGCATCTATCGATTTCTTGACGCTGTTCAGGCGTTTTCTCATCTCGCGAACAACGATGCGCTGGATGCTCCTATCGCTTAGATCGACGCAGCCATCGAAGCGGCTCATAAGGCACATCATGCCCACCCAGTCGATGAGATAACTCTTTCCGAAGTCATCTTCTAAGCGCACGACCTTCTCGTCATCACGCCAGTCGATGTCGAGCTTTATGTATGGTTTCGACCCCACTGCTAACGCCCTTTCGCGTGTCCAAAATTGCAAAAATCAAGCCTTCAAAGTTGCCTTTTCGTGTTCGTTCATGTGCAAACACGATGCATTTTCGAAGCACGAAAAATGAACTCTAAATGCCATTTAGGTGTCACCCAGAACAACTCGATGGCAACTAGAGATGAAAAACGCATCCCCAAAATCGCCTTGAAACCTCTGTGGATAACCATGTTGAAAACCTCAGTTCTCGCTCGATTTGCGCGTGCGGTCGATAACGTCTTGGATGCGATTCGCTGCCGCGCGATCGCTTCCTGGCAGCACATGGCCATAGATGCGAAGCGTGGTGGTCGGTGATGAATGGCCCAAGCGCTCAGCTATCGTGCGCAGGTTCTCCCCGCTCTCGAGCAGATAGCTCGCATGGGTATGACGGAGCGAGTGCAGGTGCACCGACGGGTCGAGATAGAGCATGTCTTTGAGCTCACGAAAATGGTCCGAATACTCGCGCGGCGCATACGGTGTGCCGTCATTGTGCGCGAAGAGCGGCGTGGTGCCCGTCTGGCGGACTCCTTCAGCTTTGAGCCTCTTCTCCTGCGCCTTGATATGTCCAAAAAGCACGGCAGTGATATAAGCTCCCAAGGTGCTCTTGCGCCGTGTCTTGGAACCTGCTTTGAGGCCCTTGTACTCAACGCCACCGCTGCGCGTCTGAGAGAGCGAGCGGAACACGCAGATCTCACCTTCAGCCGTCTCACCTTCGCGTGTAAGAGGCTGCTTGAAATCACGCACCTGAAAGCCTGCGAGCTCACCACGCCGCGCTCCGTTGTTGAGGTCGAGCATGAGAGCAACGTTGAGCGGGTCATAGTCCTCCTCGCCTGCAGCTGCCTTGTCGCAGTCCTCGCTCAGATACTCCACCAGAGCTGAAAGATCATATTCAGAGAGCGGTTGCACCTCTTCGCGATCTTCCTTCATCCGGCGCACCCCTACCATCGGGTCGTTATCGATCACACCCAAGCCTTTCAGGTAGGCGAACGCCGGCTTTAACCAGTTGTGCAGCTTGTTCACGGTCGCAACGCTCACGGGGTTCTTATCCTTGCCGCCCTCGGTGAGCAGGTGGCTATAGAGCGCAACGATGTCGCGCGGCGTGAGAGAGGAGATTACCTTCTTTCCTATGAACGGGTAGATGTAGCATCGTGCATTCGACTCGTATGCGTCGAGGGTCGATGCTGCATGATCGTTGCTGATAAGGTCGAGGTAGTATTCGATAGCGCCCGTGACCGTGAACACGCCGCCCTTCTCTTTGTAGAGTTCGGCATCGCGTTGGATCTGCTCGAGCGCAACTGCAGCCTCTTCCTCGGTCGTACCTGGCGGAAGCGAGCGGTAGAGGTTGCGCACCTGACCCGTTGCCTTATCGCGTCCAGCGTAAGCGCGCACGGCTACCGGTATGCCATCCTGATAGACGATGCTAGCCACGAAAGACCGCCTCCGCCCATCTCCATTCTCCTTGGGAATAGTCGAGCCGCTTGTTGCCATAGTCTGGATCGTTGTAGCAGAGATCTTGAGCGATCGCGAGCAGATGGTCGCGCCTGTTCTCGAGCGCCCTCACGCACCTGCGAAGGCGCACGACCTCGCTATCCTCAGGGAAGTCTTCGGGGCGGAGCGCACGCGGGAAACGCGCCTTATAGAGCGCACGCTTCCGAAGTGGCAGCAAGCCAAGCAGTTGCTCGATCTCGCCTTCGAGCTCTTCGATATGCGCTCGCTGGCTGCATTTGACGCACAGCCCATTGACGCTTCTGGGGCGCTCATGCCCGCAGCTTGAACAGTAGTATCTGGCCATGTGGCTTCTATCTCCTTTTTTGCGTAGGGTGTCCTAAGCCGCCCCGCCTGGAGCAGCTTAGGGCTATATCCACCCACTCGATATGCTTCACTCTTTCGAGCATGTGCGGTTAGGCACATATGGCCGTATCGCTTCGATTTCCACGCTTTGGTTGCTAATCCTGTTTCGGTGGCTCGGCCGATACGACCGCATGTATCTAACGCGCACCTGGTGAGGTTCTTGCCCGTCTAAAACCGTAGTTGCGGAAATCCGAGTTAGGCTGGAAGGTTAAAGACACTATGGAGGGCTTACCGAACAAGAACCCCATCGGGTGAGCGTTTAGCGCTAAGGCAGCGTAGCAGCGCCCAGGTCAGGCTTCATAGCTCGAACGGCTTTAGGTGCAACCAGCGCTTCGAGGAGATCCGAACTCACCTTTTCAGCGATGATATGCTCGGTCCGGGCATCGAGGTCATTCATGACATCAACGAACGACAGCCCCGCACTCCATGCCACGAACCTCACCACCGGAGCGATCTTGTGCATGCTACCGTCATAGCCGAGTAGCTCTTCTCGGAGATGCAGCACGCGCAGCGCAGCCATGTAGTCGAGGGCATCCTTGTATTCATCGGTGGTCATCTAAAGGCTCTCTTTCTTCATCAGGAATTCAGGTATGGCCGACACCCGCACGAGCTTCTTGTTGCGCCCAGCTTGGATATAGGGGATGTGATCACCCACCGCATCGACCCACTTACGCATGAGCTCGTAGCTCACGCCAGCGATCTCAGCCGCTCGATCGACCGGCACATAGAGCGGCCAATCGGTAGGCACAGGCCACATGCCAGCGGTCGGCAGCGCTTCAGGTTCTATCCTTGTCTCCACGGCTTACTCCCTTCTTCTCTTCGCTTAGTCGGTTGGTTATTGCTTTGAGTTGAGCTTCCCTACGATGGCCAACGATGCGAGAATGAACCCACCAGCCATAAGAAGGGAGGTGAGCGCATGAACAGAGAGCCGGCCAATTCCGCGAAGGATGCGAAGCTCTTTGCTACTGCAGGGAACACGAATCAAGCAATTGCCGCACTTGCTGATGCAATCCTGGGTATCGCCGAATACCAATGGACTGTTAGAAGGGACCTTGCTGCTATCAAACGAGCATTGAACATTCGCTGAGTTAACGCCGTTCGCAAGATAAAACTCCAAATCCTTGCGAACGGCACACTCGATCGCACTTACTAGCCCAGGATGCCTGTGCGTGAACTCTTCTGCTGACATCGGTTCTTCTTCCATGTTTTTCTCCTCTTGCCGTGGCTATTAAGTCGGTTGGTTATTGCTTTTTGCTTATCGAATACCTCATAAGGTGGCAGCAAGCTGCTGTGATAGGCTTTATATGTCCCCGTAGGCTTTGCCAGAAAGGAGCAATGATGTTCACTTTGGCCGAGTTTTTGAGGACGTGCCCTCTACGAATCAGGCGGGGCGCCTAGGATTAGGGCCCCTGAAGCCGCCTGACCGAAGGTGCTGCGGTAACAGCACATCGGGTGCTCCAGGTGCTTCGTTAAGACGAAGAAGTCTTTAGTGCGCTAACGCGACCCCGGAAAGGGTGAGTGCGGCGTACGTCACCGAGAGGTGTTCGTCAGCGCTGGTTTATCCGTGCAGGGTAGGGAAAGAGCCTGCAGCAGGTAGGCGCACGGTTACCGACGTGTGGCCGCCTGCTGCCACCCTATGAGATATTCGATTTTCAAAGTTCGGTCTTGCTATTAAGTCGGTTGGTTATTGCTTTGAGTTTGATAACGGCAAGGTTGTCAAACCTTGCCGAAACCTTATAAGGTTTCCATCGCGCCGATAGCCGTTCGGCGCTTAGACACGATCAGGCAACGTGATGAGAGGACGGCTTCCATCCAAGTAGGTCATTTGGGCTTTTTCCTGTGACATTACAGATCGCAATTACCTTATCTGCGCCAGGGATATAGCCTTCGCCGCTTTCGTACTTAACAACTGCATCAGTAGACACACCCACCTCTTTCGCAAAGGCTTCTTGCGACATATCGAGCTCTGCGCGACCAGCTCGAACTTGAGCAGCAAACACCTCTTTGTTGAATTCCATGCGTATGGCACCTCCAAAATCACTAAGATATTCAACATCTGTAAACGATAATAGCTAAGATTTTCAATTTGTCAAAAGAAAAATAATGAAATATTTGCGTATTAGCAAGAAAACGGCTAGTATGCACGTGAGGAATTAGAAAGAAATGAGAAGAAGAAAATGAACCTTTATATAAGGGAAATGCGGAAAAAAGCAAATAAAACCCAGCGGGATCTTGCTAATGAAATAGATGTCAATCTAAGCACTGTCGGCAATTGGGAACGCAATATAACAGTTCCAGACGCGGAGCAGATATGGAATTGCGCCATCGCACTTGGCTGCTCGCCAAACGACCTTCTTGGATGGGACGCAGAAACTTTAACGTTTCGCGACCCCAACCAGCAACGCCTTAATAACTGCTTTGAAAATATGAACGAAAAAGGGCAGGCTACGTTGGTGTCGGTTGCGCAGGGTCTCGAAAAAGACATTGCCAACCGCATCGTTAAAGAGGGGCAAGAATATCTTGCAGATCAGCAAGGCGCTTAATTAACCAATAGAAGTTAAGAGAAAGGGAAAAGATGACAGAAAACGACAAACAAAAAGAGAGCGCAGTTGAGCAGCGTACGGCTACGCTTAACTTACAGGGTGATGCCAATCTAAGAAAAGGTGTGTTTGCGAACATCTTCACTATTATGGAATCAAAAGGCTGCTCGATTCTCGACTGCTTCTTCCTTGACACTCCTGTTGCAAAAAACGAACAAGGGGAAGACGTTCAAGGTGGGACTATGGTTAGCAGGATAATACTTAATAGAGATTCTCTTGTTGAGCTTCGAGATATGATTTCTCGCCATTTGGAGAAGACATCGAATGAGCAGTAATCCACAAATCGAATGGCTATCAACGGGAGAGAATCAGCAGGTTGACTTTAAGATAAATTCAAATGTAACTGTGTCTGGCCTATCAGACCACAGAGCTTTGTTTCTCTATCTTGATGAATCGGGCAATTTCGATTTCTCTACAACAGGAACGGACTATTTCATCATGACATGTGTAGTCTCTCGTAGGCCATTCACCGCCTGTCATGAATTAATGGATTTGAAGTACGACTGTTTTGAAAACGGGGTTACTCTTAGGAAATTCCATGCTTCCGAAGATAGCCGTACGACACGACGGGAAGCATACGGTGTTATATCAAGAAACCAAGAGAAATACTCAACGTACTCTATGTTCGTTGACAAGAGAATCATCGATGATAGCTTGAAAGACCCCGGAATTCTATACTCTCAGGTTTTTGAGTGGATCATGGAAGAGGTTTTCTCAAACGAGGTTGATGAGAGTGTTGATCGCGTAGTTGTTGTGACTGACGAAATACCCAAAGACGCTCGAAAGAAACAAATCTCAAAACCACTAAAGAAGTTGATTAAGAACTACGCTGCACGAAAAGGCGTTATGGCAACCCTAGAGCACTATCCGTCAGAGAGCGATTTCAATTTGCAAATTGCAGACTACGCATGCTGGGCGTTCATGAGGAAGGAAACAGGAAAGGGAGACTGGCCATACAGCTTGATATGCTCCATGTTCTCAAAACCAGGACATCTAGCAACATAAAAGAGGGAGCCACAAGTGACCCCCTCTTCGACCCTTCAACCTATCTCAAAGAGAAGAACCCCCTGGGTTCGTATCAGGAGAAGGGAACCTTTTCACATCATGATTATATCGCAACAATAAGACATATTGAAGCCACTAGATATTGTGGCCAAAAACGAAGGAGCCCCGCTAAATCTTGGCGGAAGCAGCGGGGTCCCAAAGCAATAACCAACCGACTAAATCGGAAGGCAGGTATATTTTACCATGGCCGTAAGAAAACTACACAACGGCAAGTGGGTAGCCGATGTCACCGTCGGTAGTCGCCTCGATGGCTCGAGGGATAGAAGACAGCACATATTCAAGACCCAGAAAGAAGCGAAGAGAGAAGAAGCGCGCCTACTCATGATCAAAGAGCGCAACCGAGGGCGCTCCTACGGCGGCATCACCTTCGATGATTTCGTTGCCGATTATTTCTGGGACCAACGCCCAGGGCTTCGCACCTCTACCATCGCTGGATACAAGCGCGATATCAAGCTGAGGCTCTCCCCCGCTTTCGGTTCTATGGCCATGAAAGACATCACGCGCTACGACATCCAGCATATGATCTCAGCTTGCCCTACCCGAAAGACCGCGACCAACGCAAGAGAGACCCTCTCGAGCATCATGGGGCTTGCCAAAGAGATGGAGATCATCCCGAACAACCCTGCAGGGTATCGCTACCAATACCCGCCACACAACAAGAAGACCGATCCAGAAGAGCAGGGCGAGTGGCTCACCACTTGGGATGAGATATTCGACGTGCTTGATTACCTGGCAGAGCATGCACCAGGCACACCGGTGCATAGGGCGTGCGTGCTCGGCTTCGGATTCGGCCTGCGTAAAGGCGAGATGGTGGCGCTTGAAGCTCCGAACGTATTCACAAAGGAGAAGTTCATCTACATAAACGAAACGATAACCTCAGGCGTTGGTGGCGCTAAGCGCTATGACCCCAAGACCCCGAACTCCATCCGCAGCATCCCCATCATCGATTACGTAGCTCCTTGGATGGAGAAGTGGGTAGCTGAAGGTGGTCCTATTATCAAGGGCTATGACGGCAAAGCGATGAAGCCCGCGACCCTGAAGCGCCATTTTCAGCGCATGTTTCAATCAGGGCGCACTTTCGATGACGGCAGACCCTTGCCGAAGATCACTGCATTCTCGACCCGGCACAGCTTCGGCACGGCATGCGCCAACGCTGGCGTTGAGCTCACGAAGCTATGCTCGTGGATGGGTCATGTCGACAGCTCGGTGACCAAGAAGTATTACATCAAGCAAAAGCTCAAAAACCTCTATACTGATGCTGAGCTTATAAACGATCTGCAAAGGAAACGAGCTTGAATACGGTTGCCAAAACTTGCCATGTTACTTTTCAGCCTAGGCTAACTTTTGGCATAACCGCAGGTAGATTATTTGCCAAAACTTGCCAAAATTATCGGAGGTTTTCGGAGGTTTTCGGCGAGGTTATTGGTGCTGACCTGGTAAAACTTAGGTGAGAAAGTGGCGGAGAGCATGGGATTCGAACCCCAGATACCCATTTTGGGTATACTCGGTCAGCTCTCCACTTTTGCAGACAAGTTGAAATGATACCGCCAGAGCGGTGAACTTGCAAGGAGGACACCGGTGCAAAACCGTTCATACCTTCAAAGAAACCATCTTTTGCACATTGTGCTTGTTCTGGCATTTTGTCTTGGCATTGGCTTCTGCCTTACCAGCAGCCCTACTGCTGCGTTTGCAAAATCCTACACGATGCCCGAAGTGCAGATCGAAGCGAATGCCGATAGCGCAGGCGATCTTTCCGTGAGCGAAGATCGCACGTTCGATTTTGATGGCAGCTTCACGGCAGTTTGGTGGAATTTCAACAATCTTCCCAGCGGAGCAGGGATCGAGATCGAAAGCGTCGAAGTGACCGCAGGTGGAAAGACGACCACGCTCTCCTCTGTTCCTTTCCAAACAAGTTGGCGAAGCGCTGGCGGGCCCAGCAAGGCGGCTTACTCATTCGACGGCGCTGAAGATGCTGTTTATGTGTTCTACAACTTCGACGATGAAGAAGCCACGGTCACCCTCAACTATCGTGTGCTGAATGCGGTCCAGATCTACAACGACACCGCCGAACTTTACTGGCAGTTCGTCGGCAAAGGCTGGGCGGAAGACTCCGACAACATCTCGCTTACCCTGAACATGCCCGTACCCGCAGGCGAGAAGATCGTGAAGGGCGAAACGATCTCTGCCTGGGGACATGGTCCGCTCGATGCAACGGTCGCGATCGACGACGCTACTGGCCAGATCACCTGCGACGTTCCTCACTTAAGCGCTGGCAGCTATGCCGAGATCCGTGTTGCCTGCGACCCAGAATGGTTCAGCGGCGTCACCCAAAAGGACCCGAATGCGCACTTCGACCTAGCGCGCCTCGACACCATCAAGAGCGAGGAGCAATCCTTTGCCGATCAGGCGAACCAACAGCGCATCACCATGCTCGCCTCGCTCATCGCGATCGTGGTTGCCTGCCTTGCTATTTGCATCTGGGCGCTCTGGTCGTTCAATCGCTATGGTAAGGAGCTCAAACCCACCTTCACCGAAAAATACTGGCGCGATATTCCTGTTAAAGGCGAACACCCTGCTGTTGTCGGTCGCATCATGCGCTTCGACAAACCCGAGAACAGCGATCTTACCGTCACGTTGCTCAACCTGGTGAACCTCGGTGCGGTGCTCATCAACAAGGCGAGCTACGAAAAGGACGGGCTGCTCGGCAGCAAAACAGTGGAGGATTACTACCTCTCACGGGCGCCTGGCTATGAGTCGAAGATCACCAAGGAGATCGATCGCCTCGCCTTCAACTTCCTCTTCGACACGATCGGCGAAGGTGCAGAGTCGGTATGGCTCTCGTCCATCAATGAATACGCGAAAAAGAATCCGTCCACCTTCAGCGACAAGCTTGCCGATTGGCAGGGAGAAGTGACCGCGCGTACGATCAACGGACAGTACTTCGAGCCCTATTCCAAGGCGAAGCGCGCCACCATGACCGCCGTTGGTATCGGAGCATTCGTGATCGTCATACTCATCTCGATGTTCTTCGATAACTTCCTCATGGTCATACCTGGCATCATCACGATGATCTTCTTGCTCATCATCAGCCGTTTCATGGAACGCCGCACCCAAAAAGGTGCCGACGCTTATGCCAAGTGCGAAGCGCTCAAGCGCTGGCTGAAAGATTTCTCACGTCTGAAAGAGCGTCCTGTGCTCGATATTAAGGTGTGGGGCGAATTCCTCGTTTACGCGTACCTCTTCGGTATCGCTGATGAAGTGATCGACGAACTGCGTGACACCGTGCCCGAGCTGTTCGTTGAGGATGCTGCGGCCACGGCCTCGAGCTACTATGTGCCCTGGTGGTACATCTACTCGACCCACTCGATGGCGAATGGCATGCCAAGCTTCGCCAATAGCTTCGCAAGCTCGATCAATCAATCGATTGCAGCAGTTCAATCAGCTGCGTCAGGCAACTTCTCAAGCGGCGGTGGCTTCGGCGGCGGATTCTCCGGTGGCGGAGGTGGCGGCTTCGGCGGCGGTGGCGGCGCCCGATGACAAACTACCCGGTCGTTCGACACCTTTCCGGACCTCGCGGTCACCACTGTTTACCCGCTGTTTATCGTTTGGACCTATCTGCGTGCTATAGTTGATACGAACGAACACAACAGCAGTCTACGAAGAGAAGGAATCGCAATGGATCAGACAAGCTGCATCACCCTTATCGGAATGCCTGGCGCAGGAAAATCGACGCTCGGTGTCGTGCTCGCGAAGATCATGAACTACAACTTCATCGATGCCGACTTGCTCATCCAGAACCAGAGCGATAAGACCCTGCAGAAGATCATCGATGCTCTTGGTCCAGAAGGCTTCATCGAAGTTGAGAACGAGGTTTTGAGCACCCTTGAAGCGCAGCGAAGCGTTATTGCCACGGGCGGTTCG
>ENA-UOJM01002206-UOJM01002206.1-human-gut-metagenome-genome-assembly--contig:-P116-NODE-2206-length-14435-cov-9.976287_pt1 | contig 14435 bp, 12 predicted proteins | sample MGYA00242349_ERZ723896 | MGnify/ENA metagenome assembly ERZ723896 | reverse complement strand
CCGTTTATAATCATTTCAGCTGGCATAGATTTGGCCGATGAGCCAGTTCAGGGCCCCGGCAGGCAAAATTTTTGTCAGAAACACCGCCGCCTTATAGGCAAAGCCGATGGTATACAGCGGCTTATGGCCGGTCTTCAGGGCCACGCGGCCCACAAAGGCTCCGGCCTTGGCCGGAGCCATGCCGGTCTGCTCGTCATGCTCCATGCGCTTTACGGAGCGGCTGATACGGCCGGCATAAATTTCATCCCCCTCGGCCACCTTGCGGCGGGCAGCGGTAAAGCCGGTATGGATATCCCCGGGCATCACGGCACAGACGGTGATGCCAAAGGGCCGCAGCTCATTGGCAAGGGCCATGGTATAGGAATTGATGGCGGCCTTGGAGGCGGAATAGTAGGTCTGGAACGGAATAGGCACCGGCGCCGCCACAGAGCTTAAATTCACGATACGACCGCCGCCCCGGCTGCGCATGGCGGCGATGACTGCCCGATTCATGCGCACCATGCCGAAGAAATTCACATTGAACTGGCGCTCAGCCTCCTCCGTGTCCGTAAACTCCACGGCCCCGCTGATGCCGAAGCCTGCGTTATTCACCAGAATGTCAATTTGCCCGGCCTCCTGCAAAATTTGCTCCACAGCCCGGCGAACAGAGGCCTCGTCCGTCACATCGGCGCTGATATGACGGAGACCCGCCACGCCCTCTGCCCGGCGGCTCAGCTCATACACCGTGCAGCCGTTTTTCGCCAGGTACAGGGCCGTTTCCTTACCGATGCCGGAGGTGCCGCCGGTGACCAATGCGATCTTACTCATGAACCAGCACCTCCGCCATAATATCCATGGCCTCGTCCAGCAGGCCCTCGGTATGGGTAGCCATGTAGCTGGTGCGCAGCAGGGCCTCCCCCTCCGGAGTAGCCGGGGGCAGGGTGGGATTCACATACACGCCCCGCTCGTAAATCTTTTTGGCTACATCCAGGGTGCGCATGGTCTCATAGGTATAGATGGGGATGATGGGTGTGGGGGCGTTGAGAGCAGACTCCCGAATTTTGAGACCCCGGTCTGTGAAGCCCTTGCGGGCATAAAGGCTCAGCTCCCGCAGCCGCTCCGGCAGCTCCGGATGCTGCTCCAGCTTGCGCAGGGCTGCCAGGGCCGTGGCGCAGTTGGCAGGAGGAATGGATGCGGAGAAGATAAACGGACGGGAGGCGTGGCGCACATACTCCGCCACCGCCCCGGAGGCCGCCATGTAGCCGCCCAGGGAGGCCAGGGACTTGGAGAAGGTGCCCATATACACATCCACCTGATCCTCCAGCCCAAAGAAGCTTGCGGTGCCGCGGCCGCCATCGCCCAGCACACCCAGGCCGTGGGCATCGTCCACCATGACGCGGGCGCCGTACTTCTTGGCCAGGGCGCAGATTTCCGGGAGCCTTGCAATGTCGCCGCCCATGGAGAACACGCCGTCGGTAACGATAAGGGTACCGTTCTGCTCCGGCACACGGGCAAGCTGCTTTTCCAAATCCTCCATATCGCTGTGGCGGTAGCGCAGCATCTTTCCGTAGCTCATTTGGCAGCCGGCATAGATGGAGGCGTGGTTCTCCCGGTCGCAGATCGCATAGTCGTGCCGGCCCACCAGGGCACTGATGATGCCCACGTTGGACTGAAAGCCTGTGCCAAAGGTGATGACCGCCTCCTTATGCAGGAACCGGGCCAGCTCCTCCTCCAGCTCCAGGTGCAGCTGGAGGGTGCCGTTTAGAAAACGGGAGCCGCTGCACCCGGTGCCGAACTGCTCCAGTGCCTTTATCCCGGCCTCCATGACCTGTGGGTCTGTGGTAAGGCCCAGGTAGTTGTTGGAGCCCAGCATAATACGGCGCTTGCCTTCCATCATAACCTCTACATCCTGCCGGGATTGGAGGGCGTGAAAATAGGGATAAATGCCTTTTTCCTGCAGCTCATTAGCCAGGGAGGGCGCATAGCATTTTTCAAAAATATCCATATGGTTCTCCTTTTGGGGGTTGTCTTGTTTTTATGTTAACCCATTATAAGGAATACAGCGGGCATTTGTCAAACAAAATGTTACATTCGGCGAAAATGTGACAGTTTTTTCCTCTTTTATTCACGGAATATTTATATTTCCATGGTATTCTATGGTATACTGATAGAAATTCATTTGTAATAGTCTCGCAGCGTTTGCCGCCTGCAGACGGCAAAATGGGGATCATTTTTCACCGCGACATATGCGTGGGGAAAAATTCCCCGCAGGCTGCCGGTGTGGAATTTTGCCGTAAACGGCAAAATCATGCCCGCAGCTGACTGCAAGTCTTTTGGCAGAAAAATCCGCAGGTTTTTCCGCCCATTAAAAGGAGACCGCTATGCCGCAGAAACCGTCCCTCACCCAAAAACAAAAAAAGATCGCCGCCGCCTGCACGCTGGCGGTATTTATCCTGCTGTCGGCGGCGGTGTGTTGGTTTGTGGGGCGGCCCATGATCCGATTTGCCAAGCAGCCGGAGCTGTTCCGTCAATGGGTGGACAGCCTGGGTCTATGGGGTATGATCGTCTATGTGGGTATGTGTATCTTGCAGGTGGTGGTGGCCATCATCCCCGGGGAGCCCCTGGAAATCTGCGGCGGGTATGCCTTCGGCGGTGTGTGGGGCAGTGTTTTATGTATGCTGGGCCTATTTTTGGGCAGTGTCATTGTGTTTGCCCTGGTACGCAAGCTGGGTCAGCCTATGGCGGAGATCTTCTTCCCCCCGGAAAAGCTGGAAAAGCTGCATTTTCTCAAGCATTCTCCCAAGAGGGATTATCTGTTTTGGCTGATCTTCACCGTGCCGGGCACACCCAAGGATCTGCTGTGCTATTTCGCGGGGTTGACGGATATTAGGTGGGGTGTTTGGCTGCTGCTATGCTCCGTGGGCCGGCTGCCGTCGGTGCTGACATCCACCGTGGGCGGCAGCGCCTTGGGCGGCAGGAGCTACCTGTTTGCGGCCCTTGTCTTTGGCGGAACACTGCTTTTATCCCTGGTGGGGCTACTGATCTACCGCTGCGTATGCCGGCGCCATGAAAAAAACAACTATCCCGAGAAAAAGGCTGAAGATTGACGGTTGCACCGATGAAATGCATATGGTATAATAGCTGTAAGCGGCCATAATGTTTTTCATTTTTTGTCATTTTTCTTCCCGCTTTGGTGGGGCCTGAATAATGTGGCCGCAGTATACCATTCCGCTCTGCGGTATGATATACGACAGGTGATTTGCGGAACGGAATGGGTCACATCCCAGCGGTACCAAGCCGCCGTAGACGGATTTTATGCCGCCGAGACCATTGGGACAGCACTGCCCTGAGAAGGGCTCGGCATCAGGCATCCGGAGCCGGAATACTTTCCCCAAATCAGAAGGTCCTTGGCTCTTGGGGGATGCCGGCAGGACCGATATGGAATAACTATGCCCCCAAAGGGGGATTTTTTTTGCCCCAGGGAGGTAAATATGAAAAAAAAGACGGTTTATAATATCATTATGTTGGCTGCCATCGCCGCCATCGCCGCAGTGGCCGTTCTTCTGGTCGGGCGGCACCTGGGCTGGTTTGACAAGGCCGCCCCGGAGGGTGAGGCCACGGCCATCAGCGCTACCGTGCGCAAGGGCCTGGCCAATCTAGAGCGCGGCGGCATCGCCTCGGAGCTCAAGGGGCAGACGCAGCTGCGCCAAGGCGATGTGATATCCGTGGCCAGCGGATATGTGGCTGTGGAAGCAGACACAGGCAGCCTGATGCTCTCCCAGGGAAGCCGGCTGGAGATCGTGTCAGCGGCGGAGGCGCAGGTGCGCCTGGTAACGGGTGAGGCCTTCTGCCAGGTGGGAGACAAGCCTGTTAAGCTGCAGTACGGTGAACACAACGCCACACTGCAAAATACCGTGCTGGTGTGTACCGTACGCACGGGATCTGAAACCATGTATGTGCTGGGCGGGGCCGTCAGCGACGGGGAGAACACCTTTACCGCCGGGAAAACCGGCTGCTATGTAGGCCAGGAGCTCTCTGTGCAGGATATGGATCTGCAGGCCCTGAGCTCCTTTGCCCTGGATTGCGTTTTGGGCTGTGGGGAGAGCATCTTCTGCTCGGCAGATGAGGTGCAGGCCGTATTGGACGGACGGAATGTACCGGCGGATGTCATCCAGCCCGAAAATCCGGAGACCCCGGACACGACCGATACGCCCGATGTATCGAGCAAGCCGGACAAGCCCAACACACCCGATACTCCGGGTACGCCCGAAAAGCCTCAGCCGGCGGGGCCGACCTGTACCATTGAGATCCGCTGCGACACTATTTTAAACAATATGAAGGATCTGACGCCGGGATTGGACGTTTATGTGCCCGATAACGGCACCATTCTCGCTGCCACCACCGTTTCCTTTACCGCCGGAGAGACCGTTTTCGATGTGCTGAACCGGATCTGCAATGAGCGGAATATTCAGATTGAATACAGCTACACCCCCCTATACGGCAGCTACTACATTGAGGGCATTAACCACCTGTATGAATTTGATTGCGGACAGCAATCCGGTTGGATGTACAAGGTGAACGGCTGGTTCCCCAACTACGGCTGCTCCAGCTACAAGCTGGAGGGCGGCGAGACCATTGTGTGGGCCTACACCTGCAAGGGCCTGGGCACCGATATAGGCGCACCCAGTATGGGCTGAACTATACGGCACACATGAAAAGGAGGCTATGACCGTGCAGGACTATGATGTGTTTTCCCGCTGCCACCCGGCGGTGAATTTCCTGTTCTTTGCGGCGGCCATCGTGCTGACGGTGGTGCTGTTTCACCCGGCGTATCTGCTGGTCTCCCTTCTGTGCGGAGGGGCGTACTACGCCGTGCTGCGCCGGGCGCGCTGCATTAAAACCCTTGGCTTCCTTCTTATAGCCATGGTGCTGGTGGCGGCGGTAAACCCGCTGTTCAACACCCTGGGTGAAACCACCCTCTTTACCCTGTTCGGCCGTCCCTACACCTGGCAAGCCCTGTGCTACGGCGGCTGCGCGGGGATGATGTTTGCAGCGGTGAGCCTGTGGTTCCTGTGCGGTGGCATCGTCATGACCTCTGACAAGTTTACAAGCCTGTTCGGCGCGGTGATTCCCGCCATTTCCTTGGTGCTGGTGATGGTGCTGCGGCTGATTCCCGCCTACTGGCGAAAGGGAAAGCAGATTGCCGGAGCCCGCAAGTGTATCGGGCGCAGCGGCGCCGGGTCGCGAAGGGAGAAAATCCAGGGCGGCATGGACGTGCTTATGTCCCTGTCCGGCTGGGCCCTGGAGGGCAGCGTCATCACCGCCGACTCCATGCGCTGCCGGGGCTATGGAGCCCCGGGCAAGCGCACCAGCTTTCAGATTTACCGCTTTACCGGGCGAGACCGGTTTATCACCGGGCTGATACTGGCGGCCCTGGCCGCCGCCATCTATGCCGCCGCCGGCGGCAGCGCCCGGGCGGCGTTTATCCCGGCAATAGCTATTGCGAGGGTGGCCGGCTTCCGGCCTATTCTGGGCCTTGTGTCCTACGCCGCACTTTTACTGATCCCCACCTTTTATTCCATTCGGGAGGCTATACTATGGCACAGTTTGCGATCGAAAATCTGACCTTTTCCTACCCAACAGACCCGGAGCATCCCTCCCTGCAGGAAGTTTCCCTGCAAGTGGAGCAGGGGGAATACATCGCCCTGTGCGGCAAGTCCGGCAGCGGAAAAACCACTCTCCTGCGGCACCTGAAGACTGTCCTCACCCCCCACGGCAATCGCACGGGGTCTATCTTCTATGAGGGTGCGCCCTTGGACCAGGCGGACCTACGCAAGCAGTCGTCTGAAATCGGCTTCGTCATGCAGAATCCGGACAGTCAGATCGTCACGGACAAGGTGTGGCACGAGCTGGCCTTTGGCTTGGAGAGTCTGGGCTGCGACCAGAAAACCATGCGCCTGCGGGTGGCGGAAATGGCCAGCTATTTCGGCATTCAGAGCTGGTTTCACCGGGATGTGGCAGAGCTATCCGGCGGGCAGAAGCAGCTTTTAAACCTGGCCTCCATCATGGCTATGCAGCCAAGAGTGCTGATCCTGGACGAGCCCACCAGCCAGCTTGACCCCATCGCCGCCTCGGACTTTCTCAACACGGTGAAAAAAATCAACCGGGAGCTGGGCACCACGGTGCTCATCACCGAGCACCGGCTGGAGGACATCTTCCACGCCGCCGACCGCTGCGTGGTTATGGAAAACGGCCGCATTTTGGCCGACGATGATCCCAAAAAGGTGGGCCAGCTTCTCTACACCCAAAAGAGCGATATGTTCACCGCTATGCCTGCCCCGGTGCGCATTTTCTACGGTGCAGGCGAGCAGGGCGCCGCTTCTCCCCTGACGGTGCGGGAGGGCCGCAGCTGGCTGACGGAAAAGGCCGCCGGAAAAAAGCTGCGCGACACCCTGCCCCCCCAGCCGGAATTCCCGGAGGAGATCCGGGACCCGGCCCTGGAGGTAAAGGAAATTTGGTTTCGCTACGAAAAGGACAGCCCGGACATTCTCAAGGGCGTCAGCTTCCGGGTGCCTAAGGGAACACTCTTTTCCATTGTAGGCGGCAACGGAACGGGTAAATCCACTACGCTCAAGGCCGTGTGCGGCATCTGCAGGCCCTACCGGGGCAAGGTACGCGTGGACGGCCAGGACACTGCCAAATGCAAGGATCTATTCCACGGGAAGCTTGCCATGCTGCCTCAGGACCCCCAGTGCCTGTTTGTGAAGAAAACCGTGCGGGAGGATCTGGAGGAAATGCTCCCCGCCTCCTGCCCGGATAAGGACCGGCGCATTGCGGACATGGCCCGGCTCTGCGACATTACGGCGCTTTTAGAGCACCATCCCTACGACCTGTCCGGCGGTGAGCAGCAGCGCTCCGCCCTGGCAAAGGTGCTGCTGACAGAGCCGAAGCTGCTGCTTTTGGATGAGCCCACCAAGGGTTTGGACAGCTTCTTTAAGCGCCAGCTGGCGGGGCTCCTGCGCCAGCTGATGACAGAGGAGGGCGTGACCATCGTTATGGTGAGCCATGATGTGGAGTTCTGTGCGGAATACGCAGACAGTGTGTCCATGTTCTTTGACGGACAGCTGCTCACCACCAACACGCCCCGGCGCTTCTTTGCCCAAAACAGCTTCTACACCACCGCAGCCAACCGCATGAGCCGGCACCTGTTCCCGCAGGCGGTGACGGCAGAGGATGTGGTGACACTGATGAAGGAGAATCAGCTGACATGAACACGAAAAAAACTACCTGGCGCTTTTGGCTGAGCCTTGTGATCCTGCTGGTGCTGGTACCGCTGACGGTGCTGGTTTTCTCCCGCTTCGACCGGAAATACTACCTGGCGGGGCTGGCCATCATCGTGCTGACCACGGCAGCCTTCTTCCTGCATTTTGAGAGCCGGAAGCCCCAGGCCCGGGAGCTGGTGATCTTAGCGGTGCTATGCGCCCTGGCAGTGGCCAGCCGGGCCGCCTTTGCCGCTGTGCCTCACTTCAAGCCCATGCTGGCCATCGTTATGCTCACGGGCATCGCCTTCGGGCCGGAGGCGGGTTTTCTGTGCGGGGCCATCAGCGGCTTTGCCAGCAACTTTATTTTCGGCCAGGGCCCCTGGACCCCGTGGCAAATGTTTGCCTACGGCATCGGCGGACTGCTGGCGGGGCTGTTTGCCATGTGGGGCATTTTGAAAAAGGCCCCCAAGGGCTGGAAAGACGTCATCATTTTGGCTGTGTTCGGCTTTTTCGGCATTTTGCTGGTGGTGGGCCCACTGCTGGACACCTCCACCTTCTTTACCGTGGCCACCAGCTATGATGCCGCCTCGGTGCTGGCGGTTTACCTGGCAGGTGTGCCGGTAAACTGCGTACACGGCGCGGCAGTGGCCCTGACCATGCTGCTGTTCGGCAAGCCTCTGCTGGAGCGGCTGCAGCGCATTCAGATCAAGTACGGCATGATGGAGCCCTGACGCTATGGAATTTTCACGCTATCATCCGGCCATCAACTTTTTGTACTTCGCGGCGGTGCTGGCAGGCACCATCCTTTTCCGCCAACCGGTATACTTGGCCCTCAGCTATGTGTGTGCATTTTTATACCTGCTGAAGCTCCGGGGCCTCCGGGCCCTGATACCGGGGCTGGGACTTTTGCCCTTTGCGCTGCTCTTTGCCCTGTGGTATGGGTCGTACCACCACTTCGGCATCAAGGTGCTGGGAATCAACTTTATCGGCAACCAGGTGACCCTGGAGTCCTTCCTCTGCGGCGGGACCTGGTCCATGGTGTGCGTGGCAGCGGTCCTATGGCTGGGCTGCATACACGATGTGTTCACCACCGATAAGATCGTGTATCTTTTAGGCCGGGTATCCCCGCACCTGAGCCTGTACTTATCCATCCTGCTGCGGATGGTACCTCGGCTGAACACACAGCGAAAGCGCATTGAGCTGGCCCAGCGGGGCATCGGCCGGGGCAAGGGGCAGGGAAACATCTTCCAGCGTATGCACAACACCCTGCGCCGGGGCAGTATCCTGCTCACCTGGCTCACGGAGGGCATTGTGACCACCTCGGATTCCATGCGCTGCCGAGGCTGCTCCCTACGGGGACGCACCGCCTACTCCCTGTACCGCTTTGATGGGCGGGACAGGGCCTTTGTTATCGGGCTGTGCGCACTGATGAGTGTGCTGCTGATGGCGGTGCTGCTGGATCAAACCATGATCCGCTTTAAGCCCCAGGTGGTGATGATGCCCATCACGCCTATGTCTTTCCTGTTTTATACGGCCTGGGCGGCACTTTGCCTGCTGCCCCCGGCACTGGAACTTATGGGGACATATAGGTTTCAGCATCTTCGGCAGACGGCCGGCTGATTTTTTCCCGGGATAGAATTGCTCTATTTCCGGATATGTGTTATAATATAGCATATTATTGAGTGGGAGGGTCTCGTCATGACAACAAAAGAACGGCAGAAAGCAATTTTGTCCTATCTGCGGGATGAAAGTGCCCCTGTCAGCGCAACTACCTTGGCAAAGCTGCTGGGCGTGAGCCGACAGATCATCGTTGGTGATGTGGCCCTGCTCCGTGCCGCCGGCACACATGTCGTGGCCACCTCCCGGGGCTATGTGATCCCGCCGGAGGAGGGCTCGGTGCGCCAGGTGGTATGTCAGCACACTCCCGGACAGACCCAGGAGGAGCTATACGTTATGGTGGACGGCGGCTGCACCGTTTTGGACGTGACGGTGGAACACCCGGTCTACGGGGAGATCACAGCACCGCTGCAGCTTTCCAGCCGCCGCGATGTGGACGAGTTTGTGCGAAAAATGCTGGATAATGCCGCCCAGCCCCTGAGCCTATTGACAGATGGTATCCACGCCCATCGGCTGTCCGTGCCGGATGAGGACGCCTTTCAGCGGGTGTGCGCTGCCCTGCGGCAAAAAGGAATGCTGCTGGAGGATTGACAAATCCCGCAATTAGGATATAATGGAGTAGTCAGGTGTCATGACACCAGACTACTCCATTATATTTGAGGTGTATCATGCAAAAAATATCCGCTTTCCTGCGGCGCAAGGACATTGTTTTCTCTCCCAAGCGTTACTTCATTGACGCCATGAGCGCCATGGCCCAGGGCCTGTTCTGCACGCTGCTGGTGGGCACCATTCTCAACACGCTGGGCACCCAGCTGCACATCGGATTTTTAACGGACATCATCGTCACTCTGGGCAAGGGCGACGGCGCGGTGGCCTACACCATCGGCGGCCTGTGCTCGGCTATGGTGGGCCCGGGTATGGCCGTGGCCATCGGACAAGCCCTGAATGCCCCGCCCATGGTGCTGTTTTCCCTGATTCCGGTAGGCTTTGCCACCAATGCCATGGGTGGGGCCGGCGGACCCTTGGCAGTGCTGTTCGTGGCCATCATCGCCTCTGAGATCGGCAAGGCCGTGAGCAAGGAGACAAAAATTGACATTCTGGTGACCCCCATTGTCACCATCCTCTGCGGTATCGGCGCTGCAGCCCTGATTGCCGCCCCCATCGGTACCGCCGCCAGTGCCGTGGGCAAGGCCATCATGTGGGCCACGGAGCTGCAGCCCTTCTTCATGGGCATCATCGTCTCCGTGGTCATCGGCATCGCTCTGACGCTGCCCATCTCCTCTGCCGCTATCTGCGCCGCTTTGGGTCTAACGGGCCTGGCCGGCGGCGCCGCCGTGGCAGGCTGCTGCGCTCAGATGGTGGGCTTCGCCGTCATGAGCTTCCGGGAAAATCGCTGGGGCGGCCTGGCGGCCCAGGGCCTGGGCACCAGCATGCTGCAGATGGGCAACATCGTCCGCAATCCCCGGATATGGATCCCGCCCACCTTGGCCTCCGCCATCACAGGCCCTATTGCCACCTGCATCTTCCGCATGGAGATGAACGGCGCTGCGGTGTCCAGCGGCATGGGCACCTGCGGTCTGGTGGGGCAGATCGGCGTGTATACCGGATGGTTGGCGGACATAGAGGCCGGGACCAAGGCCGCCATCACCGCTATGGACTGGATCGGGCTGGTGCTGGTATGCTTCGTGCTGCCTGCTATCTTGAGCTGGCTCATTGCCCTGCCGCTGCGCAAGTGGGGCTGGATCGGAGAGGACGACTTAAAGCTGGATCTGTGAGGCTTCAAATTTAGCCACACAAAGGGAGACCGCCCGGAGGGGCGGTCTCTTTTTGCGCAAATGCCCCCGCGCCGCGCTCGGCGGGGCACATGGGCCCCGCCCTGCAAAATATTGCATATTCCCATAGGGCGGGCAGAGGCGTCCACCCCTACAAGGCTGTGCAGGAACGGGGCATAGGGCGCGGATTGCCACACCAGTGACGTCGGTCACTGGTTCGCAATGACAGGTGGGTACAAGGGGATCATGCGAATTTGGGCGGCAGGGTGTGGGTACCCCGCCCTACCAGAGAAGCAGAGAATAGACCAGTTAGAATGGGCCAGCACAAGCACGGAGCGCGTCTCAGATGTAGACGCAGAGGCCATGTGAAAGCAAGGCACGAAATTTGCTTATCTTGATTCGCGTGGCTGAAGGAGACCGGTACAGGCAGCACTTCAGCCGCGGAAAGGATTTCAAAACCTTGGTTTTGACGGCGTTCTTTCCGCCTTTTCTTTCGCCGCAGAAAGAAAGGGCGCCGCCAGAGGCATTTGACTCGGAATGCGGTGGGGCGGGCCGATGTAGGCATCGGCCCCTACGCACCAATCTTCCATCTTTTTGGTTTCCTCTTTTCTCCGCTCTCCCCATCTATTGGCATCGTTAACGAGGAATTTTTGACAAAATGCGGCCGTTTTGGACACCCTGCTTATTTTTAAATTTTTTTTAACAGAGGGGTTGACAAAAGAGGTTAAAGATATTAAACTATCGGCAGTTAAAGGATTTTAACTGCTTTTCTTTTGAGAGGCAGTTAGAGTAATCAAACATTCAGGAGGGATGACAATGATGCCCTTGGCACTGGCTGATATGGGTTCGGAGAACATCATCCGGCACATTGGCGGCAGCCCGGAGGTGCGCAAGCACCTGGAGGATCTGGGCTTTGTGGCCGGCGGCACGGCAACCGTGGTGTCCGCCCTGGGCGGCAACCTCATTGTGAAGGTGAAGGAGGCCCGGGTAGCCATCAGCGAAGAAATGGCAAGAAAAATTATGATATAAGAAGGAGAAGGCACAATGAAAACACTGAAGGATGTTAAAATCGGCGATACCGCCAAGGTGGTAAAGCTCCACGGCGAAGGTCCCGTGAAGCGCCGCATTATGGACATGGGCATCACCAAGGGTGTGGAGGTCTATGTGCGCAAGGTGGCTCCCCTGGGCGACCCCATGGAGGTGACCGTGCGGGGCTACGAGCTGAGCCTGCGCAAGGCCGACACCGAGATGATCGAGGTGGAATGACCCCTGGCGGAAAATCTTTGATTTTTTGCTAAAAGCCTTGCAGCCTGAGAGGTATTTTTTTCACGCACATGTCGCAGCGAAAAATGATTTCAGTTTTTTGCCGAGGCTCTCAGGCTCCCATTTATTTTTTTAAGCACTGGTTAGTTTATACTAACCGAAAGGAGAGACACATGGATAAACAAATCAAGATCGCGTTGGCGGGCAACCCCAACTGCGGCAAAACCACCCTTTTCAACGCTCTCACCGGCTCCAACCAGTTTGTTGGTAACTGGCCCGGCGTTACGGTGGAGAAGAAGGAAGGCAAGCTGAAAAAACACGAAGATGTAGTCATCATGGACCTGCCGGGCATCTACTCTCTGTCCCCCTACACCCTGGAGGAGGTGGTAGCCCGTAACTACCTCATCAAGGAGCGCCCCGATGCCATCCTGAACATCATCGACGGCACCAACCTGGAGCGTAACCTCTATCTGACCACCCAGCTCACTGAGCTGGGCATCCCTGTGGTAGTGGCCATCAACATGATGGATGTGGTGAAGAAGAACGGCGACAGCATCAATACCCAGGAGCTGGCCCGGGAGCTGGGCTGCAAGGTGGTGGAGATCTCCGCTCTGAAGGGCGACGGCGTGATGCTGGCGGCCGAGGAGGCTGTCCGGGCCGCCAACGGCGGCAAGACAGTGCCCATGCACACCTTCTCCGGCCCCGTGGAGCACGCCATTGCCCACATTGAGGAGGCTGCCGTGCACAACATGCCCGAGGAGCAGCAGCGCTGGTACGCCATTAAGATCTTTGAGCGGGACGACAAGGTCCTCTCCCAGCTGAGCATCCCCGAGGACGTTATGTCCCACATTGAGGAGGACATCAAGGCCGCCGAGAAGGAGCTGGACGATGACGCCGAGAGCATCATCACCGGTGAGCGTTACATCTACATTGCCGAGCTTATTAAGGGCTGCTATAAGAAAAAGAACACGGGCGCTCTGTCTGCATCCGACAAAATCGACAAAATCGTCACCAATCGCTGGCTGGGCCTGCCCATCTTCGCCGTGGTAATGTTCCTGGTATACTGGATCGCCATGGTGGGTGTGGGCGCACCCGCTACCGATTGGGCCAACGACGGCGTGTTCGGCGATGGCTGGCATCTGCTGGGCATCGGCTCCAAGGAGTATAACGAGGTCAACGACGAGTACACCGCTGCCGTGCAGGCTGTGGATGCTTTCCTGGGTTTGGACACTGAGGCTGAGGACTTTGACGCCGCTGCCGCCCTGGCCGAGATGAAGGCCTTTGTCCCTTCCTCCTCTACTGCCACCTTGGATGTGGAGGATGAGGAGACTCTGGCCATCAACACCATGACCGCTTACTACGATGCCCTGCCCGAGGGCGCCGACAAGCTGGACAACGTGGTACAGATGACCTATGTGGACGCCGTGGCCTACCTGGAAAAGAACGGCTTTGATGCGCCGAATCCCGCTGACTACGGCGTGTGGGTACCCGGCATCCCCGTACTGGTGGGCGATGGCCTGGATGCTGCCAACGCGGCGCCCTGGCTCAGCGGGCTGATCAATGACGGTATTGTGGCCGGTGTCGGCGCCGTGCTGGGCTTCGTGCCTCAGATGCTGGTGCTGTTCCTGATGCTGGCCTTCCTGGAGGCCTGTGGCTACATGGCCCGTATCGCCTTCGTGCTGGATCGCGTGTTCCGCAAGTTCGGTCTGTCCGGCAAGAGCTTCATCCCCATGCTCATCGGCGTGGGCTGCGGCGTGCCCGGCATCATGGCCTCCCGTACCATCGAAAATGAACGGGATCGCCGTATGACCATTATGACCACCACCTTTATTCCCTGCGGCGCTAAGGTGCCCTTCATCGCCATGATCGCCGGCGCCCTGTTCGGCGGCAGCGCATGGGTCTCCACCTCCGCTTACTTCATCGGCATGGCCGCCATCATCGTGTCCGGCATCATGCTGAAAAAGACCAAGATGTTTTCCGGCGACCCCGCTCCCTTTGTTATGGAGCTGCCCGCCTATCACTGGCCCACTCTGGGCAACGTTCTGCGCAGCATGTGGGAGCGCGGCTGGTCCTTCATCAAGAAGGCCGGCACCATCATCCTGCTGAGCACCATCTTCGTTTGGTTCACCACCTACTTCGGCTGGGTGGATGGCACCTTCCGGATGCTGGACGAGAGCGAGATCGACTTCTCCATCCTGGCTGCCATTGGCGGCGCTATCTGCTGGATCTTCCAGCCTCTGGGCTGGGGCAACTGGCAGGCTACCGTGGCTTCCATCACCGGCCTGGTGGCCAAGGAAAATATTGTGGGTACGCTGGGTATCCTCTATGGCGGCGGCGATGGAACCGTGTATCAGAACATCGCCCAGGCCTTCACCGGCATCAGCGGCTACAGCTTCCTGGTGTTCAACCTGCTGTGCGCCCCCTGCTTCGCAGCCATCGGCGCCATCAAGCGGGAGATGAATAACCGCAAGTGGACCTGGTTCGCCATCGGCTCTCAGTGCGGCTTTGCCTATGTCATCGGTCTGATGATCAACCAGTTTGG
>ENA-UOJM01002189-UOJM01002189.1-human-gut-metagenome-genome-assembly--contig:-P116-NODE-2189-length-14512-cov-4.233243_pt1 | contig 14512 bp, 14 predicted proteins | sample MGYA00242349_ERZ723896 | MGnify/ENA metagenome assembly ERZ723896 | reverse complement strand
TGCCTGGGCTCTCAATTCGCGCCCATGGCAGCTCGCTGTCGCTCGTGCTCATCAAGAGACTAGCGCACGTCCGCGGGGGTTGAACTCCCGGCAAGCCTCCCTTTAGGGGCGAGCGGCCACAAAGCTCACTCGTCCCACCGGTAGCCCAGGCCCCACACGGTGACGATGTGCCGGGGGTTGGAGGGCTCCTCCTCCACCTTCATGCGCAGGCGGCGGATGTTCACGTCCACGATTTTCTCCTCGCCGGTGTACCCGGCGCCCCAGACGTGCTTTAAAATATCCCCCCGGGCCAGGGCCACCCCGGGGTGGGAGAAGAAGTATTCCATAATCTGAAACTCCACCTGGGTCAGCTCGATGGGCCGTTTGCCCTTTAAGAAGGAGCGGTTGCGCAGGTTCAAGGTGAACTCCCCCGAGGTGAGCTCGTCCCGGGCGCCGCCCTCCCGCCGGCCCGCGGCCAGGGCCACCCGGCGGTAGACAGCGTCCACCCGGGCCACCAGCTCCGAGGGGGAGAAGGGCTTTGTCACATAGTCGTCGGCGCCCATCATCAGGCCGGACACCTTGTCCATCTCCTGGGTGCGGGCGGAGAGGAGGATGATCCCAATGGAGGGGTTGCGGCGGCGCAGCTCCTTGCAGACGGCCAGGCCGTCGTGCTCGCCGGGCATCATGATGTCCAGCACCGCCACGTCAAAGTCGCCGTCCTCCTGGGCGTAAAGGGCCAGGGCCTGGTCGCCGGTTTCGGCCTCGTAGGTCTTGTAGCCGGCCCGCTCCAGGTTGATGACCACAAACTCCCGGATGTTCTGCTCGTCTTCCGCAACAAGGATTTTTCGCATAACTTTCGCTTCCCCTTTCTGGCTGAATGGCCCCTTTGCCGGGCCTTCTATTCCAACGTGACGTGGAACTGGCTGCGTATTTGGGCAATGGCCCGCAGGTGCTCGGCATCCTGGGTGAGGGTTTGGATGCCAAAGACCAAGTCCCCCTGGGCGGCCAGCTGCTCATAGCCGCTGGTCTCCCCCCGGCTGTCCCAGGCGGAGCGGGTGAACACCCGGATGGTGAACAGCGGCGAGCCCAGCAGCTGGGAGCCGTCCTCCCCGGTGACCACCTCGGTGTACGTCACCGAGCGGGCGGCGGTGTTGTTGGAGGCGGAAATCTTCCCCACCAGCGAGGCGGGCAGCCGGAACCAGTAATTCTCCCCCAGGTTCATCAAGGCGGTGAGGGCTGTCTCGTAGTTCCCGGAGGTATCGGCGTTGACCCACTCCACCAAAAAGCCGGTGGAATCCAAGGAGACGTCCTCGGGAATGGCGGGCAGCTGGCTGGCCACGGGGATTTCCAGCAGCCCGTCGCTGTTTACGTCCTGGGAGGTGAACACCGCCGCCGAGGGCCGGGAGAAGGGGTTCTGGTAGCTCTCCGAGTTCACCCCCGCGGGGGAGTTGAGCAGCAGGCCGTCCTCCAGGGTGAACACCTGGGTGGTCATGCTGCCGTCGGCCTTGGCGCCGTCCACCACCACGGCGGAGAGGTCCCGGCCCAGCTTGCCGAAGTGGATGGCCGTGTAGCTGGTGATGGAGTTGTCCGCGCTGGCGGTGTGCAGCTCCTGCAGGGCGCCGTCCTGCCAGGCGTAGATGTGGGCCTGGGCGGGCAGGGCCTCGGCGCCCTCCTCCTCGGCGGCCACGTACTTGTCCACGGTGAACACCTCGCTGACGCCGTCGCCGTCAAAATCCGTGACGGCCATTTCGCCGTAGGTGCCCAGCAGCGTCTCGGTGACGTCCCCGTCCCGGTAGAGGTAGGCGGACACGGCGGCGGTGCGGCCGGTGGTGCCCGCGGCGCTGCCCCAGCCGATGAGCACGTCCTGGGCGCCGTCGCCGTTTACGTCCCCAAAGGTGACCAGGTCCACCTGGGTGGCGGCGTTGACAAAGGAGGCCGCCGTGCGCCAGCGCTCCTGGTATTTTTCCAAAAAGGAGACCCGCACGCCGCCCCCCTCTGTGGAGACAAAGCCCACCGCGTCGGAGACGCCGTCGCCGGTCCAGTCCTTCATGATGATGGCCGAGCGGTTCTCCCCCCGCTTGGGGTAGACGAAGGTCAGCTCTTGGCTGTCCCCCTCCTGGAGGAGCTCGTAAATGCCCTGCTGCTCCAGGTTGGCCCGGGGCGGGGACATGAGGTTCTGGGCGTCCAGCCCGGTAAAGGAGCACCCGGCCTGGCACAGGCACAGCAGCGCCCCCAGGGCCAAAGCGGCCAGGCGCTTTCCGTCAAAGGCTTTCATGGGCTCCTCCTTTCCAGGCGTCGATATACTTGTACCCAGTATAGCACATTCCCAGAAAAAAATCATCATAAAACTGTGAACCCTCTGGGGCGTTGACAAACAGGGGGGCGAGAGGATAGAATCAGGGGAGAAAGGGGGCGCTGCTATGCCCAGATTTTTTGTGGACCAGCCGCTGGAGGGCCAGGTGTTCCTGGGCGGGGAGGACGGCCGGCACCTGGCCAAGTCCCTGCGGGTGCGGCCTGGGGAGGAAGTGACACTGTGCGACGGCCGGGGCGCCGATGCGCTGTGCAAGGTGCTGTCCATCCAGGGGGAGGGGGCGCTGCTGCAGGTGGAAAAAACCAGCCCCAGCCAGGGGGAGCCCCAGACGAAAGTCACCGTGTGCCAGTGCCTGTGCAAGGGGGACAAGCTGGAGACGGTCACCCAAAAGGCCGTGGAGCTGGGCGCCGTGGAGGTTTGGCCCCTGGAGAGCGCCCGCTGCGTGGTGAAGGTGGATGGGAAATCCGCCCCGAAAAAGGTGGCCCGGCTGCAAAAAATCGCCCGGGAAGCCGCCATGCAAAGCGGCCGGGGCGTCATCCCCCAGGTGCTGGCGCCCGCCTCCCTCAAGCAGGCGCTGGAGGAGGCCGCCCGGCAGGGGGAAATCCTCTTTTTCTACGAGCGGGGGGAGGAGAGCCTGCGCCAGGCCTTGCGGGCCGCCGGGGAGAGGCTAGTTGGGTTGGTGGGGCCGGAGGGCGGATTCGCCCCTGTGGAGGCGGCGCTGGCCCAGTCTTTGGGGGCCAAGCTGCTGACCTTGGGGCCCCGCATCCTGCGCACGGAGACAGCGCCCCTGGCGGCTTTGTCCGCCATCTTCTATGAAAAGGGCGACATGGAGCGAAAGGGGGAGGCCACATGAAAACCGTGCTGGTGACGGGGGCCTCGGGTGGCATAGGCTCCGCCGCGGCCCTGGAGCTGGCCCGCCGCGGCTGGAACGTGGCCCTGCCCCACCGCAGCCCCCAGGCCGCCGCCCGCCAGGCGGAGCGGGACATCCTGGCCCTGGGGGGCACGGCCAAAACCTACCAGGCGGACCTGACCCAAGAGGCCCAGGTGGAAGCCCTCTTTGCTGCGGCCGAGGGGGACTTCGGCTTTGTAGAGGGCCTGGTCAACAACGCCGGCACAGCCTGGAAGGGGCTGTTCACCGACATGACCTTGGCGGACTGGCGCCAGGTATTGGACGCCGATTTGACCAGCGTGTTCCTCTGCTGCCGCCGGGCGCTGCCCCCCATGATTCGCAGCAAGCGGGGCAGCATCGTCAACGTCAGCTCCATGTGGGGCCAGGTGGGCGCCTCCTGCGAGGCGGCCTATTCCGCGGCCAAGGCGGGGGTCATCGGCCTGACGAAGGCCCTGGCCCAGGAGGAGGGCCCCTCGGGCATCCGGGTGAACTGCCTGGCGCCGGGGGTCATCGACACCCCCATGAACGGTGACCTCTCCCCAGAGGATGTAGCCGCCCTGCGGGAGGAGACGCCCCTGGGCCGCACCGGCACCCCCCGGGAGGCGGGGGAGGCCATCGCCTACCTGCTGGAGGCGGAGTTCCTCACCGGCCAGGTGCTGGGCCTCAACGGGGGCATGGTGGTGTGAGAGGGCGTTTCTGCAGGTTCGTGCAGGGAGACTTGCTTGGCGCCGGATCGCCTTTTCCGGCGGCGGCGCCTGCCCCTTAGGAATATTTGACAAATCAGTCCTTTTCTTATAAAATAAAGAAGTTACTCCCCCTGGTGGCAAGGGCCCGGATTTCCTGGGGAAAATCCAGAGGGACCACATGGAAAAAAACAAGAATTTTGACAGGAGAACAATCATGAGCTTTCAGATTCTGGGCACGGGCAGCTTTGCGCCGGAAAAGATTGTCACCAACGACGACCTTTCCCACATGGTAGAAACCTCGGACGAGTGGATTACGAAGCGGGTGGGCGTAAAACAACGCCATGTATGCACCACGGAAACCGCCACCGACATGGGCGTGGCGGCGGCCCGGCGCGCCCTGGAGAACAGCGGCGTAAAGCCCGAGGAGCTGGATATGATCATTGCCGCCACCATCAGCGCGGACACCATCTCCCCCGGCTTGGCGGGCATGGTGCAAAACCGCATTGGGGCCCACTGCCCCTGTTTCGACATCAACGTGGCCTGCCCCGGCTTTCTCTATGCCCTGGATGTGGCCGACGGCTTCTTTGTGCGGGGGCGGGTGAAGAAGGTGCTGGTGGTCAGTGCCGAGCGCATGAGCGGCCTGATCGACTGGACCGACCGGAGCACCTGCGTCATCTTTGGCGACGGCGCGGGCGCCGCGGTGCTGGGCGAGGGGGAAGGGTACCTTTCCTCAGTGCTCACCACAAAGGGCGGCGAGGATGTGATCTCCATCCCCACCAAGTGGGATAACTCCCCCTTCTACGAGCACCAGCTGAAGAAAAACGTGGTGAATATGCAGGGGCAGGAAACCTATAAATTTGCTGTTACCTCTATGGTGCGGGATGTGCGCCAGGTGATGGAGGAGGCCGGCATTACAGGCGACCAGGTGAAGGCGGTCATCCCCCACCAGGCCAACTACCGCATTATCAACGAGGCCCGGCGGCGCCTGCCGGAGATCGCCCCGGAGAAGTTCCTCATCAACATCGACCGCTATGGCAACACCTCTTCCGCCAGTGAGCCCATCCTGCTGGATGAGGCCAACCGCCAGGGCCTGCTGCAGCGGGGCGACTATGTGGTGCTCACCGCCTTTGGCGGCGGCCTTTCCACCGCGGCATGTATCATCCGGTGGTAAGATAAGTACAGGACATCGCCCGCAGCTTTTGGGCTGGCGGGCGGCTGGATATAGAATCTTCACAGGCGGGCCCAGCCCGCCGGGAAAGGATGGAATGTCATGATTAAAACGCCCATCTGCGACCTTTTGGGCATTGAGTACCCCATTTTCCAGGGCGGCATGGCCTGGATTTCCGACGGGAAGCTGGCGGCGGCCGTTTCCAACGGCGGCGGCCTGGGGATTATCTCCGCCATGAACGCCAACGCCGAGTATCTGAAAAAGCAGATCGACCTGGCCCGCAGCCTGACCGACAAGCCCTTTGGCGTAAACATCATGCTGATGTCCCCCTTCGCCGAGGAGGTGGCCCAGCTGGTGGCCCAGGAGAAGGTGGCCGTGGTGACCACCGGCGCCGGGAACCCCTCCCGCTACATGCCCATGTGGCTGGAGGCCGGCATCAAGGTTATCCCCGTGGTGGCCAGTGTGGGCATGGCCAAGCTGGTGACCAAGGCGGGCGCTGCCGCCATCATCGCCGAGGGCGGGGAGTCCGGCGGCCATGTGGGCGATTTGACCACCATGGTGCTGGTGCCCCAGGTGTGCGACGCCACCCCCCTGCCTGTGCTGGCAGCCGGCGGCATTGGCGACGGCCGGGGCGTTGCGGCGGCCTTTATGCTGGGCGCCCAAGGCGTGCAGGTGGGCACCCGGTTCCTGGTGGCCGAGGAGTGCGGCGTCCATCCCAACTACAAGAAAAAGGTCTTAAAGGCCAACGACATCGCCACCATGGTCACCGGCAAGCGGCTGGGCCATCCGGTGCGGCAGATTAAGAACCAGTTCGCCAAGGATTACGCCAAGGCCGAGTACAGCCAAATCTCCGACGAGGAGCTGGAGAAGCTGGGCAGAGGCGCCCTGTACCGGGCCGCCGTGGAGGGCGACGAGAAAACCGGCGACTTCCTGGCCGGGCAGATTTCCGGCATGATCAACAAAGAGCAGCCCGCCGCGGAAATCATCCAAGAGATGTTCCAAGAGGCGGAGGAAGTGCTGAAAGGAGCGGGCAAATGGGTAAGATAGCCTTTGTGTTCGCTGGGCAGGGCGCCCAGTACAGCGGCATGGGCCAGTCCCTCTGTGAGATGAGCCCCGCCGCCCGGGCCGTGTTCGATGTGGCGGACAAGCTCCGCCCCGGCACCAGCCAGCAGTGCTTTACCGCGCCCGTAGAGGAGCTTTCCATCACCGAGAACACCCAGCCCTGCCTCTACTGTGTGGACCTGGCCGCGGCCAAAGCCCTGGAGGAGGCCGGTGTGCGGGCGGACGTGGCGGCGGGCTTCTCTTTGGGGGAGATTGCCGCCCTGAGCTTTGCCGGTGTGTTCACGCCGGAGCAGGGCTTCGACTTTGTGTGCAAGCGGGGCCGGGCCATGCAGGCCGCTGGGGAGGCGAACCCCGGCGCCATGGCCGCGGTGCTCAAGCTCTCCAACGAACAGGTGGAGGCGCTGTGCGCCGGCTTTGAAAAGGTGTGGCCCGTCAACTACAACTGCCCCGGTCAGCTGGTGTGCGCCGGGGAGAAATCCCAGATAGAGGCCTTCTGCCAGAAGGTGGAGGAGGCCGGCGGCCGGGCCAAGATGCTGGCGGTCAGCGGCGGGTTCCACTCCCCCTTTATGGAGAGCGCCAGCCAGGTCCTGGCCCAAGAGCTGGCGGGGATGGAGCTGGCCCCCTCCAAGGTGCCGGTGTACGCCAACTACACCGCCCGGCCCTATGACATCGCCGCCAAGGAGCTGCTGGTGCACCAGGTGAAGCACCCCGTGCGCTGGCAGGAGACCGTGGAGCGCCTGGCCCAGCTGGGCGTGGACACCGTCATCGAGTGCGGCCCGGGCAAGACCCTGTGCGGGCTCATCCGCAAGACGGTAAAGGGCGCCACGGTGCTGAACGTCCAGGACGCCGAGACCCTGCGGGCCGCGGTGGAGGCCGTAAAGGCCCGGGGCTAACACCCTCTCTTAGCAGTGGGAACTCTCCCCCAGAGGCGGAGGGAGGCCGGCTGTGGGCCGGTAAACCGCCGGGCGGGGATGGTCCATATAGATTTTGAAAAAACGAAGCCGCCCGCTTTTGTGGCGGACAGGAGGTACTTGAAACATGAAGCTGGAAGGAAAGATTGCGCTGGTCACTGGGGCCTCTCAGGGGCTGGGCAAGGCCATCGCCCTAAAGCTGGCGGAAAACGGCGCGGACGTGGCCATCATCTTTGTGGGGCCCCAGGAGCCTGCCCTGGAGACCAAAGCCGAGATTGAGGCCTTGGGCCGCCGGGCAGAGTGCTATCCCTGCGACGTGCGGGACGAGCAGGCGGTGGAGGACACCGTGGCCCAGGTGAAGAAGGACCTGGGCAAGGTGGACATTTTGGTGAACAACGCCGGTGTCACCCGGGACGGCCTGATGGTCACCATGAAGGACGAGGACTACGACATGGTGCTGGACATCAACCTGAAGGGCGCCTTCCACATGATTCGCGCCTGCTACCGCGACTTTATGCGCAAGCGCAGCGGCAAAATCATCAACATCAGCTCCATCGCGGGGCTGGTGGGCAACGTGGGCCAGGTAAACTACGCTGCCAGCAAGGCGGGGCTCATCGGCCTTTCCAAAAGCGTGGCCAAAGAGCTGGGCAGCCGCGGCGTGTGCTGCAACTGCATTGCCCCCGGCTTTATTGAGACGGCCATGACCAAGGACATCAAAGAGGACAACCCCCTGCTGGTGCAGGTGCCCATGAAGAAGATGGGCACCCCCGAGGACGTGGCCAACGTGGCTTTGTTCCTGGCCTCCCCGGAGAGCGACTACATCACCGGCGAGACCATCCGCGTGGACGGAGGCCTGGCTATATGAGAAGAGTTGTGGTAACCGGCCTGGGGTGCGTCACCCCCGTGGGCAACGACGTGCCCACCTTTTGGGAGAGCCTGAAAGCGGGCAAGTGCGGCATTGGGCCCATCACCCACTTTGACACCACGGAGCACAAGGCCAAGGTGGCCGCCGAGGTGAAGGACTTCGACCCCCTGCAGTACATGGAGAAATCCGACCTGCGCAAGTTTGACGTGTTCTGCCAGTACGCCATGGCCGCAGCCACCCAGGCGGTGGAGGAGAGCGGCATCAAGGGCACCTTGCCCCCCGAGCGCATCGGCACCTACTTTGGATCCGGCATTGGCGGCATGCACACCTTTGCCGAGGAGCAGAAAACCCTCATGGAGAAGGGCCCCCGGCGGGTGTCCCCCTTCTTCGTGCCCGGCATGATCATCAACATGGCCGGCGGCCTTATCGCCATCAAGTACAACTTCCAGGGGGCTTCCATCCCCATTGTCACCGCCTGCGCCACAGGCAACAACGCCATCGGCGAGGCCTACCGGGCCATTAAGCACGGCTATTTGGACGCGGTGCTCACCGGCGGCGCCGAGGCGGCCATCATCCCCATTGGCGTGGCGGGCTTTAGCAACATGAAGGCCCTCTCCACCCAGGAGGACCCCTCCATCGCCTGCACGCCCTTTGACGCCCGCCGCAGCGGCTTTGTCATGGGCGAGGGCGCCGGCGCCCTGATGCTGGAGGAGTACGAGCACGCCGTGGCCCGCGGGGCCAAGATTTACGGCGAGCTGTGCGGCTACGGCGTCACCTGCGACGCCTACCACATCACCGCGCCCCAGCCCGACGGCCTGGGCGGCGCCGCCGCCTTGAAGATGGCCCTGGAGGAGGCCGGCGGCTGCGAGGACTACAGCAAGCTGTACATCAACGCCCACGGCACCAGCACGCCTTTGAACGACGCCTGCGAGACCAAGGCCATCAAGACCGCCCTGGGCGAGGAGGCGGCCCGCCAGTGCATGGTGTCCTCTACCAAGTCCATGACGGGCCACATGCTGGGCGCCGCCGGGGCCGTGGAGGCCATCGCCTGCGTGCTGGCAGTGAAGGAGGGCATTGTGCCCCCCACCATCGGCTATGAGCAGCCCGACCCGGAGTGCGACTTGGACTATGTGCCCAACCAGGCCCGCGAGGCCCAGGTGGACCTGGCTCTGTCGGCGTCTTTGGGCTTTGGCGGCCACAACGCCTATCTTGCTTTCCGGAGGGTATAACATATGGACGTAAAGAAGATTGAAAGCCTGGCAAGGCTGATGCAGGAAACGGGCCTGACCGGCCTGGAGCTGGTGGAGGACGGCCAGCAGCTGCGCCTGGAGCGCCAGGTGGAAGTGGTGGCCGCCCCCGTGGCAGCCGCCGCCCCGGCCGCTCCCGCCGCTGTGGGGGCCGAGGCTTTGGGCGTCACCCATGAGGCGCCCCAGCCCGCCAAAGAGGGCACCCTGGTGCTGTCCCCCACGGTGGGTGTGTTCTACTCTGCCCCCAGCCCGGACGCCCGTCCCTTTGTGGAGGTGGGCGACCAGGTGAAGAAGGGCGACACGCTGTGCATCATCGAGGCCATGAAGCTGATGAACGAGATCCCCGCGGAGCTGGACGGCACCGTGGCGGAAATCTGCGTGGGCAACGGCCAGGTGGTGGAGTTCAACCAGCCGCTGTTCCGCATCGTATAAATACAGTGTGAAGTCCGAGCGGCGGAGTGCCGAGCGAAGCGAGCGTAAAGTTTTTTGGTGAAGCTTTTTTTCAAAAAAGCTTCGACCTTGCCCTTGACCTTATAGGCGCGCAGCGCAGGAAAGAAAGCTAGGGAAACAGCCTGGCAACCTCTGGTTGCCTGCGCCTGTCCCGGACGGTAGCGCAGTTGCCCTCTCAGTCACGGCTGCCGCCGTGCCAGCTCTCCCGAAGGGAGAGCCAAGTCTCGCCTCCCCCTTTGGGGGAGGTGCCCCCGCAGGGGGCGGAGAGGGCCAATCCGCTCCCGCCGCGCACGTGCGCTATCCTCTCGATGAGCACGAGCGGCAGCGAGCTGCCACGGGCGCGAATCGAGAGCCCAGGCACTGGGCCCCCAGGGCCGAAGATAGGAAAAGTGACAAGTTAAGGAAAAACCCAGTGTTTATGCGGGGTTGCTAACTTGTCACACTGACAAGTTCACTTTGAAAGTGGCAAGCTTACCGTGTTAACTTGTCACCCTGACAAGTTCAAAACCCGCATGTTTCCTAGCAAAATCGTTAACTTGTCACTTTTTGGATTTCAAGTGGTCCCCATTGCTACAGGAGGAACGTTTTGTTATGAATAAAGAAGAAATCAAGAAGATTCTCCCCCACCGGGAGCCCATGCTGCTGGTGGACGAGGTGGAGCTTATCGACGGCGTGGCCCACGGCAAGTGCCACATCCGGGGGGACGAGTACTTCCTCCAGGGGCACTTTCCCGGCAACCCCGTGGTGCCCGGCGTCATCCAGTGCGAGATGATGGCCCAAAGCGCCTGCGTGCTGCTGGCCAGCGGCGCCGCCGAGGGCTGCACCCCCATGTTCACCTCGCTGGACAAGGTGAAGTTCCGCGGCCAGGTGAAGCCCGGCGACACCTTGGAGACAGAGTGCGAAATCACCCGGCAGCGGGGCAACTTCTACTTTGCCAAGGGCAAGGGCTCGGTCAACGGCAAGGTCTGCGTCAGCGCGGAGTTCTCCTTCGCCCTGGTCAAATCCGAATAAAGGGGCGCCTGGCCCCTTTGCGGAAAGGATGAAAGCATGTGTTCACAAAAATTTTAATCGCCAACCGGGGGGAAATCGCCATCCGGATTATCCGGGCCTGTAAGGAGATGGGCATTTCCACCGTGGCGGTCTACTCCGAGGCCGACCGGGAATCCCTCCACGTGGCCCTGGCCGACGAGGCCATCTGCATCGGCGGCCCCCGAGCGGACGACAGCTACTTAAACGGGGAGCGCATTGTCAGCGCGGCTTTGGCCACCCACGCCCAGGCCATCCACCCGGGCTATGGCTTCCTCTCGGAAAACGCCGGGTTCGCCGCCCTGTGCAAGGAGCACGGCGTGGTGTTCATCGGCCCGCCGGCGGAGGTTATCTCCAACATGGGCGACAAGGACGCCGCCCGCCGCCTGATGAAGCAGAACAACGTCCCCACCACCCCGGGCACCGACATCCTGCGGAACGCCCAGGAGGCCAAGGAGGCCGCTGCCAACATCGGCTATCCCGTGCTGATCAAGGCCAGCGCCGGCGGCGGCGGCAAGGGCATCCGCCTGATTGAGCGGGAAGAGGACATGGAGCGCGCCTTTGAGACGGCCTCCAGCGAGGCCCAGAAAGCCTTTGGCGACGGCCGCATGTACATGGAGAAGTACCTGGACCCGGTCAAGCACATCGAGGTGCAGCTGCTGGCCGACGAGGAGGGGAACATCGTCTGCCTGGGGGAGCGGGAATGCTCCATCCAGCGGAACAACCAGAAGCTCATTGAGGAATCCCCCTCCCCGGGTGTGAGCCCGGAAATCCGCCGGGAGCTTATGGCCACCGCCGCCCGGGCCGCCAAGGCCTCCGGCTATGTCAACGCCGGCACGGTGGAGTTTTTGATGGACAAGGACAAGAACTTCTACTTTATGGAGATGAACACCCGCCTGCAGGTGGAGCACCCTGTTTCCGAGCTGGTGACGGGCATCGACATTGTGAAGTGGCAGATCCGCATCGCCGCCGGCGTGCCCCTGGACTTTACCCAGGAGGACATCCACGTGCAGGGCGCGGCCATCGAGTGCCGCATCAACGCCAAGGGCCCCGGCAAGGTGGGCTTCTTCCACACCCCGGGCGGCCCCTGGGTGCGGTTCGACACCTTCCTCTACCAGGGGTATGAGATCCCCCCCTATTACGACAGTATGCTGGGCAAGATGATCGTCTACTCCTCCACCCGGGAGGAGGCCATCCGCAAGATGACCGCCGCTTTAAGCGAGCTGGTCATTGGCGGCACGCTGAACAACATTGAGGACCAGATCGATATTATCCGGGACGAGCGCTTTAAAAAGGGCGACTACTACACCGATTTCATGAAGCATTTCCAAAGGCCGGGGCAGTGAGAAACCGCGCCCCCAGGCCAAAAAAGAAGGGTGATGGCAAGCTATGAATTTGATGGGCCTGTTCCGCTCGCCCCAGAACGAGCTGGAAAAGGGCGGCAAGCCGGTGCCGGAAGAGGACGCCGGCATCCGCACCACCTGCCCCCACTGCGGGGTGCAGCTGCCCTTAAACGATTTGCAGGATAACCTTCAGGTGTGCACCGCCTGCGGGTACCATTTTCGAATGGGCCCCCGGGACAGGATTGTCTACCTGGTGGACGAGGAGAGCTTCCAGGAGCTGGACGGCGACCTGAAAAGCCGGGACATTTTGGGCTTTCCGGGCTACGACCAAAAGCTGCGCAACGCCAAGCTGGCTTCCCGGGAGAAGGAGGGCGTGGTGTGCGGCACCGCCCAGATTGACGGGCAGCCCTGCGCCCTGTTCTTTATGGACCCCAACTTTATGATTGGCAGCATGGGCACCGTGGTGGGCGAGAAAATCACCCGCCTGTTTGAGCATGCCACGGAGCACAGCCTGCCGGTGGTGGGCTTTACCGTCTCCGGCGGCGCCCGCATGCAGGAGGGCATTCTCTCTTTGATGCAGATGGCCAAGACCAGCGCCGCGGTGCGCCGGCACTCCGACACTGGTAACTTCTACCTGACGGTGCTCACCGACCCCACCACAGGGGGCGTTACCGCCAGCTTTGCCATGGACGGGGACGTCATCATGGCGGAGCCCGGGGCCACCATCGGCTTTGCCGGGGCCCGCGTCATCGAGCAGACCATCCGCAAAAAGCTGCCCGCGGGGTTCCAAAAGGCGGAGTTCCTGCTGGAGCACGGCTTTGTGGACATCATCGTCCCCCGCACCCAGCAGCGGGAGACCATTGCCAAGCTTTTAAAGCTCCATAGAAAGGGGGCGGCACAATGAGCGCCTATGAAAAGGTCCTGCTGGCCCGGGCCAAGGATAGGCCCACGGGGCTCTCCTACATTGAGAATATCTTTGAGGACTTTATAGAGCTCCACGGCGACAGGCGCTTTGCCGACGACCCGGCCATTGTGGGGGGCATTGCCACCTTGCACGGCCGGCCCGTCACCGTCATCGCCATGGAGAAGGGCAAGGACATGCGGGAGCGCGTGCGCCGCAACTTTGGCGCCCCCAACCCCGAGGGCTACCGCAAGGCCCTGCGCCTGATGGAGCAGGCGGAGAAATTCCACCGGCCGGTGGTGTGCTTTGTGGATACCTCCGGGGCCTTTTGCGGCATGGGCGCCGAGGAGCGGGGCCAAGGCCAGGCCATCGCCGAGAACCTGACCACCATGGCCGGCCTGAAAACACCCATCATCTCCGTGCTCATCGGCGAGGGCGGCAGCGGCGGCGCCTTGGCGCTGGCCTTGTCCGATAGGGTGTGGATTTTGGAGAACGCCGTGTACTCCGTCATCTCCCCCGAGGGCTGCGCCAGCATCTTGTGGAAGGACTCCAAAAAGGTGAAGGACGCCGCCGAATCCCTGCGCCTGACAGCCCAGGACATGCTGGAGCTGGGCGTAGTGGAGCAGGTTATCCCCGAGGAGAAGGAGTTCTCCCTGACCTACGCCAAGCTTCAAGAGGAGATGGAAGCGGCCCTGTCCCAGCTGGGCCAGCTGCCGGTGGAAGAGCTGCTGGAGCAGCGCTACCAGCGGTTCCGCAAATATTGACAGAACAAAAGGCCCGCCTTTTTCCGGCGAGCCTTTTTTCACCTTTTCCAGAGAGGAGCGGCCACTATGCCAACCACCTACACCCCCTGCCCCGTCTACCGGAAGTGCGGGGGCTGCCAGCTGCAAAATTTAGAGTATCCCCGCCAGCTTGTTTGGAAGCAGGACCGCTGCCAAAAGCTGCTGGGCAGGTTTGGGAAAGTCTCCCCCATTTTGGGCATGGAGTGCCCCTATCACTACCGCAACAAGGTGCAGGCGGCCTTTGCCTATGACAAGCGCCGGGGGAGGATCGTCAGCGGGGTGTACCAGTCCAGCACCCACCGCATTGTGCCCGTGGACTCCTGCCAGACCGAGGACGAAACCGCCGACCGCATCATCGTCTCCGTGCGCGGCCTGTTAAAGGATTTCAAGCTTCAGGCCTACGACGAGAACACCGGCCGGGGCTTCCTGCGCCATGTGCTGGTAAAGCGGGGCTTCGCCACGGGCCAGGTGATGGTGGTGCTGGTGACGGGCACCCCTGTGTTCACCGCCAAAAAGCACTTTGTGGCAAAGCTGCGGGAGCTCCACCCGGAGATCACCACCATTTTGCAGAACGTCAACGACAAGCGCACCTCCTTGGTGCTGGGGGAGCGGGAGAAGGTCCTCTACGGCCCCGGCTACATTGTGGACGAGCTGTGCGGGTGCCGGTTCCGCATCTCGGCCAAGTCCTTCTACCAAATCAACCCCGTGCAGACAGAGGTGCTCTACAGCAAGGCCATGGAGTTCGCGGAGCTCACCGGCAAGGAGAAGGTGCTGGACGCCTACTGCGGCATCGGCACCATCGGCCTGGTGGCGGCCAAGCACGGCGCCGGACAGGTGCTGGGGGTGGAGCTGATCCCCGAGGCAGTGAAGGACGCCATCCAGAACGCCAAGG
>ENA-UOJM01002179-UOJM01002179.1-human-gut-metagenome-genome-assembly--contig:-P116-NODE-2179-length-14559-cov-44.981798_pt1 | contig 14559 bp, 14 predicted proteins | sample MGYA00242349_ERZ723896 | MGnify/ENA metagenome assembly ERZ723896 | reverse complement strand
CCAATATACATGAGGATATATTTTAAATGAAAATAAAATCCAAATAAATACAGATAAACTGACTTTATATCAATGCATTATGTAGATGATTTTATTTTCAGTTGTTTTCTTTGTTTTCTTTAATTTGGCTCTTTTTTGGTACATTTTTGTTTCTCATTTGTTTCCTGATTCCAGTTTTTATTCGTACTTTTGCAGTAGAAAATAAAGAATGAAAGGACACAATATGCCACGAAAGAAGAAACCTCAAAAAGTCAAAGAGCCGATTCGTCTTCGGACAAAGGAGTTGGCTAACGGCAGTAAAAGTTTGTATCTGGATATATACCGTAACGGTAAGCGGACATATGAATACCTGAAAATGTATCTTATCCCGGAAACGGATAGCAATGCCCGCCAGCAGAACGAAACGACGATGGCTGCCGCAAATGCAATCAAGTCTAAACGCATCATCGAGCTGACCAGCGGTGAAGCCGGTATCGTGAATCATAGGGATAAGGTCTACCTGTTGGACTGGATGAAAACCTACAAGGAGAACCAGGAGAAACGCGGCAAGAAAGGCATAAGCCAAATCAAATCCGTAACCGGTATCTTGAAGGAGTATGCGGGGGAGAGGTTCACGTTGGATAGGATTGACCTAGCTTTCTGCCAAGGCTACGTAGACTACATGCTGACGACTTACCGGCCCAAGGGAAAGTTGATAGCCGCTTCTACGCGCAATACCTATTACCAGATCTTCAACGGCGCATTGAATGCCGCTGTCCGTGCCAAACGGATTTTAAGAAACCCGTTTAACGAGATGGACAAATCGGAAAAGCCCAAGATGCCGGAGAGTGTGCGTTCGTATATGACCATCGAAGAGGTGCGGTCATTGATCGCCACTCCGATGCAGAACGAGGAGGTAAAGAGTGCCTATCTGTTCTCCTGCTTCTGCGGATTGCGCATCAGTGATATTCTTGGTCTGAAATGGAAGGATATCTTTGTCGATAACGGCCAATACCGCTTGTCCGTGGCCATGCAGAAAACGAAAGAGCCGATTTATCTTCCGCTTTCCAATGAAGCGTTGAAGTGGATGCCGGAACGTGGGGATAAGGCAGTGGACGAGCACGTGTTCGAGCTGCCCACGACCGTCAACCAACTTATCAAACCGTGGGCCAAAGCCGCCGGAATTTCCAAGCGGTTCACCTTTCACACCGCGCGCCACACGTTTGCGACCATGCTGCTGACGCTTGGCGCAGATCTATACACGGTATCTAAATTGCTCGGCCACACATCCGTGAAAATGACGCAGGTGTACGCCAAAATCATCAACAAGAAGAAAGACGACGCGGTAAATCTAACCAACGGTTTATTCGACTGACAGCGCACAACATCCGTTGTGTCAAACTTGCAGACACGTATTTGGAGTGTCTCTCCGGTGGTATGTACTTCCAGAGAGCACTCTCGTGATATATTATTAACTCATTTAAAAACAATCAAAAATGAAAGTACCTGACAACAGGCTTCTCTCTTTTTTGATGGAGAGAACACGCATCTGCACCACATCGTTGTAGAGCAGGATGTAGCGGAAGAACTTTTCGCGTTGCTCTCTGAAGCAAGAACCATTTACCTCCGGGATGTCGTGGCGGGCGGCAAACTGTACCGCCGTTACGCGGAGGATTTCGTAAACAGCCACCGGTACATTGACTGCGACCGTGCAACCTGTCGGAACTGCCACGAAATGAACATCCACATCGTCAAAGGGCTGCTGACCGATTGCGCCCATCTCATCCAACCTCTCTTTACCGCATCCAACTTCTCTTTCGAGGGGTGCATGGAATTGAAACGGACGTATGACACGTTCGTGCCGCCACACCCTGTCTCGTACCGGGATAACGGCCCGTTGGTAGAAGTGCATCCGCTCTCTTTCGGTTGCGACTTCACGCGCAAACAGATGACAGGTATTACGGCTTGTGCCGATGCCTATCATCTGTTTTGCGTTTCAACCCTCCGTATCGAGGACATGGAAGCCCTTTTTGCCTGCAAGGAAGGTTTCTGCATCCGGGTGAACAATATCCGCCATGTGGCAATCCTGTTTGACACGCTTCTTGAACACTCCTTCATCCAAGTCCAATGGCAGTCGGTTCTCGACAAAGGTCACTTCCTGCAAACCAAAAACGGAAAAGGGTTTGTCACGGCGGCCAGCCTTTCGTCCGCACTCTCGGCCATGCGCAACAACATGACATCTGCAGCCTACGGTATCAGGCGGGCCATCAGCAAACTGAAAGAGCTGTAAGAATGGCAACAAGTGCCAAGAAACGAAGTATATGAAAGGTAAAACCGTGAGAACTACCGTAATACGTGGTTGTTCTCACGGTTCAAATTCCCGCCGGGCGGTTTACTTGCCATACCTTTGGCTTCCGTTAGCGCTACATAACGGAGGTTATACTTCCATTGTCTAATTTTTAATTACAGTCTTATGCAAAACAATAACAGATTGACTTATATGGAACGGCTGAACGAACGGCTCACCGCCATCGAGTCGGTCCTGAAGAAGATCGACCCAATAGAAAGCCTGCTTGAGCGTATCACGCTGTTGGAGAATACCATTTACACGACCAAGAAAGTATTTACTTTTCAGGAGGCCTGCATGTACATCGGCGTTTCCGAGAGCCTGTTGTACAAACTCACCTCGGGCAAGGAGATCCCGCACTACAAACCGCGCGGCAAGATGATTTACTTCGCCAAGGAGGAACTGGACGAATGGCTCCTGCAGAATTACGAACCCACCGTGGACGAAGCCGTCCGCATGGCAAACGAGGCGTCCGCGACACAACCATTCTTTAAGCAAAGGCGTTATGGAAAACGAAAGAAGAACTGAACGCGGCATACTGACCGCACCGGACGAACACCGCTTGTCGGACATCCTCTCGGCATCGCAGATCAGGGCGACGGACACCTACGAGACCCCTCCGCAAATCATCTGGATAGACAACTCGACCATCGCGACACTCGGCAATTTCAGCGCGTCGACCGGCAAGGCGAAATCGAAAAAGACATTCAACGTATCCGCCATCGTCGCCGCGTCGCTGGCCGGGAAACAGGTCCTAAACTACCGGGCGCACCTGCCCGAGGGTAAGCGCAGAATCCTGTACGTGGATACGGAGCAGAGCCGCTTCCATTGCCATAATGTACTGGAGCGTATCCTGCGGCTGGCCGGGCTGCCCACTACGACCGACAGCGAAAACCTTGACTTTATCTGCCTGCGTGAATACTCGCCGGCGGTTCGTGTCGAGGTCATCGACTACGCCCTGCGCCAAAGAATGGATTACGGGCTGGTTATCATAGATGGTATCCGCGACCTGATGCTCGACATCAACAGCACGAGCGAATCGGTGGAGGTCATCAACAAGATGATGGAGTGGTCGTCGAAATACAACCTGCATATCCACTGCGTGCTTCATCTGAACAAGGGTGACAACAACGTGCGCGGGCATATCGGCACGGAAATGAGCAACAAGGCCGAGACCGTGCTGGTTATCAGCAAGAACAATGAATGTCCCGGCATCAGCGAGGTTCACGCGCTGCACATCCGTGAAAAGGAGTTCAAGCCGTTCGCCTTTACCGTCGATGAAGGCGGGCTTCCGGTCATCGCCGGGGATCATTCGTTCTGCGACACCCCCAGACAGAAGTTGAAACAGCGGACGGGCTTCATGGACCTGACCATCGAGCAGCACCGCGAGGCTCTCTCCGCCGCATTCGGGGACAAGCCCATCCGGGGGTTCGAGAATATGCTGCAAGCCATGATGACCGCTTACGAGGCGATCGGATTCAAGCGCGGACGCAACGTGATGGTCAAATTGCTGCTGTACCTGACCGATACCCTCAAGCTGGTCATTAAACGGGACAAACTTTTCTATTATGACATGACTCCCGCGGAAGCCATGCTTTTCGATGAAGAATGAGGCCGGGCGCGGGCATATATAATTCAGTTTAATTTAGTATCTATATATATAGGGACGTAAACTAAACTAAACTGGTTTTGTGCAAACAAGTGAAAAGAAACAGACATGACCATAGCAGAAGCAAAACAGGTGCGTATCGTGGACTTTCTGGCACGGCTCGGATATCGTGCACGGTATGTAAAATCGGAGCAATACTGGTATCTCTCCCCGTTGCATGCGGAACGTACCCCGTCTTTCAAGGTGAACGACCGCCTGAACGAGTGGTACGACTTCGCCGAGGCGACGGGCGGAGACCTCGTGGAACTGTGCAAACATCTTTGCGGGACGGGGAGCGTGAGCGAGGCGCTGGCATATATCGAACGGCACGCCGGCGGCACGTCGCTGCCGAAAATCCGTATGCCGACCACACCTCCCCGACCGGTAGAGGCGGATATGAGGGATTTGATTGTCGTACCGCTACGACATCACGCGCTGCTCTCGTACCTTCATTCAAGGATGATCGACGCGGACATCGGGCGGATGTTCTGCAAGGAGGTACATTACGAGTTACACCAGCGACGCTACTTTGCGCTGGCGTTCGGCAATATCTCCGGCGGTTACGAGGTGCGCAACGCCTACTACAAGGGGTGTATCAAGAACAAGGACATATCCCTGGTAGGACATCTGCGGGGCGAGATACAAAGCCACGTCTGCGTGTTCGAGGGCTTCATGGATTTCCTGTCTTACCTGACCTTGAAACAGGCCGGTGACGATACCGTCTGTATCGACACGCCTTGCGACTACCTCGTGATGAACTCGGTCAGCAACCTGAAAAAGGCGTTGGCACACCTGCAAAGGTACACGCATATCCACTGTTACCTCGACAACGACCTTGCCGGGCAGAAGACGGTGGAAACCATTGCCGGGATGTATGACCGGCACGTCAGCGATGAATCCGGCCGCTATGCCGGCTACAAAGACCTGAACGACTACCTGCGCGGCAAGAAACGCTGATGTATCCGTCCGGCTGCCGCTCTTCCCAGAAAGCTCTCCACCGCGGAGGGCTTTTTTTATGTCCTGATTTCTCCTTTCCCTCCTCTAAAATCATGTCGGAATATGATTTTAGAATATGATTTTGCGTTTTTATGGAAATCTTACCCGAAAATAAGCTGTTTTACAATCAATAATTTCCGCTTTCGATTTTTGCTGTCTTATTTTGCAAATCATATTTCAAAAGCAAATATAACATTACATATAAAATATGAAACCATATTTCATTTTTGCCATTGTGCTGACGGTCGCCTACCTCGTCTATTACGCGGTCGTCATCGTGCAGGACCTCTATGGGAAAAAGGGAACGGACAAGACGGACGAGGAAGTCTTCGACCTCGGTGTGCCGGAAGAGGAAGAGAGTGTGGCCGTGACGGAAAGCGACACGGGATTCAACGTAGGGAACGAGCAGTACGAAACGGATGCCGCCCCCACCGCCTCGCCCGTGACACAGGAAACGACGGGCACGGCAGCCCACGGTGAGGCGGTCGTGGCGGAGAAACTGGCCCAACTGAAAGCCAAGGCGGAGGAGCAGATGGAGGAAACCGTGCCCTACCTGTCGGACGCGTACACGACAGACGAACTGTACAGGGCCATGATTGCCGGAGGCAAGACGGACAACCGCCCGGAACTGGAATGGAAACCCCTCAAAGACCATTTGTAGAATGTCGAAAGCGAAAAAAATATTATGTACACTGTGTCTCGTCCCTTGCACGGCGCTGGCCAAAAGCGGCGGCGTGAATTACAGTTGGGGTGCGGACGCTCTGGCCACGATGCACGACTTCGTGGTGACGATGATGCTGTATGTGCTTTACATCTGCTACGCTGTCGCCTCGGTTTTCGTCATCGTGTCCGCGCTCCAGATTTACATCAAGATGAACACGGGCGAGGACGGCGTGGTCAAGTCGATCGTGTCGCTTGTCGGCGCGTGCCTTTTCATCATCGGAGCCTCGATCGTGTTCCCCGCCTTTTTCGGCTACCGCATATAGGCGGCCGACAGGGCTGTAAAGCAATTCAAAATAAATGTATCACTTAAAAACGACAAGTATGTTTCAGAAAATCAAACGGATGTACCGTAAAGCAAAGGTATTTACCAAGGGTGTTTCCACCCAAGTAAAAATGCTCGCCCTCATGTTGCTGGCGGGTACGCCGGCTATGGCGCAAAGCACGGCGGGCGATTATTCCGCCGGTACGAGTGCCCTCTCGACCGTGGCGGAGGAGATCGTGAAATACGTGCCTATCATGGTGAAGCTCTGCTATGCCATCGCGGGTGTCGTGGCTATCGTGGGCGCGATTAGCGTGTACATCGCAATGAACAACGAGGAGCAGGATGTCAAGAAGAAGATCATGATGGTGGTGGGCGCGTGTATTTTCCTGATCGCTGCCGCACAGGCGTTGCCCCTGTTCTTCGGCATTGACGCGTAATCCATGAAGCGATGAAAGCCAGAGACGAACGCTACCCGGACTATCCGCTGTTCAAGGGGCTGCAACGCCCGCTTGAAATGATGGGACTGCAGGGCCGCTATATCTATTGGGCGGCAGGTGCGGCGGGCGGGGCCATTGTCGGCTTCATCATCGCCTATTGCCTGCTGGGATTCGTGGCCGGGCTGGTCGTGTTGGCGACCGTCCTATCTACGGGCATCGCGCTCATCATCCTCAAGCAGCGGAAAGGGTTGCACAGCAAGAAAAACGACCGGGGCGTGTACGTGTACGCGTACTCGCGTAAGGTCTGACAAAGAGAAACCATCACGGCAATGTGTGTGGCTAATTGATTGTTGAACGCGGGCGGGTCCGCCTCCAGCCGGAGCGGGCCTGCCCTTATTTAATCGAACGAATATCGAAATGAGCTTATACGTCATTTTATTCTTCATCGCCCTGTGCGCGGGCATGGCCTTGTCCGTCTATGCGTTCGGCACGGGCGGCAAACGCAAACGCATCTTTCAGGACATCTATTTCTCGGTGGAAGATACGGACGGAATCGGCGTGCTGTACACCAAGACGGGGGAATACTCCGCCATCCTGAAAATCGAGAACCCGGTGCAGAAGTATTCTGCCGACATCGACAGCTACTACGAGTTCACAAATCTGTTCTCTTCTCTCGCGTTGACCCTGGGCGAAGGGTATGCTCTCCACAAGCAGGATATTTTCGTGAGAAAGCGGTTCGCAAATGAGGCGGAGGGCAACCGGGAGTTCCTCTCGGCCTCGTATTTCCGCTATTTCAAGGGACGTCCGTACACGGACAGCCTTTGTTACCTGACCATCACGCAGGAGGCGAAGAAAAGCCGCCTGTTCTCTTATGACAGCAAGAAGTGGCGCGATTTCCTCGTGAAGATCCGCAAAGTACACGACCAGTTGCGCGACGGCGGCGTGCAGGTGAGATTCCTGGACAAGACCGAGGCGAGCGAGTATGTGGACCGCTATTTCGCGATGAACTTCAAAGACCGTGTCGTGTCGATGACGAACTTCAAGGCGGACGACGAAACGGTGTCGATGGGCGACAAACGCTGCAAGGTGTACAGCCTCGTGGACGTGGACTGCGCCGCGTTGCCCTCGCTGATACGCCCTTACACGAATATCGAGGTGAACAACACGGAAATGCCGGTGGACCTCGTATCGGTCATCGACAGCATCCCGAACGCCGAGACGGTGGTGTACAACCAGATCATCTTCCTGCCCAGCCAGAAGCGTGAACTCTCGCTGCTCGACAAGAAGAAGAACCGGCACGCCAGCGTTCCGAACCCGAGCAACCAGATGGCCGTCGAGGACATCAAGCGGGTGCAGGACGTGATAGCCCGCGAGGGCAAACAACTGGTGTACATGCACTTCAACATGATAGTGGGTGTACCTGCCGGTACGGATTTGCAGAAGTGTACCAATCACCTGGAAAACGCCTTCGGACGCATGGGTATCCACATTAGCAAGCGGGCATACAACCAACTGGAACTGTTCGTGAACTCGTTCCCGGGTAACTGCTACGGGTTGAACGAGGAATACGACCGCTTCCTGACGCTGTCGGACGCGGCCATGTGCCTGATGTACAAGGAGCGTGTGCAACACAGCGAAGACACGCCGCTGAAAATCTATTATACCGACCGACAAGGCGTGCCCGTGGCCATCGACATCACCGGAAAAGAGGGGAAACTGAAACTCTCGGACAATTCAAATTTCTTCTGTTTGGGTCCTTCGGGAAGTGGCAAATCATTCCACATGAACTCGGTTGTGCGGCAGCTTCACGAGCAGGGAACGGACGTGGTGATGGTGGACACGGGTAATTCCTACGAGGGACTTTGCGAGTATTTCGGCGGCAAGTACATATCGTACACCGAGGAAAAACCGATTACGATGAACCCGTTCCGCATCCACAGGGAAGAAATGAACGTGGAAAAGACCGGCTTCCTGAAAAATCTTATCCTGCTGATCTGGAAAGGGACGCAGGGAACGGTTACCAAGACGGAAGACCGTCTGATCGAGCAGGTCATCACCGAGTATTACGACGCCTACTTCAACGGTTTCGACGGCTTCACACCCCAGCAGCGCGAGGACTTGCGCAAAAGCCTCGTTATCGATGACCGCAACAGCAGCGAGAACCGGAACGAGAACGAACGGGAACGGGTCGCACGCATAGAGGGTATCATCGACAAGATAGAATGCAGGCGAAAGGAGCTGAAAGTGGAAGAACTGTCGTTCAATTCCTTCTATGAATACTCCGTGCAGCGCATTCCCGACATCTGCGAGGAGAACCGCATCACGGGTATCGACCTTTCGACCTACCGCTACATGATGAAAGACTTCTACCGAAGCGGCAACCACGAAAAGACGCTGAACGAGAACATGGACAACTCGCTGTTCGACGAGACCTTCGTAGTCTTCGAGATCGATAGTATCAAGGATGACCCGCTGCTTTTTCCGTTGGTTACGCTCATCATCATGGACGTGTTCCTGCAAAAGATGCGCATCAAGAAGAACCGTAAAGTTCTGGTCATCGAGGAAGCGTGGAAGGCCATTGCCAGTCCGTTGATGGCGGAATACATCAAGTTTATGTACAAGACCGCCCGTAAGTTCTGGGCCAGTGTCGGCGTGGTGACACAGGAAATACAGGACATCATCGGGAGCGAGATCGTCAAGGAGGCCATCATCAACAACTCGGACGTGGTGATGCTGCTCGACCAGAGCAAGTTCAAGGAGCGTTTCGATACCATCAAGGCGATTCTCGGCCTGACAGACGTGGACTGCAAGAAGATATTCACGATCAACCGTCTCGAAAACAAGGAGGGGCGCAGTTTCTTCCGGGAGGTCTTTATCAGGCGCGGAACGACCAGCGGCGTGTACGGCGTGGAAGAGCCGAGGGAATGTTATATGACCTATACCACCGAGCGGGCTGAGAAGGAAGCCCTGAAACTCTACAAGCGGGAACTGCGATGCAGCCATCAGGAGGCTATAGAGGCGTACTGCCGTGACTGGAATGAAAGCGGTATCGGCAAGTCGCTGCCGTTCGCGCAGAAAGTCAATGAGGCGGGACGGGTTTTGAACCTGAAAGATACAAACAACAAGAACGATTGAGACAATGAAAAGAATAAATATCAAGACGTACATCGCCAATATGTACATTCCTATCGGGTCATATATTTCTATCCGTAAGGCGTTGATGCAGGCCGGCATCGTAACCGTAGCGGATTTGTGCAAAAAAAACGAGGAGGAGCTTTCACGAATACCTTACATCAAGGGAAAGAACTTGCAAGCCGTCAAAGATATTCTGGCGGAGAACGGTTTGCGGACAGGAATGAGCCAAAATGAATTAGACGTGTATAATACCACTTACTGGAGTAATCTATAACAGCGAGAAACCATGATGAAACGGCTATCCATACTTCTGGCTATCCTGTCGCTTGCCCTGACGCGGCACGTCCACGCGCAGTATTACAGCGTGAACTACGACGCACGTACCGTGGCGGCGATGGCTGTCGCGTTCGGTACGGAGGTCGTGGCCGAGAGTTATTACCGGGAACAGGTAGATGACATCCTGAAACATTACACTACGGCAGAGGTGGCGACAGCGGGGATATTCGCTTCCAAATTTTTGGAGCACAAGGCCCTGTCCGACCTCGGTATCTGGTGCAGCAGCACGGAGAACTACTATTACCGCCGCATCTACCGCATGGTGGCGGTAAAGATCATGCCGAAAATATGGGTGGTGGCGAAGCTGATGCTCCGCTCACCGCAGACGGCGGTCTACTGGGGCAGCTACCTGATGAAGGTCTGCGACGACACGAAGAGTTTGTGTATGCAATTCGAGAGCATCGTAACGAACAGCTCGCTGACCTTCTCGGACATTGCTTTTCTGGAAATCAACAGGGATGTCGCCTCCTTGTTGAGCCTCTCGGAACTGGGCGGTATCGACTGGCAACGGATGATGGACAACCTCGCCCGTGTTCCGGGCAATTTTACAAAGGAACACCTGAAAGGCGACCTCGACAACTTCTATAACATGGGCGTGGGACTGGCGACCTCGGGTATCGAGAATCTCGGCGACGCCCTGCTGCAAACCAGCTCGTTCCATAACCTGCTGGATGGCAAGGTCGAGGAGATAGGCAACCTGTACGACCACTACGGCACTCTTTTCGAGCAAGCGGAACACGGAATGGGCGACCTACTGATCGGCATGGTGGGCGGTGAGGAGAACGTGGCCGGGCTGTTCGATTTCAGCAACTACGACCTCACGTCGTGGATGACGGACTATCTGGACGAGGCGATGGGAAACTATTACACGCAGCGGTGGTATATCGCGCGGCGCGAACAGGGAAGCGTCTCGCTGTGCGACTACTACCCTCCGACGGACGACAACAGCGTCCTGAACGGAAGCGCGTGGACACGCTTCGGAACCAGCGATCCGGGCTTCTACCCCAACGCCTCGCAGCGTGAGCAGGTGCTCGCCAACTCGGAGGCTCATGCCGGGTGGTCGAGAAGCCGTGTGCAGCAGCTCAACAACAGCAACGACGGCTACACCTATGGTATCAGCTACTGGATGCAGGGGTACATCATCAGCCGTGGCGGCAAGCAGACGAAGAAGGCATACGCCTACGAGATACACGTTACACAAAGCTGGAACCGGACAGAGGTCGTCTACGAGGACATCTTCGATTCCTACTCGATGGACCTGAACACGTTTCGGGCACAACTGAATGCCCGCCTCTCGGAGTTCAATGACAACGAGGAGGGTTATGTCTATTATATCGCTTCCGACGCGCGGAACTACTATCAGGCGACGAACGCAGCGAAGCTGCAAGGGTGCGAAAGCGTGACCATAAGCGTTACCTGTTCGGACGGGGCAACGCTGGGGCAAGGCTCGACACAATACAAGTGCCGCAAATGTGGCGGTTCGCTGAACGCCCACTCAAAGGAGTGCGTCATGCAGACCTCTGTAACGGAGAACGAGTTGGACTTCTCGGAACTGGACGCGCTGATACGGGAGGCGGACAGTCAGGTTGCCGGTCTACAATCACAAATCAGTGCGCTGGAAAGGGAGAACGCCGACCTGCTGAAGAAAATCGCGGGGGCAAGCGTGGAAGACGCAGCGGTCTACCGCCAGCAGTACAACGCGAACCGGACACAGCTCGAGGAACTGAAAGGCGAGCTGGCCGGGTGGCAGAAGAAACAACAGGAGTACGCGGACGCAAAACAGGAGGCGGCAGCCGACAACGACGTGCCGACGGACGACTATTACCGTCTGCCCGCCATCATGCAGGATTGTAAGGCGGCCTACAGCCTGACGTGGCAGGACGGCGGCGCATGGAACGGTTACACGTTCGTCCGTAAGGCGACCATGCCGAACATCAACGGTGTCATCACGTTCAGTGCGACAATCTCTATCGCACGGAAACCGAAATACTTCCTCGGTATCAAGATACACCGCGCCATCATCCAGATCAGCTGGGAACTGACCACGGCGTACACAGACACGCATGTGGCCGATGTGCTGACACTCGACCCGGGCCTGTCGGATGCAGAGAAGACGAAAATGGTGAACGACCGTATCGCAGAAATCGCACGGGAACACCCCTCCTGCAAGATCACGACGGAGTACGCCCGCAGCGTACCGACGGAGGAAGCACCGGGTGGAGACGTGTACCACCTGTTGTGGTCGAGCGACCGCCTCGAAATCGCGAGAGAGGTGGATTCGCGTATCACGAGGATATATGCCGACCTCGTGTCATTGGAGAAAATGATGCACTACAAACGGAGCATCATCGACGTGCTGAAGGACGTACTGCCCGAATTGGACGCAGACGAGGGGCGCAGGCTGACGCTCGTGGAAGAATGCCATGACCGGTGGATGGAGAACGCGCGAGCCTCACGAAACGGCAACGGAAGAAAGGAGGTGCGGCCATGAAACGTGCCTTGTTGATTACCGCTGTGTTGATGACACTGTTGCCCGGCATCGCACGGGCGCAGTGGACATTCGACATCGTGTCGGTGGAAGCCTACATCAACGACCACAAGAAACAGCGCAGCCTGCTGCTTGCCCGCAGCACCCTGGAATACAGTAATAAGCTGTTGCACGAGTACAGCCGCAAAGAGGTAGGAGAATACAAGGAGTTGAATGTGGACTTGGACAGGTACACCCGCGCGTTCGATGTCATTGACGTAATGTACCAGTCGTTGCGCACAGCCTTGAACGTGAAGAATACCTACAACTCGGTAAGCGACCGTATCGGTGACTACAAGAAGCTGTTGGAGGATTTTCACGGGAAAGTCCTGAAACGGGGGCGTATCGAGCATTCGGATGCGCTGATACTGACCATCAATGAAAAGGCGATACGCGATATTGCCGATGCCGGTGAACACCTCTACAAATCGGTGAGCGACCTCGTGCTGTATGCCACGGGAGCGGCAGCCTGCTCGACCAGTGACCTGCTGATGGTACTGGAATCCATCAACTGCTCGCTGGACGACATCGAACGGCACCTGAACCGGGCGTATGTCGAAACGTGGCGGTACATACAGGTACGCATCGGCTACTGGAAGTCGAAAATTTACCGTGAACGTACCAAGCAAGAGATCATAGACGGTGCTTTCGGGCGGTGGCGTAATGCGGGACGATTGGATTATTAACGATAAAAGGGAAAAGTATATGAAAGGAACATTTTTACTCATGGCCGTCGCGGTGGTCGCGACGGAGGCGGCACAGGCGCAATCCGTGACCTACAATCACGATTCACCGAAGCAGAACCAGATTACGGTGATGGAAACCGGCACGGGAACACTCTCGCCCGAAGTCTATTACACGCTGTTGCATAACAACTACAAGAAGTCGGCTGCGGCAAAAAACAAACTGTCGTTCCGCACGCTGGCGGGCATCAGCCTCTATAACCAGGTGGACGAGGCGGAAACCATTGACTCTGCATTGGTAAACCGCGCGAAGATCGAGGCGTTGAACGTGGCCGACCGGCAGGTGGACCTCGCATGGCTCGCCGAGAGCGACAAGGTGAACGGACAGATGGAACGCCTGAAACGGAATATCGACCGCATACTTCTTGTCGGGGGTACGCCCGACGACAAGGAGCGTTGGACGGAATACTACCGGATGTACCAGTGCGCCATCGATGCGACGAAGGATGCCTATATGCCGAACGCCCAGCGGAAGAAAGAGTACCTGCGCATTTATGAGGACGTGACAAGGCAGAATGAAATTCTGGTCGGCTACCTCGCCCGGAGGCAGAACGCCACGGCAACGAGTGCGCTGCTGAATGCCACCGACAACCGTACCCTGAACAAAGGAAGCATCGTTCGCGAAGCGGTGAACCGGTGGAACGAATCACGCCTGACGGTGCGCGGATCGCAATCCGGTGGCAGTGAAGATAGCGGAGAGGGAGATGAAACAGTAAATCGGGGAAACTAAAAAACAATCGCGTATGGCAGACGGAAATATACTCTCGGATTTCGGCATCAACATTCTCGAAGAGGAGATCGACGATGTGATTTTTCAAACCAACGAGTTCCTGACGGACGCCACCTTTACCGGTTCGCAGGGACCCTTCTGGTGGATCTTGCAGATGTGTATGGCGCTGGCCGCGCTGTTCGCCATCGTCATGGCGGCGGGCATGGCGTACAAGATGATGGTCAAGCACGAGCCGCTGGACGTGATGAAGCTCTTCCGGCCGCTGGCCGTGTCGCTCGTGCTGTGCTGGTGGTATCCGCCGGCCGATACGGGCATGGCGGGCAGCGGGAGCAACTGGTGCGTCCTCGACTTCCTCTCCTATATCCCGAACTGTATCGGTTCGTACACGCATGACCTGTACGAGGCCGAAGCCTCGCAGATAGCGGACAAGTTCGAGGAGGTGCAACAGCTTATCCATGTACGCGACACGATGTACAACAGCCTGCAAGCGCAAGCGGATGTCGCCCACACGGGCACGTCCGACCCGAACCTAATCGAGGCGACCATGGAGCAGACCGGCGTGGACGAAGTAACGAATATGGAGAAGGACGCGGCGGAACTGTGGTTTACCTCGCTGACGGCAGGCGTTGTCGTGGGGATAGACAAAATCATCATGCTGATAGCCCTTGTGGTATTCAGAATCGGTTGGTGGGCTAC
>ENA-UOJM01002155-UOJM01002155.1-human-gut-metagenome-genome-assembly--contig:-P116-NODE-2155-length-14685-cov-6.031989_pt1 | contig 14685 bp, 11 predicted proteins | sample MGYA00242349_ERZ723896 | MGnify/ENA metagenome assembly ERZ723896 | reverse complement strand
CAGTGTGTTCCGCATCCAGGCGGGTATCTGCCGGGCGTTCCGGGAGTACCTCCAGAGCCAGGACTTTACTGAAATCCACACTCCCAAGATTGTCCACGCCGGGGCCGAGGGGGGCAGCAACATCTTCCGGCTGGACTACTTCGGGCGCAAGGCATTTCTCGCCCAGTCCCCCCAGTTCTATAAGCAGACTATGGTGGGCTCCTTCCAGCGGGTCTTTGAGATCGGTCCCGTCTTCCGGGCGGAGAAGCACTCCACCCCCCGGCACCTGAATGAGTACACCGGCCTGGACCTGGAGATGGGCTTCATCGACTCCTTCTACGATGTGATGGAGGTGGAGGCCGGGTTTTTGAAATACTGCATGGAGCTGCTGGCGCGGGAGTACAGCGAGGACCTGAAGCGGCTGGAGGCGGAGCTGCCCCGGGTGGACCGTATCCCCTGCGTGCGGTTCGATGAGGCCAAGCGGCTGGCCGCGGAGAAGTATGGCCGCCCCATCCGGGACCCCTTTGACCTGGAGCCGGAGGAGGAGGCCAACATCGGACGCTATTTCCAGGAGGAGTATGGGGCGGACTTCGTCTTTGTCACCCACTACCCCAGCAAGAAGCGCCCCTTCTACGCCATGGACGACCCGGAGGACCCACGCTGCACCCTGTCCTTCGACCTGCTGTTCCGGGGGATGGAGGTGACCACCGGCGGCCAGCGGGTCCACGACTACCAGGCCCAGGTGGCCAAGATGGAGGCCCGGGGGATGCACCCGGAGGAGTTCCGGGACTTCCTCACCATCCACCAGCACGGCATGCCGCCCCACGGCGGCCTGGGCATCGGCCTGGAGCGGCTGACCATGAAGCTGTGCGGCCTGGAGAACGTGCGGGAGGCCAGCCTGTTCCCCCGGGACCAGAGCCGCCTGGAGCCGTGAGTTTGAAAACATGCAGAGAGGTGAAACAGAATGAAGATCACAACGGAAATGGCGGCCCATATCGCCGCCCTCTCCCGGCTGAAGCTGTCGGAGGAGGCCGGGCGGATGGCGGGGGAGCTGGAACAGATCCTCTCCTATATGGACGTGCTGGACGGCCTGGACACCAGCGGGGCGGAGCCCATGAGCCACATCGTCCCCCTGAAGAACGTGCTGCGGGAGGATGAGACAGCCCCCTCCATGGACCGGGGGGAGCTGCTGAAGAACGCGCCGGCCACCGACGGAGGGACCTTCCTGGTCCCAAAGGCCGTGGAATAGGAGGGAAGGACGATGCAGGAGATCATGAAACTCACCGCGCTCCAGCTGGGGGCGGCCATCAGGCGGGGCGAGGTCAGCCCCACGGAGGCGGTGAAGGCGGCGCTGGAGCGCATTGAGGAGACGGCGGGGGACAACGCCTTTACTGAAATTACGGCGGAGCGGGCCCTGGAGCGGGCCGCCTGGGCGGAAAAGGAGCTGGCGGCGGGGCGGCTGGCGGGCCCCCTGGCGGGGGTCCCCATGGCCCTCAAGGACAACATCTGCACCAGAGGGGTGTCCACCACCTGCGCCTCCCGGATCCTGGCCGGGTTCCGCCCCCCTTATGACGCCACCTTGGTAGAGCGGCTGGAGGGGGCGGGGGCCGTCTCCCTAGGCAAGCTGAACATGGACGAGTTCGCCATGGGGTCCACCAGCGAGACCTCTTTCCTGGGGCCGGTGCGCAACCCCTGGGACCGGGAGCGGGTTCCCGGCGGCTCCTCCGGCGGTGCCGCGGCGGCGGTGGCCGCCCGCTCCAGCTGGTACGCCATCGGGTCGGACACCGGCGGCTCCATCCGCCAGCCAGCCGCATTCTGCGGCGTCACCGGGATCAAGCCCACCTACGGGACCGTGTCCCGGTACGGGCTGATCGCCTACGCCTCCTCCCTGGACCAGATGGGTCCCCTGGCCCGGGACGCGGCCGACTGTGCTGCCGTGCTGGACCTGGTGATGGGCCGCGACCCGAGGGACGGCACCTCTCTGGATGTGCCCGCTGGGGGGCTGCTGGCCGCCCTGACCGGAGACGTGAGGGGCCTGCGGATCGGGCTGCCCCGGGAGTGCTTCGGGGAGGGGCTGGACAGTGCGGTGCGAGCCTGCGTCCTGGCGGCGGCGGACGTGCTGCGGGACCGGGGGGCAGAGCTGGTGCCTCTGTCCTTCCCCATGATGGAGTATGTCATCCCGACCTATTATATCATTGCCTGCGCGGAGGCGTCCTCAAACCTGTCACGGTTCGACGGGGTGAAGTATGGCTGGCGGGCGGAGGGGTACGGGGACCTGCGGGAGCTGTATCAGCAGACCCGCACCGAGGGCTTCGGCCCCGAGGTCCGGCGGCGGATCCTGCTGGGCACCTTCGTGCTCTCCTCCGGCTACTACGACGCCTACTATCTGAAGGCTCTGCGAGCAAAGGGGATGATCAAGAGGGCCTTCGACGAGGCATTCTGTCAGTGTGATGTGATGCTCACTCCCACCGCTCCTGCCGCGGCCCCCCGGCTGGGGGAGAGCCTGTCCGACCCCTTGCGGATGTACCTGAGCGACATCGACACCGTGCCGGTGAACCTGGCGGGGCTGCCGGGGCTGTCTATGCCCTGCGGCTTTGACGAGACGGGGCTGCCAGTGGGCGCCCAGCTCATCGGCCCTCCGCTGGGGGAGAAGAACGTGCTGAACGCCGCCCACGCCTTCCAGCTGGAGACAGACTGGCATACGCGGGCTCCGGCGGAAAAGGAGGTTGGATGACATGACCTGGGAAACTGTGATCGGGCTGGAGACCCACGCGGAGCTGGCCACCCGCACCAAGATATTCTGCTCCTGCACCACCCGGTTCGGGGGAGAGCCCAACACCCACTGCTGCCCCATCTGCACTGGAATGCCGGGGACCCTGCCCATGGTGAACCGAAAGGTGGTGGAGTACGCCTGCCGTGCCGGGCTGGCGCTGAACTGCGAGATCACCCGGCGCAGCCGGTTCGACCGGAAAAACTACTTCTATCCCGACCTGCCCAAGGCGTACCAAGTGTCCCAGCTCTACCTCCCCATTGCCCGGAACGGGCGTGTGAGCATCGCCACGGCGGCGGGGGAGAAGGTGGTCCGCATCCACGAGCTGCACATGGAGGAGGACGCGGGCAAGCTGGTCCACGACCCCTGGCTGGACCAGACCCGGGCGGACTATAACCGCTGCGGCGTGCCGCTGGTCGAGATCGTTACCGAGCCCGACTTCCGCTCCGCTGAGGAGGTGATCGCCTATCTGGAGAAGCTGAAGTCCATCCTGGAGTATCTGGGGATCTCGGACTGCAAGATGCAGGAGGGCTCCCTGCGCTGTGACGTGAACCTCTCCGTCCGGCCGGCGGGCTCCCGGGAGCTTGGGACCCGGACGGAGATGAAGAACCTGAACTCCTTCAAGGCCATTGCCCGGGCCATCGCCTACGAGGTCCGCCGCCAGGCAGAGCTGCTGGAGGAGGGCGGGCGCGTGGTCCAGGAGACCCGGCGCTGGGATGACAACAAGGACGCCACCTTCTCCATGCGCTCCAAGGAGGACGCCCAGGACTACCGCTACTTCCCGGAACCGGACATCCCGCCTCTGGAGCTGTCGGAGGAGTACCTGGAGGGGCTGCGGGCGGAGCAGCCCGAGATGGCGGAGGAGCGGAAGCGGCGGTATCAGACCCAGCTGGGCCTGCCGGAGTACGACGCCGGCATCATCACCGGGCAGAAGGCCCTGGTGGACTTCTTCGAGGAGGTGACGGCCCTGGGGGTGCCGGCCAAGGAGGCGGCCAACTGGATGCTGGGGGACATGATGCGCCGCCTGAAGGAGGAGGAGCTGGAGCCAAAGGACATGAGGCTGACCCCCGCCACCCTGGTCAAGCTGATCGGGATGGTCCAAGCGGGACGGATCAACCGAAACACCGCATCCAAGGTGTTCCGGGGCATTTTCGCGGAGGACCTGGACCCGGAGGAGTGGGTGACGGTCCACGGCCTGGAGCAGATCCGGGACGAAAGGGTCATTGCCGGCGCGGTGGCCCGGGTCCTGGAGGAGCATCCCCAGTCTGCGGCGGATTATCGGGCGGGCAAGGAGAAGGCCCTTGGTTTTCTCATGGGCCGGGTGATGAAGGAGCTGAAGGGCAAGGCGGACCCGGGGGCGGTAAACGCTCTGCTGAAGAGCCGCCTGGAGACAGGAGGATCGGAGGGGGGATAAAAGAGTGCCCCGGAAAGGAAAGAAAGCCCGGTGTATCCTGAACGGAGGGGCGGTGCCACATATTGTGCGCTGAAAACCGGTCTATACAACGCCTTGCATGGGTCAAAAGATGTAAACCAAAATCGGGCGGCGGAAACACAGTTTCCGTGCCGAAAAACCGCTGATTTTCTGAAAAATCAGCGGTTTTTTTCTGTGCCGAATTGAAAAAAAGTCTTGCATTTTATGTAAAGTGCTTTTATACTAAAAGGCAGAGTGGGGCAAAGTGGAGTAAAATCCCGCTGAGATCCATCAAAGTGGGGAGGGAGAGCGATGACCGGCACCTATGAACACAGCATCGATGCCAAGGGCCGTCTCTTTATCCCTGCCAAGCTCCGTGAGGAGCTGGGCGTGACCTTCTACCTGGCCATGGGGGTGGACGAGTGTCTGGCCATCTACCCCCAGGAGACCTGGAACCGCTTTACAGAAAAATTTGCTTCCCTGCCCATGAGCCAGTCGGCCGCCATGCGCCCCCTGTTTGCCAACGCCTCGAAATGCGAGCTGGACAGCCAGGGCCGCATCGTCATCCCCCAGAAGCTGAGAAAATACGCGGGCTTGGAGAAGGACGCCGTCATCATCGGCGTCAACGACCGGGCCGAGATCTGGAGCGCTGAGACTTGGAATGCCCGGGAAGAGGAGGAGATGACCCCGGAGAAGATGAAGGCCTGTCTGGCCGCACTGGGGTTCTGACGAAATGAGTGAGACCTTTACCCACCGCCCGGTGCTGCTGAATGAGTGCATCCAGGCGCTGAACATCCGCCCGGAGGGTGTCTATCTGGACGGGACCCTGGGCCGGGCAGGACACAGCCGGGAGATCGCCCGGCGGCTGACCACCGGACGGCTGATCTGCGTGGACCGGGACCAGGCCGCCCTGGAGGCAGCGGAGGAGCGGCTGGCCCAATGGCGGGACCGGGTGACCCTGGTCCACAGCAATTTCGACCAGATCGATAGGATCTTGAACGAGCTGTCCCTGTCCGGCGCGGATGGGATGCTCTTTGACCTGGGGGTGTCCTCGCCCCAGCTGGATGACAGCACGAGAGGATTCTCCTACATGGCGGACGCGCCCCTGGACATGCGGATGGACCAGAGCGGCGGGATGACCGCCGCAGAGGTGGTCAACCAGTGGCCGCAGGAGGAGCTGCGGCGCATCCTGTACCAGTATGGAGAGGAGCGGTATGCCCCCCAGATCGCCGCCGCTATCGTCCGGCGTCGGCAGGACAGGCCCATCCAGACCACCATGGAGCTGGCGCAGATCGTCCGGGAGGCCATGCCTGCCCGGGCACTGAAGGAGAAGCAGCACCCGGCCAAGCGGTCTTTCCAGGCCATCCGCATCGCGGTCAACGACGAGCTCGCCTCGGTGGACCGGATGCTCCAGGCGGCTGTGCCCCGGCTGAATCCGGGGGGACGGCTGGCCGTTATCACCTTCCACTCCCTGGAGGATCGGATCGTCAAGACCGGCCTGGCGGAGTTCGCCCGGGGCTGTACCTGCCCGCCCGATTTTCCGGTATGCGTATGCGGGAAAAAACCCCAGATCCGGTTGGTGAGCCGTAAGCCGATCCTGCCCTCGGAGGAGGAGGTCCGGGACAATCCCCGGGCCCGCAGCGCCAAGCTCCGGGCAGCGGAAAAGCTGTAAAAAACGACTCTGCGGTCGTCTGTGATATGTGTGTTATAAAGGATACTGAAGAGAAATGGAGTGAATGCCATGGCCACCCGCCGGCGCAGTCAGCTAAGCTCATACCGAACCTATGGCAGTGTGGCCTACGCCCCCGCCTATGACGGCACCGCTGTCCGGGCGCCGAGGCGGGAGGAGGTGCTCCGTCCCAAGCCCCGGGTCCGCCCCAGGGAGCGGGTCCTCACCCGTACCCAGGTCCAGGTCCGAGAGGCGGGGCAGGCCTCGGTATTCGCGGTGATCGGCTTTTTGGCAGTGGGGGTGTTCGCCGCCCTGCTGCTGCTGAGCTACACCCAGTGCGCCGTGCTGACTGACCAGGTGGTGACCCTGCGCAGTGAACTGACCACCCTCCAGACGGAGAACGCTACGCTCAGCGCAGAGTATGAGAAGGTATTTGACATGGAGCGGATCCAGGCGGCTGTGGGAGATACCATGATCCGGCCCACCGGTGACCAGGTGGAGTATATCGATCTGTCCGAGCCTGACAGCGTGGTGGTGTACGGGCAGGAGGACGCCAAGACCGGCATCCCGGGCCTGCTGGCGGGGCTGGAGGAGATCATCTCCAGTCTGATCGAATATTTCCGGTGACCCGCCGCATATAGTGATCCATGGGTGGACGAAAGAGATAGACCGGGCGGAAGGGGCTCCCCCCGCGCCCGGAGCAAGGGGGCGCAAGAAAAGAGAGCTTTTCTTGCGCCTCAGATTATCAAGGCAGAGCGGAACGCACGGCAAAGCAGGGAAACGGACCCAGAGGAGGAGACCCCAGGATGGACGATCGCAGAGAACGAAATACCGGCCGCAGTGGACGGGAGAGCGGCTCCAAGCGCAAGATATTCCGTCGCACGGTCTTTCTGATGCTGGTGTGCGGCGTGGGTCTGTTCATCCCGCTGATCGGCCAGCTGTGGAACATCGCCATCGTCCACCATGAGGAGTATCAGGCTGAGGCGGTGGAGCAGCAGACACGGGATGTGGAGGTAGCTGCTTTCCGGGGGAGCATCTACGACAGCAGCGGAGACGTGCTGGCCATGTCAGCCACCGTCTACAACCTGATCCTGTCTCCCAGGGACCTGGAGGCCAGCGTGGACGAGTCCAAATACAAGGATGAGGAGGGCAATGCGGACCTGACGGCCTATCAGGCGGCCCTCCAGGCCAAGAAGGACCTGGTGCTGGACGGCGTGCTGGCCGTGCTGGACCTGGACCGGGAGGCTCTGGCGGACCGATTGGAGCGGACCTACTCCCAGTATGAGGTCCTGAAGACCAACATCGAGAAGGAGCAGGCGGAACAGCTGCGCGCCTTTATCACGGAAAACAAGCTGTCTCATTTCCTGTACCTCACCCCCACCACCAAGCGGTATTACCCCTACGGCGACTTGGCGGCCCATGTGCTGGGCTTCTGCAACAGCGAGGGAGGCGCCTACGGTGTAGAGGCCATCTACAACGATGTGCTGGAGGGCACGGTGGGCCGGGTGGTCACCACCCGCACCGGCACCGGCGTGGAGATGTACGACAGCTACTCCGAGTACGTGGACGCAGAGGACGGCTGCGATCTGACCCTGACCATCGACACCACCATCCAGTCCTATGCCGAGCGCATCCTGGAGGAGGGAATCAAGGCCTATGACGTCCAGCGGGGCGGCTGGTGCGTCGTGCTGGACCCCCAGACCGGGGCAGTGCTGGCCATGGCCAGCTCCCCGGACTACGACCCCAACCAGTACGGGACCATCCGGGATGAGAGCCTGCGGGCCCAGGTGGAGGCTGATGTGCAGGCCGAGCTGGAGAAGCGGCAGGGCGAAAAGGCGGAGGGCAAGACCGACGAGGAGATCTACCAGGAGGCGGTGAACGCCGCCACAGGCACGGCCCAGAACAAGCAGTGGAGGAGCCAGGCGGTGAACGACACCTACGAGCCGGGCTCCACCTTCAAGGCCCTGGTGCTGGCCGCAGCACTGGAGGAAGGCGTGGTGTCAGAGAGCGATACCTTCTACTGCCCCGGCTATTACATGGTGGAGGGCTGGCCAAAGCCTATCAGCTGCTCCAAAAAGGCGCCGGGCCACGGCACCCAGACCCTGGCCGAGGCGGTGCAGAACTCCTGCAACCCGGCCTTTATGCAGATCGGCCAGCGGCTGGGCATCGAAAAGTTTTATGAGTATTTCGAGGCTTTCGGACTGAAGGAGCCTACAAATATCGATTTGAATGGAGAAGAGGATGGGAATATCTGGGAGAAAATTGACATGACCGGCGTGGACCTGGCGGTAGGCTCCTTCGGTCAGCGATTCACCGTCACCCCCATCCAGATGATCACAGCCTTCGCCGCTACCATCAACGGCGGCAAGCTGCTCCAGCCCTATGTGGTCCAAACGGTGACGGCCGCCGACGGCACGGTGGTGGAGAACACGGAGCCCACCGTGGTGCGGCAGGTGGTCAGCCAGGAGACCAGCGACAAGTGCCGGGAGATCCTCACCAGCGTGGTGATGGCCGAGAAGGGCACCGGCAAGAATGCCCGCCAGGCGGGCTACACCATCGGCGGCAAGACGGGCACCTCGGAGACCACCGTCCCCGGCGAGGTGGTGGTGTCCTTCATGGGCTTCGCCCCCGCCGACGACCCCCATATCCTGGTCCTGCTGGCCTACAACACCCCAGCCCGGTCCGCGGAGGGGAGCAGCATCGGCACCACCGGCACCTGGATCAGCGGCGGCAACATGGGTGCCCCCATGGCGGGCAAGCTGATCGGCGAGATCCTGGACTATCTGGGAGTGGAGAAGGAGTACACCGCCGACGAGGCGGCCCTGGCCGACCTCCAGACTCCCAAGGTCACCGGGATGACCCCCGCCGACGCGGAGGCTGCCCTGGAAAAGAAGGGGCTGGACTCCCGCACCGTGGGTGAGGGCGAGACAGTCACCGCCCAGGTGCCCGCGGCCGGCTCCGTCATCCCCGGTGAGAGCACCGTGATCCTCTATCTGGGCGGCGCGGAGCCGGAGGAGACGGGCACCGTGCCCGACGTCACCGGGATGAGCTTCGCAGCGGCCCGCTCTAAGCTGGAGTCCGCCGGGTTCTTCATGCGGGCAGCAGGAGCGGCCACCTATCTGGGCTCCTCCAGCAAGGCTCAGGGCCAGAGCGTGGCCGGCGGAGAGACTGCGGCCATCGGCACCATCGTAGACGTCACGTTCAGCACACCTCAGGTGGAGGACGGATACCTCTACGACGGATAAGAAGACACAGGCGGAGAAAGACCTGATTTTTTGCGGCGGTCTTTCCTTATTTGGCACCTCTTAAAGAAAATGAAACCCACCCTTGAGGGGTGACACCATGAAGCTGCGAGATCTGCTCGCCGGCGTCCCCCTCACGGGGGGCAACGCCGACCTGAATATGGAAATAAATTCCATATCGTATGACAGCCGGACCCTGGAGCCGGGCGCCCTGTTTGTGACGCTCTCAGGGTCCAAGACAGACGGACACCGGTATGTGGCCCAGGCGCTGGAAAAGGGCGCCGCCGCCATCCTGTGCCGGGAGCCGCCCCGGACAGGGAGCTGGCTCTCCACTCCAGACCCCAGGACCGCCCTGGCCCGGGTGTCCGCCGCTTGGTTCGGATACCCGGGGGAGGAGATGACCCTGATCGGGGTCACCGGCACCAACGGGAAGACCACCACCACCTATCTTATCAAGGCCATGCTGGAAGGGGCGCTGAAGACCCGTGTGGGCCTGATCGGCACCAACCGGAATCTAATCGGTGCCCTGGAGCTGCCCGCCCACCGCACTACACCGGAGCCCTATGAGCTCCAGGCGCTGCTACGGCGCATGGCAGACGCGGGATGCACCCATGTGGTGATGGAGGTCTCCTCCCACGCCCTGGCCCAGAGCCGGGTGGAGGGACTGACCTTCCAGGCGGGGGTGTTCACCAACCTGACCCAGGACCATCTGGACTACCACGGGACCATGGAGGCCTACCGGCGGGCTAAGGGGAGGCTGTTCCGCCAGTCGGAGCGTGCGGTGCTCAACCTGGACGACGAGGCGGGCCGGTGGTACCGGGAGCGGATCGCCTGCCCCTCCCTGACCTACTCTGAGAACAAGGACACGGCGGACCTGACCGCTAAGAACATCCGCCTCTTTCCCGGCCACGTGGAGTTCGAGGCGGTGGCCCGGGGGCAGATCACCCGGGTCCATCTGCCCATCCCCGGCGGCTTTACCATCTACAACGCCCTGGCGGCGCTGGCATGCGGGCTCTGCCTGGACATCCCGCTGGACAAGGCGGCCGCCCCCCTGCGTGCGGTGCGGGGGGTGAAGGGCCGGGTGGAGGTGGTGCCTGTCCCCACGGCCTACACCGTCATCATCGACTATGCCCACACGCCGGATGCCCTGGAGAACATCCTTACCACCGCCCGGGACTTCACTGCGGGCCGGCTGATCTGTGTGTTCGGCTGCGGCGGAGACCGGGACCGGGGCAAGCGCCCCCTCATGGGGGCGGTGGCCGCCGAGCTGGCTGACCTGGTGGTGGTCACCTCTGACAACCCACGCACCGAGGGGCCGGAGGATATCATCGAGGATATCCTGCCGGGCATGGAGGGGATGGACACCCAGTGCCACGTGGAGCCCGACCGTCCGGAGGCCATCTGCTGGGCCCTGTCCCAGGCGCGCCCGGGGGACGTGGTCGTGCTGGCTGGAAAGGGGCATGAGACCTATCAGGAGATCAACGGCGTCCAGTACCACCTGGACGAACGGGAAGTCGTGGCCGGCTATTTCCGCGGCCAGCGGGAAGGCGCGGGAAAAAAGCAGGGACAGGGGACAGAAAACGGTGGAAAAGTCCCTGCGTATGTGGTAAAATAATACGCCATTGAGCACAGACCTGTGTGTGATACCCAAGAGAAAGAATGCCTGGAGGGTGGCAGCTATGTCATATATTCTCAGCTTTATCGTGGCCTTTGGAGTGACCTTTATTGCGGGACAGATCTTGGTCCCCCTGCTGCGCAAGTGGAAAGCGGGGCAGAGCATCCGGGAGGACGGACCCACCTGGCACATGTCCAAGCAGGGAACGCCCACCATGGGCGGACTGATGTTTATCCTGGGGATCGGGGTGGCCATTGTGACCGCGGGCTGGGAAGAGATCCAGCGGGGGAACTTTATCTATCTCTTCGTGTACCTCTTCGCTCTGGTGTTTGGAGCCATTGGCTTTGTGGATGACTTTCAAAAGCTGCGCCATCACGCCAACGAGGGGCTGACGGCCCTGCAGAAATTTCTTCTCCAGCTGGCGGCGGCGGTGGCGTTCACCGTGCTGCTGCGCAACTACGGATATCTGACCCCGAGTCTGTACATCCCCTTTTTTAATGTGGAGCTGGCCATGCCATGGGTGGTCTATATGATCTTCGCCGCCTTCGTCATGGTGGCTACCGTCAACGCAGTGAACCTGACGGACGGCATCGACGGGCTGGCCACCGGGGTCACCATCCCCGTCGCCCTCTTCTATGTGGCGGTGTCTGCCTGGTTCAACCGCAGCGACCTGACGGTGGTGTCTGCGGCCCTGGCGGGCGGCCTGTCCGCCTTTCTGATCTATAACTTCCATCCAGCCAAGGTGTTCATGGGGGACACCGGCTCCCTGTTCCTGGGGGGGGCGGTGTGCGGTCTGGCCTTTGCCCTGGACGTCCCCCTGGTCATCCCTCTGGTGGGACTGATCTATGTGCTGGAGACTCTCTCTGATATCATCCAGGTGATCTACTTCAAAGCGACCCACGGCAAACGCTTTTTCCGGATGGCGCCCCTTCATCACCACCTGGAGCTGGGGGGCTGGAGCGAGACCAAGCTGTTCTGCGTTTTCTCCGGCGCCACCCTGGTCCTCTGCGTGCTGGCCTTCCTGGGCGTCATGAACCGATATCCCATGTGACGGGCGGGGCGGAGCGCTTTTCTCTCCGGCGGGTCACTGTCACAGTATCTCAGAACAGGGGGTGGTCCTCGTGGCCCGAAAACCAAAGCGCGACCTCACGGTGGAGGAACAGCTGGCCCGGGGGCCGCTGGATCTGCCCTTTCTCATGCTGACCATGCTTCTATTGGGCGTGGGACTCATCATGATGTTCTCCGCCTCCTTTGCCACGGCCTATTACAACGACGGCGACCCGCTGGTATATATCAAAAACCAGGCGGTCTATGCCGCGGCTGGGGTAGTGGTCATGTTCCTTGTCTCCAAGATCAACTACCAGACTTTCCGACTGCTGTCCGTACCTGGCATCGTGGCCGCTATCCTTCTGCTGGTGCTGGCCCTCAGTCCCCTGGGAGTGGAGCTCAATGAGGTGAAGCGCTGGGTGCGCATCGGCCCTATCCAGTTCCAGCCCTCGGAGGTGGCCAAGGTGGCGGTGATCCTGTTTTTTGCCACCCGCCTGTCCAAGCGGGACACAGAGAAAAAGAAGAAGTGGAGCCGCCGCACCCTCACCGGCCGGACGCTGGAGCGGCTGGACCGCATCGGCTTTCTGGAGCTGGTGCCCTATGGGGCCATCCTGATGGTGATCGCCCTGCTGATGCTGATGGAGCCCCACATGTCGGGCACCATCCTGGTGCTGGCGGGGGGGGCCACGGTCCTCTACGCCGCCGGCATCAGCCTGGGCTGGATCGCCGCCGCCGGGACCCTGGTGGCGGGAGCCATGTGGTTCATCATCACCCAGACCCCCTATATGACGGCCCGCATCAATCTGTGGCTGGACCCATGGGCCCAGCGGCAGGGGGACGGCTTTCAGACGGTGCAGTCCCTGCTGGCCATCGGCTCCGGCGGCCTGCTGGGCCTGGGGCTGGGCAAGAGCCGACAGAAATTCCTCTATGTCCCCGAGCCGGAAAACGACTTTGTATTCCCCATCGTGGCGGAAGAGCTGGGATTCATCGGGGCGGTGGTGGTGCTGCTCCTGTTCTCCCTGCTGATCATGCGGGGGTACTGGCTGGCACTCCACGCACGGGACAAATTCGGAGCACTGACCATCGTGGGCATTATCACCCTGCTGGCGGTCCAAGTTTTCCTGAACGTGGGCGTGGTCACCAATCTGATCCCCAACACCGGAATCTCCCTCCCCTTCTTCAGCTACGGAGGAACAGCGCTGATGATCCAGCTGGCGGAGATGGGGATCGTATTGAGCATATCCAGACAGATCCCTGCACCCAAAAATGACTGATCCGGAGGGAGACAGGCGGCGGGGCAGCCCCGTCGGAGCGCGCGCCTTCGGCCTAAACGAGAGAGTGGAGTGATACCATGAATATCCTTTTTACCTGCGGCGGCACGGCGGGACATGTCAATCCGGCGGTGGCGCTGGCCCGGATCTTCCAGGAGCGGAACCCGGACTGCAAGGTCCTGTTCGTGGGAGCGGATGGCGGGATGGAAAACCACCTGGTCCCCAAAGAGGGCTATGAGATCCGCTCGGTGACCATCACCAATTTTCACCGCTCCTTCGCGCCGGCGGATATCGCCCACAACCTGGGCACGGTGCGGAACATGGTCCGATCCAAGCAGCAGGCGGCCCGCATCCTGGACGAATTTCAGCCGGATCTGGTGGTGGGCACCGGGGGCTACGCCTCCTACCCCGTAGTGAAGGAGGCCGCCCGGCGGCACATCCCCACCGCCATCCACGAGTCCAACGCCGTGCCCGGCCTGACCACCAAGGGATTGTCCAAGGTGGTGGACCGGGTGATGGTGGGCTTTGAGGAGAGCCGGAGCCACTATGACCACCCGGAGAAGGTGGTGGTCACCGGAACCCCGGTGCGGGGCGACTTTTTCCGCTATACCCGGCAGGAGGCCAGGGAAAAGCTGGGGTTGACCGATGAGCGGCCTCTTCTGCTGTCCTACTGGGGTTCCCTGGGGGCGGAGGTGATGAACCGGAAGATGAGCGAGTTCATTGCCCGTGAATGCTATGACGGAGCCCCCTTCCACCACATCCACGGGGCCGGGCGGGACTACGGCTGGATGCAGGAGGAGATCGGCCGCCGGGGCCTGGCTCTGGAGGGCACGGGCATCGAGGTTCGGGAGTACATCTATGATATGCCCCTGGTGATGGCCGCCGCCGATGTGGTGCTGTGTCGGGCAGGCGCCTCCACCATCTCGGAGCTCACCGCCATCGCCAAGCCCTCTATTCTGGTCCCCTCCCCCAACGTCACCGCCAACCACCAGGAGAAGAACGCCCGGGTGCTGGCCGACCAGGGGGCCGCGGTGCTGCTGCTGGAGCGGAACTGTGTGGAGAACACCCTCTATGACGCAGCGGACCATCTGCTGCGGGACCGCCGCCGCCGGGATGACATGGTCCGGGCACTGACGGCTATGGCGGTGCCCGACGCAGGGGAGAAGATCTACTGGACCCTCCGGGCCCTGATGAAGTAACCAAGATCCGCTTTTTTCCATAGAATGACCTGAATCCAAAAGGATTGGAGGCCATTCCATGAGCTGTTATCAAATCAACGGCGGAACCCCCCTGCGGGGGCGGCTCGCTGTTCAAGGGGCCAAGAACAGTGTGCTGCCCATCCTGGCCGCCGCCCTGCTGGCCCCCGGAGAGAGCGTGATCCACAACTGTCCGGACCTGTCCGACGTGACCGCTACCCTGGACATCCTGCGCCTGCTGGGCTGCGGGGTGAGCAGGGAGGGGGACACCGTCGCGCTGGACGCGAGGGAGCTGGATGGGACGGTGATCCCCGCTTCCCTGATGGGGGAGCTGCGGTCCTCTGTGATCTTCCTGGGGGCGCTGCTGACCCGGATGGGGGAGGTGGAGCTGTCCTACCCTGGGGGCTGCGAACTGGGCCCACGGCCCATCGACCTCCATCTGGGCGCGCTGCGCCAGCTGGGGGCGGAGATCCGGGAGGAGGGGG
>ENA-UOJM01002154-UOJM01002154.1-human-gut-metagenome-genome-assembly--contig:-P116-NODE-2154-length-14695-cov-37.865369_pt1 | contig 14695 bp, 15 predicted proteins | sample MGYA00242349_ERZ723896 | MGnify/ENA metagenome assembly ERZ723896 | reverse complement strand
TGAGCAATCATCATTTACGAAATGCAAACCTGTCGTTAAAAGCCAAGGGGCTGCTCTCCATGATCCTGTCGCTCCCAGAGGAGTGGAATTACACTACAAGAGGGCTGGCTTCCATCTGTAAGGAGGGTGTGGACGCCATTGGCTCTGCACTCAAAGAGCTGGAAACAGCTGGCTACATTGTTCGCAGGCAGCTTCGCGGCACGAATGGCCGTATTACTGATACCGAGTATGTCATCTATGAACAGCCCCAGCCAGATATGTCCCAGCCGGATACGGCTTCACCAGATACGGAAAACCCGGATATGGTAAAACCGGATACGGAAAAGCCCGCAGAATTAAATATAGAGAAATCAAATACAGAAAAATCAATTACTTATGGATCAAGTACCGATTCCATTCCCTTCCGGGAAACAGCGGCGGCAAGACCGCCGGAACGGAAAGGAAGGGATGCGATGTCTGTCTCCGAGATAGAAAATTATCGGGATTTGATTCTGGAGAACATTGAGTATGACTACCTGTGCAGGGAGTTTGCCACCTATCGGGAAGATTTGGACGAGATCGTGGAACTGATGGTGGAAACCGTCTGTGCCAGACGCAAAACCACCCGGATTGCAGGCAGCGACTTCCCCCATGAAGTGGTGCGCTCCCGTTTTTTGAAGCTGGACAGCGAGCATATCCGGTTTGTCATGGACAGCTTGCAGAAAAACACCACCGAGGTCCGCAACATGAAGCAGTACCTACTGACAGTGCTGTTTAACGCACCCACCACCATCAGCAACCACTACACTTCACAGGTCAATCACGATATGAACGCAGGCGGCTGGTAAGGCCGTCTTTTTTCATCTTACAACAACGGCTTTTACAGGAGGTTACGCTATGAATCAGATGGAAATTTTCAAAAACCCGGAGTTTGGCAGTATCCGCACTTTTGAGCAGGACGGCAAAGTGCTGTTTTGCGGAAAGGATATTGCGAAAGCACTTGGATACCAACGCACCGCTGATGCCATCACAGCCCACTGCAAAGGGGTCTGCGTTTTACCGACCCCTTCTAACGGCGGCATTCAACGAATGAAATTTATTCCCGAAGGCGATGTGTACCGATTGATCGTTCACAGCAAGCTGCCCTCTGCGGAACGATTTGAACGCTGGGTGTTTGATGAAGTGCTGCCCTCTATCCGAAAGCATGGGGCCTACATCACCAGAGAAAAGCTATGGGAGGTTGCCACTTCCCCGGAAGCCATGATGAAACTCTGCTCCGACCTGTTGACCGAGCGCGAGAAAAATGCGGCGCTGCGGGAGGAAAATGCCATGCTGGAGGGCAAAGCCGCTTTTTATGACTTGTTTATCGACCTCAAGCACAGCACCAATCTCCGTACCACCGCCAAGGAACTGGTTGTGCCGGAGCGCCGGTTTGTCCGCTTCCTGCTGGAACAGCGGTTTGTGTACCGCGCCCCGTCCGGGAATGTACTGCCTTATGCAAAGCCCGCCAATGATGGCCTGTTCACCGTCAAGGACTACTGCAACCACGGGCATACCGGATCCTATACGCTGGTAACGCCCCAGGGCAAGCTGTATTTTGCCCAGCTGCGGGACAGCATCCTGCTGATGATATGATTACCCGGTATCTTTTGCGGCGGCTGGTGGTCCCGCCTTAGTAAAATGCACCACACCTGCAAATTTTCACAGGAAGGAGGCGTTACCCCATGCAGGAAGAAGTGGAAAACAGGACTTTGACGCTGGTAGTCAACGGCACAAAGTTCACCGGGCGGCTGTTTAAGGCCGCCATTTGTAAATACCTTGCCCACTGCAAGGAAAAGAAGCTGCAAAAGCAGAGAAGCCGGGACGCGCCTGTGAAGCCCCAAGGCAAGCAGACGGTCAAGCAGCTCATTGGTCAGAACCAAGGCGTTTCCAATATCGAAATCACCGATCCTTCCATCAAGGAATTTGAAAAGATTGCCCGGAAATACGGTGTGGATTATGCGGTAAAAAAAGACCGCAGTACCTCCCCGCCCAAGTACCTGATCTTTTTCAAGGCACGGGATGCGGATGTGCTGACCGCCGCTTTTACCGAGTACACCGGCAAAAAAGTGAAAAAAGCAGAGAAAACAGAACGTCCGTCTGTGCTGGCAAAGCTGAATCAGTTCAAAGAGCTGGTCAAAAATGCCGTGGTGGACCGCACCAAGCGAAAGGAGCTGGAACGATGAAAAAGCAGCTTGACATCAAAAAGCTCCTGATTTTGAACCTGCCCTATATCCTGATGGGCTTGTTTGCCACCAACTTCGGGGAAGCATGGCGGATGGCGCAGGGCGCGGACGCTTCTCAAAAGGCGCTCTCCCTGATTTCTGTCTTGCCGGTGGCGCTGGCAAGCTGGTGGCCCAGCCTGCACCCGTTGGACCTGTTGGTGGGAATCTGCTGCGGTGGTGGTCTGCGGCTGGCGGTATATCTGAAAAGCAAAAATGCGAAGAAATACCGCCACGGCATGGAGTATGGTTCCGCCCGCTGGGGAACACACGAGGACATCGCCCCTTATGTGGACCCGGTTTTCCAGAACAATGTGATTCTGACGAAAACCGAGAGCCTGACCATGAACAGCCGCCCCAAGGACCCCAAGACTGCCAGAAACAAAAATGTACTGGTGATTGGCGGCTCCGGTTCCGGTAAGACCCGATTCTGGCTGAAACCCAACCTGATGCAGATGCACAGCTCCTATGTGGTGACAGACCCCAAGGGAACCATTCTGGTGGAGTGCGGTAAAATGCTCCAGCGCGGTACACCGAAAATGCGTCCCAAGCTGGGCAAGGATCATCAGCCGGTAAAGGATCGACATGGCAATCCGGTCTATGAGACCGTAAAGGACAAAAACGGCAAAGTGGTCTATGAGCCGTATCGCATTAAAGTCCTCAATACCATCAACTTCAAGAAGTCCATGCACTACAATCCTTTTGCCTATCTGCATAGCGAAAAAGATATTCTGAAGCTGGTTACGACTTTAATAGCGAACACCAAGGGAGAGGGCAAAGCCGGGGACGATTTCTGGGTCAAGGCAGAAACGCTTTTGTATTGCGCCCTCATCGGATATATCCACTATGAAGCCCCGGTGGAAGAACAAAACTTTGCCACTCTCATCGAGTTCATCAACGCGATGGAGGTCCGGGAGGACGACGAGGAGTTCAAGAACCCGGTGGACCTGATGTTTGACGCACTGGAAGCGGAAAAGCCCCATCATTTTGCCGTCCGCCAATATAAAAAATACAAGCTGGCGGCTGGCAAAACAGCCAAGTCCATCCTGATTTCCTGCGGTGCGCGCCTTGCCGTGTTCGATATTGCCGAGCTGCGGGAAGTCACAGCCTACGATGAGCTGGAGCTGGACACTCTGGGAGACCGGAAAACTGCCCTGTTCCTCATTATGAGCGATACGGACGATTCCTTTAACTTCCTGATCTCTATGTGCTACACCCAGCTGTTCAATCTGCTCTGCGAAAAAGCCGACGATGTGTACGGTGGGCGGCTGCCGGTCCATGTGCGCTGCCTGATCGACGAGTGCGCCAACATCGGCCAGATTCCCAAACTGGAAAAGTTGGTTGCCACCATTCGTTCCAGAGAGATTTCCGCCTGTCTGGTCTTGCAGGCGCAAAGCCAGCTGAAAGCCATCTACAAGGACAACGCCGATACCATCATCGGCAATATGGATACCTCCATTTTCCTGGGCGGCAAGGAGCCGACTACCCTCAAGGAACTGGCCGCCGTGCTGGGAAAGGAAACCATCGACACCTACAACACCGGAGAGAGCCGTGGGCGGGAAACCTCCCACTCTCTCAACTATCAAAAATTGGGGAAAGAGCTGATGAGCCAGGACGAACTTGCCGTTATGGACGGCGGCAAGTGCATCCTCCAGCTGCGCGGTGTGCGTCCTTTCCTTTCGGATAAGTACGACATCACCAAGCACCCCAATTTCAAATACACAGCCGACGCAAGCGACAAGAACGCTTTTGACATTGAAGCGTTCCTGTCCACCCGGCTGAAGCTCAAGCCCAATGAGGTCTGCGACGTGTACGAAGTGGACGCTGCGGGCGACGAATGATGTTCCGCTGTGAAGGGAGTGATTTTATCTATTCGCCTTACCTGCCCCTTGCGGGGCCATCGGCGTACAAAGCGGACAATCGCACAAAAAATAATGAAAAAGGAGGACAGCCGGAATCAGGCCCCCGGAAACCGGGCGGCGGATTGTTCCGGCTTTTGTATGCCTATGAAACATGACTGACAAACCTTATCAAAATGATTCCGGCTAACAATTATTTATGGAATTTTTCAATCAGGCAATCACCGTTTTGCAGACCCTCGTTATTGCCCTTGGCGCTGGTCTTGGCGTGTGGGGCGTCATCAATCTGCTGGAAGGTTACGGGAATGATAACCCCGGCGCGAAGTCACAGGGAATGAAACAGCTCATGGCGGGCGCTGGTGTGGCTATCGTGGGCATGGTTCTTGTACCGCTGCTTTCCGGGCTGTTCAGCGTCTAACCGTCCACTAAAAATCCCTGCCCCTCCCGTTTCCATGCGGGAGGGGCGGAAAGGAGGGAAAACTGTATGGATTTCTTACTGGACGCCCTGACCAACTGGCTCAAGGAAATGCTGGTGGGCGGTATTATGGGCAACCTGTCCGGGATGTTCGATTCGGTCAACCGGCAGGTGGCGGATGTATCCGTGCAGATCGGGCATACGCCCCAGGGCTGGAACCCCGGTGTATTCAGCATGATCCAAACCCTTTCGGAAAATATCATGGTTCCCATTGCGGGCGTGATCCTGGCCGCCGTGATGACGCTGGAGCTGATTCAGATGATTACCGACAAGAACAACCTGCATGATGTGGACACCTGGATGATCTTCAAGTGGGTGTTCAAGTCAGCCGCAGCCATACTCCTTGTCACGAATACCTGGAACATCGTCATGGGCGTGTTCGACATGGCCCAGAGCGTAGTGTCCCAGGCGTCCGGCATCATCGGTTCGGACGCTTCCATTGATATTTCCACTGTCATGGGCGATATGGAATCCCGGCTGATGGAGATGGATTTGGGGCCGCTGATTGGCCTGTGGGTGCAGAGTATGTTTATCGGCGTGACCATGTGGGCCATGTATATCTGCATCTTCATCGTTATTTATGGCCGTATGGTCGAAATTTACCTTGTTACATCCGTTGCGCCCATTCCTATGGCTGCCATGATGGGCAAGGAATGGGGTGGCATGGGCCAGAACTACCTGCGCTCCCTGTTCGCTCTGGGGTTCCAGGCGTTCCTTATCATCGTCTGTGTGGCGATTTACGCCGTGCTGGTACAGAATATCGCCACCGAGGAAGATGTGATTATGGCCATCTGGACCTGCGTGGGCTATACGGTGCTGCTGTGCTTCACCCTGTTTAAGACCGGAAGCCTCGCCAAGTCAATTTTTCAGGCGCATTAAAAAGGAGGAAGTGGATTATGGCTTATGTACCCGTACCCAAGGACTTAACCAAGATCAAAACCAAGGTCGCGTTCAACCTGACCAAAAGGCAGCTGATCTGCTTCGGCTGCGGGGCGCTCATCGGCGTGCCGCTGTTCTTCCTGCTTAAAGGGCCTGTGGGGACCAGCACGGCGGTCATGTGCATGATGTTTGTCATGCTGCCCTTCTTCCTGCTGGCTATGTACGAAAAGCACGGACAGCCATTGGAAAAGGTTCTGGGCAATATCATCCGCGTCATGGTGATCCGTCCCAGGCAGCGCCCTTACCGCACCAATAACTTCTATGCCGTTCTGGAACGGCAGGCAAATCTCGACGAGGAGGTGTCACACATTGTTTACGGCAATCAAACGCTGGCTACAACGGCTGTTCGGAAAGGACGGGGAAAAAACGGTGCAGCCGGTCAGGACAAAGAAAAAGCTGTCCCGCGCCGACAGAAAGCGGATTGAAGCCGCCATTGCCCGCGCAAACCGCACGGACAAAAAGGAAAAATCGGCTCAGGATAGCATCCCCTATGAACGGATGTGGCCGGACGGTATCTGCCGGGTGGCAGGCGGCCACTACACCAAAACCATCCAATTTCAGGACATCAACTATCAGCTCTCGCAAAATGAAGATAAAACGGCGATCTTCGAGGGCTGGTGCGATTTCCTCAACTACTTTGACAGCTCGATTCGGTTTGAGCTGTCTTTTTTGAACCTTGCGGCGTCGGAGGAAACCTTTGCCCGCGCCATCTCCATCCCCCTCCAGGGAGATGATTTTGACAGTATCCGGGTGGAGTACATGACCATGCTGCAAAACCAGCTGGCAAAGGGCAACAATGGCCTGATTAAAACCAAGTATCTCACCTTCGGCATTGACGCGGACAGCATCAAAGCTGCCAAGCCCCGTCTGGAGCGCATCGAGACCGACATTCTCAACAACTTCAAGCGGCTGGGCGTGGCGGCGGAGACCCTGGACGGCAAAGCGCGGCTTGCCCAGCTGCATGGCATCTTCCACATGGACGAACAGCTGCCGTTCCGGTTTGAGTGGGACTGGCTGGCGGCCAGCGGCCTGTCCACCAAGGACTTTATCGCGCCAAGCTCTTTTGAGTTCCGAACCGGCAAACAGTTCTGTATGGGTAAGAAATACGGGGCTGTTTCTTTTTTGCAGATTTTGGCTCCCGAACTCAATGACCGGATGCTGGCCGATTTTCTGGACATGGAAAGCTCCCTCATTGTCAGCCTGCACATCCAGTCCGTCGATCAGGTCAAAGCCATCAAGACGGTCAAGCGGAAAATCACCGATTTGGACCGCAGCAAGATCGAGGAACAGAAAAAGGCGGTCCGGGCAGGATATGATATGGATTTGATCCCCTCTGACCTTGCCATCTACGGCAGTGAAGCCAAAAAACTGTTACAGGATTTGCAGAGCCGCAACGAGCGGATGTTCCTTGTGACCTTCCTGGTGCTGAATACGGCGGACAATCCCCGCCAGCTGGACAACAATGTGTTCCAGGCATCCAGTATCGCGCAGAAATATAACTGCCAGCTGACAAGGCTTGACTTCCAGCAGGAGGAAGGGCTGATGAGCTGTCTGCCCCTGGGCGTGAATCAGGTGGAGATTCAGCGGGGGTTGACCACCAGTTCCACGGCGATCTTCGTCCCGTTTACAACGCAGGAACTTTTTCAGAACGGCAAAGAGGCGCTGTACTACGGCATCAACGCCCTGTCCAGTAACCTTATCATGGTGGATCGCAAGCTGCTGAAGAACCCCAACGGCCTGATTCTTGGCACGCCCGGTTCTGGTAAGAGTTTTTCGGCAAAACGCGAGATTGCCAACTGCTTCCTGCTCACCTCCGATGAGATCGAGATTCTGGACCCGGAGGCGGAGTACGCGCCCCTGGTGGAGCGCCTGCACGGGCAGGTCATTAAGATTTCGCCCACTTCCACCAACTACATTAACCCCATGGATCTGAACCTGGACTACTCAGACGATGAAAGCCCGCTGTCACTCAAATCCGACTTCATTCTCAGCTTGTGCGAGCTGATCGTGGGCGGCAAGGAGGGCTTGCAGCCGGTGCAGAAAACCATCATCGACCGCTGTGTGCGGCTGGTCTATCAGGACTATCTGAACGACCCGCGCCCGGAGAATATGCCCATCCTGGAGGATTTGTATAACCTCCTGCGGAGCCAGGACGAAAAGGAAGCACAGTACATCGCCACGGCGCTGGAAATCTATGTGACCGGCTCCCTCAATGTGTTCAACCACCAGACCAATGTGGACATCAACAACCGCATTGTCTGCTATGACATCAAGGAGCTGGGCAAGCAGCTGAAGAAAATCGGGATGCTGGTGGTCCAGGATCAGGTGTGGAACCGCGTTACCGTCAACCGCGCTGCCCACAAGTCCACCCGCTACTACATTGACGAGATGCACCTTTTATTAAAGGAAGAACAGACCGCCGCCTATACGGTGGAGATCTGGAAGCGGTTCCGCAAATGGGGCGGCATACCGACAGGGATTACCCAGAATGTAAAGGATCTGCTTTCCTCCCGCGAGGTGGAGAACATTTTTGAGAACTCGGACTTCGTGTATATGCTCAACCAGGCGGGCGGGGACCGGCAGATTCTTGCCAAACAGCTGGGCATTTCCCCGCACCAGCTTTCCTATGTGACCCACTCCGGCGAGGGTGAGGGGCTTTTGTTCTACGGTTCCACCATCCTGCCCTTCGTGGACCACTTCCCGAAAAACACCGAACTCTATGCCATAATGACCACGAAACCACTGGACTTAAAAAAGGAGGAAGAATGACCATGAAACCGAATACCGGACTGGATACCATGATGTTTTTTGATACGGCGTTGGAGAGCCAGCGCCGCCAACTGCTCACCGCTATGGCGGATGCGGTCAGTGAGTGCCGTGCTGCGGCAGATCAGGCGGCAAAACTGAGCGAGAACGGCGAAGCCGGGCTTCTCCGCCTGGCGGAAATCTGGTGCGCTATGCACGGCGTTCCCGCAGTCGTTCTCTTTGAGGGCAGCCAGGCCGAGCTGCTGGCCAGTGTGGTGGCACAGATTTATGCTTATCTGCTCCAGAACCCCTTTGACGATCCAGCGGGGCTGTCCCTCTATGTAGAATTACAGCACATGATGGCCGCCCTCATGCTGGGGGAATGGTATGAATAAGGAACCACGCCTGCGCTTTACGGAGGAGGAACGCTCTGACCCGGCGCTGGAAAAACCCATCCGCAAGGCGGAAAAGGCCGCCGCCAAAGCAGACAGGGCGCAGGCGAAAATCCCCAAGAAGCAGGTGCGACGAACTTCCATCGACCCGGAGACCGGAAAAGTGACCACCAAGCTGGTGCTGGAGGATAAGAAAAAGCCGCCTTCCAAGCTGTCCCATGCGGTGCGGGACGCCCCCGGAGACGCAGTGCTGGGAAAAATTCATAAAGAGATTCGGGAGACCGAGCAGGATAATGTGGGTGTGGAGAGCGCCCACAAGTCCGAAGAAGCTGCTGAGACCGGCGCTCGTCTGGTTCGGGAGGGCTACCGCAGTCACAAGCTGAAACCCTACCGCAAGGCAGCCAAGGCGGAACAGAAGCTGGAAAAGGCCAATGTAAACGCCCTGTATCAGAAGTCCTTGCGGGATAATCCTCAGCTTGCCAGCAATCCCTTTTCCCGCTGGCAGCAGAAACAGGCCATCAAAAAGGAGTATGCCGCCGCCAAATGCGCCGATCAGACCGCCGGAGGAACTGCAAAAACTGCCAGCAAAACCGGCAAGGCCGCGAAAACCGTTAAGGAAAAGGCGCAGCAGGCCGGGGCGTTTGTCATGCGCCACAAGAAAGGGGCTGGCATCGTGCTGGATCTCTTTTTGGTAGTCTGTCTGCTGATGAATACCGTTTCTTCCTGTTCCATGCTGGGACAGGGTATCGGTTCCGTGGTGTCCGGCAGCACCTACCCTTCCGATGACCCGGAGCTGGTGGCGGTGGAGGCTGATTATGCCGCCAAAGAAACTCAGTTGCAAGCTGAAATCGACAACATTGAGAGCAGCCACCCAGGGTATGACGAGTACCGGTACAATTTGGACATGATCGGGCATGACCCTCACGAGCTGGCGGCGCTTCTGTCCGCCGTGTTGCAGGGGTACACCCAGTCCAGCGCACAGGGAGAACTGGAGCGTGTGTTTTCCGCACAGTACACCCTGACGCTCACCGAGGAAGTGGAGATTCGCACCTATACGGATGAGGACGGGGACGAACATGAATATGAGTACCGGATTCTCCATGTGACCCTGGAAAGCCGCCCAATTTCCGCACTGGCCTCTGAAATACTCACAGAGGACCAGCTGGAGATGTATCAGGTGTACCGTGCCACCCTGGGCAACAAGCCCCTTATTTTCGGCGGCGGTTCCCCGGATATGGGAAACTCCGAGGATCTGACCGGCGTGGAATTTGTGAACGGTTCCCGGCCCGGCAATCAGGCGGTAGTGGACCTCGCCAAAATCCAGGTGGGGAATGTGGGCGGCTACCCTTACTGGAGCTGGTACGGCTTTGGTTCCCGTGTGGAATGGTGCGCTTGTTTCGTGTCCTGGTGCTATGGCCAGATGGGTCTGTCCGAACCCCGTTTTGCCGCCTGCCAGTCCCAGGGCATCCCGTGGTTCCAGTCGCATGGACAATGGGGCGCACGGGGATATGACAATCTGGCCCCTGGCGATGCCATCTTCTTCGATTGGGACCTGGATGGCAGCGCCGACCATGTGGGCATCGTCATCGGCACGGACGGAAGCCGGGTATATACCGTGGAGGGAAATTCCGGCGACGCCTGTAAAATCAAAAGTTATGACCTGAACTATGAGTGCATCAAGGGCTACGGCCTGATGAACTGGTGATAACATTATATCTATGAAGAAGGGAGTTTTTATCATGGCTACCAATAAAATTGAACGCATTGACCGGGAAATCACGAAAACCCGTGAGAAAATCGCGGAGTATCAGGAAAAGCTGAAAGCGCTGGAAGCGCAGAAAACCGAGGCCGAAAACCTGGAGATCGTCCAGATGGTGCGCGCCATGCGGATGACCCCGGAGCAGTTAAGCGCCATGCTGTCCGGCGGCATGGTTCCCGGCACGGCTGCTGCCTCCGCTGACAACACCGAACAGGAGGACAATGCCCATGAAGAATAAGAGGATTTGGAGAACTTTCGCCGCCCTTTGCACCTCACTGGTGCTGATGGGCGGTTTTTCTGTCACCGCCTTTGCCCAGGGAACCGGGCAGCCCCCGGAAACGGAGCAGACCGCAGAATCCGATGCTACCAATGACAGCAATGTGGTGGTGGAGAAAACCGAGGACAGCCCACCCCTGACCCCGGAGGGCAATGCGGCTCTTGTGGATGATTTCGGCGGCAACAAGCAGCTCATCACTGTCACCACCAAGGCAGGCAACTACTTCTACATCCTGATTGATCGTGCCAACGAGGATAAGGAAACTGCCGTTCACTTCTTGAATCAGGTGGATGATGCGGACCTTGCCGCCTTGACGGAGGACGGGCAGAAACAGGAGGAACCGCCTGCTGTCTGCAACTGCACGGAAAAATGTGAAGCCGGCGCGGTCAATACAGACTGCCTAGTGTGTGCCACTGATATGAGCAGCTGCACCGGAAAAGAACCGGAGCCGGAAATACCGGAAACCCCAGCGCCGGAGAAACCGGAAAAAACATCGGGGCTGAATCCGGCTGTGCTGATATTGGTGCTGGCCATCATGGGCGGTATTGGTGCGGTGATTTACCTGAAATTCGTCAAAAAGAAACCGCAGTCTGCCAATCCTCACGACCCGGATGATTATGAATATGACGAGGAAGGGGAAATCCCGGACGAGGAAGAAATCGAGCTGGAGGACGGGGAATCCGGTGAACTGGACGCTGACGGGGACGGCGGTGAGGAAAGCGAGAACAAGACGGTTTGACCCGCTTTACCGACAGCCCCTATGAACGCATGATGACACGCAGGCCGGAGGGCGGGAAGGACACTTCCCGTCCTCTCTCTTTACCCCAAAGCCACCCCTGTTATGGCTGTGGGAATTATGGTCAGCCCTGCGTGGGAGTCTGCCACCGTGAAATGGAACGATGGCTCAAAGAAAGGAAACGAAAAAAATGAGTGTTTTGATTACATTTATCAAGATGATTGCTGTTTTTGACCTGCTGGTGATCGCCGTGTACTTTGGCAGCGACATTCTTTCCACTGTATGGAGTAAGGTTCGGAAAAAGCCTGCTCAGAATGACCCTCTCGAATTTTATGAGGATGATTCCGCAGCGGTTCCCCTGTCCATAGATTCCATCCGTCAGCTTTATTCCGGCGATGCGGCGGACTTTGTGGAAGAAAAACTCCTGCCGGATGCCGCACAGACGATAGAGGTTTTGACAGACCGGGAACAGACAGCCGCCCAGCTGCTCTTATCCGCACTGGTCGGTTTTCTGGTGGAAGAAGCCCCGATGGATGAACGGAGTTTCCCAATAGTGATGGAGCTTCTGAACTGCATGGAGGGGGAAAAAGAGGACGGCTACCAGGACCCTGTGGATATTTTGTTTGAGAATACGGTACGCCGCACCAACCGTTATGAGGAATATTACAGCAATTATCAACGCTACCGGCTGATGCAGGTGGATAAAACCCGTGTCATTCTGGCCTGCCGTATCCTTATCAACGATCTGCTGGGAAAGCTGTACCGCTATGACTACCGGTTCGGCTATGACCTGCTGCTGACAGAAGAAAACAGCATTGAGAAAAAACTGCACGCATCTGTGCGGGAAGAATGGGAGGATGAAGATAATGGGATATAAACTCGTGATTGCTGAGAAACCCTCGGTTGCCCAAAGTCTGGCCGCCGTGATTGGGGCAGCAACCCGTAAGGACGGCTACCTGGAGGGGAACGGCTGGCGGGTCAGCTGGTGCGTGGGACATCTGGCTGGGCTGGCCGACGCCGACAGCTATGACCCCAAGTATGCCAAGTGGCGCTATGAGGATCTTCCCATCCTGCCCAAGCACTGGCAGATGGCGGTGGGCAAAGACAAAAAGAAACAGTTTGATGTGCTGAAACAGCTGATGAATGCCCCGGATGTGACCGAGGTGGTGAACGCCTGCGACGCCGGGCGCGAGGGCGAGCTGATTTTCCGCAGCGTCTATGAGCTGGCAGGATGCCAAAAGCCCATGAAACGGCTGTGGATTTCCTCGATGGAGGACTCTGCCATCCGAGAGGGTTTTGCAAACCTGCGCCCCGGCGCGGATTATAACGGTCTGCATGAAGCGGCCCTCTGCCGCGCCAAGGCGGACTGGCTGGTGGGGATCAATGCCACCCGGCTGTTTTCGGTGCTGTACCACCGGACTTTGAATATTGGGCGCGTCATGTCCCCGACGCTGGCCCTCATCGTCCAGAGGGAGGCTGAGATCGACACCTTCCAGCCGGTTCCGTTTTATACGGTTACGCTGGAACTTCCCGGCTTTTCCGTTTCCGGGGAACGCATGGCGGATAAAACCGCCGCCGAACAGCTGAAAGCCGCCTGCCAGGGGGCGGATGTTACGGTCAAAAAGGTGGAACGCAGGGACAAATCCGAAAAGCCGCCCGCCCTCTACGACCTGACAACCCTCCAGCGGGACGCCAACCGTCTGTTGGGATTCACGGCCCAGCAAACCCTGGATTATTTGCAGAACCTGTACGAAAAGAAGCTCTGCACCTATCCCCGCACGGACAGCCGCTATCTGACTTCGGATATGACAGAGGGATTGCCGGTGCTGGTCAATCTGGTTGCCAACGCCATGCCGTTTCGCAAAGGGATCGCCATTTCCTGTGATGCGGCCCAAGTTATTAACGACAAAAAAGTGACCGACCACCATGCGGTGATTCCCACCCGGAACCTCCAGGGTGCGGACCTGTCCGGCCTGCCAGTGGGTGAACGGATGATACTGGAATTGGTGGCCCTGCGCCTGCTGTGCGCGGTGGCAGAACCTCATAGCTACTCAGAAACCGCTGTCACCGTAGAGAGCGCCGGTGCGGAGTTTACCGCCAAGGGCAAAACGGTGAAGCGCCCCGGCTGGCGGGCGCTGGACGCTGCCTACCGTGCTGCGCTGAAAAATGCGGAGCCGGACAAGGAAACCGAGGACAAGGCCCTGCCGGGCGGAGGCCGTCTGCCAGAACTGTCCGAGGGTCAGACGCTGCCCCTTTCCGGCGCTACCGTCAAGGAGGGCAAAACCAGCCCGCCCAAACACTTCACCGAGGATACGCTGCTTTCCGCGATGGAAACTGCCGGGAAAGACGATATGCCGGAGGATGCGGAGCGTCAGGGTTTAGGAACCCCGGCCACCCGCGCCGGGATTCTGGAAAAGCTGGTGTCCACCGGCTTTTTGGAGCGAAAAAAGAGTAAGAAAGCTGTGCAGCTCATGCCATCCAAAGATGCGGTGTCCCTGATTACCGTTCTGCCGGAACAGCTGCAATCGCCCCTGCTGACCGCTGAATGGGAACACCGTTTAAGCGAGATCGAGCGCGGCGAGCTGTCCCCGGAGGACTTCATGGGCGGGATCTGTGCCATGCTCCGGGAGTTGGTGAGAACCTATCAGGTCATCAAGGGGACTGAGTACCTGTTCACGCCGCCCCGCGAAGTGGTGGGCAAATGCCCCCGCTGCGGCGGTGATGTGGCGGAACTGCAAAAAGGGTTCTTCTGCCAGACAGAATCCTGCAAATTTGCCATCTGGAAAAACAACAAATGGTGGGCAGCCAAGAAAAAGCAGCCTACCAAGGCACTGGTGACAGCACTGCTCAAGGATGGCCGTACAAGGATCACCGGCTGCTATTCCGAAAAGACCGGCAAGACCTATGACGCCACGGTGGTTCTGGAGGACGATGGGCGGTACGCCAACTTCAAGCTGGAATTTGACCGGCAGAAAGGCGGTGCAAAATGAAGCTCTCCCTTTATGAACAGGAAACCATTCTCCTCTACAACCAGGCCGAGGACACCGCCGAAGTTTATACCCATGACCGAAAACTGATGGAGAAGCTGACCCGCCTTTCCAAAAAGCACCCGGAACAGGTTTGTAAAAAGGATAAGCACAATTTTACGGTTCCCAAACGCTGTGTGTCCGTCCGGGAGCCATACAGCACCGAGCGCCGCAAGGCTGCCAGTGAACGGGCCAAGGCTGCCGGGTACAGGCCGCCCATCCCCAAACCGAAAGCTGATTGACGATG
>ENA-UOJM01002149-UOJM01002149.1-human-gut-metagenome-genome-assembly--contig:-P116-NODE-2149-length-14712-cov-12.608515_pt1 | contig 14712 bp, 10 predicted proteins | sample MGYA00242349_ERZ723896 | MGnify/ENA metagenome assembly ERZ723896 | reverse complement strand
AATTCAAAGCGGGAATAACATATACATTCTCAGCTTGGGTCAAGACGGAGAATATAGTCCCGAGAGACGCAAATGTTCCGTATGGTGCGCAGCTACTTGCAACATATTGGCTTCCTGACGGTAGTACGGTCGACACTGTTTCCGAAGCACTGATAGGAACAACTGACCCAAACATCAATAATGGTTGGCAGAGACTCACGGTTTCATTCTCTGTTCCCTCCAATGCTACAAGCGTTAGATGTAACATAATGGTTCGTGACGCTACCGGTAAGGCATGGTTTGACGGAATGCAGCTTGAAGAAGGTGCAAGCGCAGGCCCGTTCAATATGATAAATAACTCTTCGTTTGAACGCTATTCAAAGGCATCAAACGGTGCATATCTTCCTGAAGATTGGAACGGATATCTTACCGATGCTACCGATTCCGTTGATAATGCCCATTCGAAGGATTCCGGACATGCATTCCGATTCGGCAGCATTGCAACGGTTCCTAAGGAAATGAATCAGGAACTGTATTTTGGCGGAGCTACCGCACAAAATCTTGATGATACATATATTCTTAGCGGCTGGGTCTATGCAAATCCGGTTGGCGGAAGCAATGAGAACAACAAGGTCAGTCTTGCCGCAAAGATTGTGTATAGTGATGGAACGAGTTGCCTGAAGTGGTTTAAATATAACAGCTCCGTTATGGGTTGGCAGTATATCATGGGTGCCTTTACCCTAAGGGATGATGCGAATCCGACGGCTTCAAAAATTCCGACATCGATGAAAATCTATCTCATTAACTACAGGCAGTCGAACAATACTTGGTTCGATAATATTCAGCTTGTACGCGATGAAGCACCGTCATATACATATGACAATGACGGCAATATGATCTCCGTCAAGGCAAACGCTCAGCAGAAATCCTCGATGGAGTATACCAATAACAATCTTACGAAGTCGGTTGATGCCAAAGGGTATAGCTATACATATACTTATGATTCAAGGCACAATATGACTCAGGCGACGAGTCAGTCCGGAACTAAGTACTGCTATACTTATGATAACAACGGCAATCCCACCGCTCTTACCGTTAAGGGCAGCGAGACAGTGTATATTGAAACAGGTGCGTCGTATACATCCAATGGAGCGTTCGTGTCAGCTACTACCGACCAGGACGGGCGGACCGAATCGTATGTTTATGATAATTCCAAGGGTACGCTCACTTCTTACACGGACAAAAAGGGCAATGTAACCAACTACACTTACGATGCCAATACCGACGCCGTGACATCTGTTTCTCAGACACTTTCAAACGGTCAGACTATACAGAACAACTATACCTACAACAAGTATCGCCTGAATACGATATCCCATAACGGTTTCAATTACTCGTTTGTCTATGACAACTTCGGCAATGTTACACAGACGAAAGTCGGCTCGCAGGTACTCTGCACAAACACCTATGGAGCGAATAACAGCGGAGAGCTCAAGCGAGTAACATACGGTAACGGAGATTATGTTGATTACGCATATGACGAATACGGCAACATGACTTCGATATCGCAGAACGGCACGAAGAACTTTACATGGAACTATGATTCGACGGGCAACATGTATTCCCATGAAGACCTTGTAAATAATCGACGTTTCATGTATACTTATGATTCAACAGGCAGACTTGTTCGACAGAGCGTACTCAACGGCAGCAAAAAGCGCATCTATGACGCCGAGTACGGATATGACATGAATAACAACGTGTCAAAGTTCACTTCATCTGCGGGTGGAGTGAGCATGACCGAAAAATTTGATTACGGAAAGGACAATCTTGCATCGAAGTATACTTATCCCTCGGGCAAGACTGCGACATATTCTTATGATTCCATCCTTCGCCGCAACAGAACAGTTATCAATACCACTACGCCGATAGACCATCAGTATGTTTATTGGATGTCAGACCGCGGAAACAATTCGCGCACCACGAAGATTGGCTGGGAACATATCAGCGAATATATCTATGGTTACACCTATGACGCCAACGGAAATATTACTGAGATTTCGCGCCGCCACAAGACCGCAGAGACGGCATATACCAAACAGCAGCAGTTCGCTTATGACGAATTGAATCAGCTGGTTCGTGCAGATGACCTTGTCAAAAACTGCACGGAAGTGTATACTTATGACAACGGCGGAAACATTCTGTCTGTCACAACTTATCCTCTGACATGGGGCAGCCTTGACGGTATCACGGCTACTAAGACTGTAAATTACGGTTATGACGACACCAACTGGAGGGACAAGCTGACCTCCTATGACGGTCAGGCTATCACATATGATGAGATAGGCAATCCGCTGTCTTACAGAGGGTACACTCTCACTTGGCAGAACGGCAGACAGCTGGCGACGCTCAGCGGTAACGGAGCAACTGCAAACTACACCTACGATGTGGACGGGCTGAGAACATCCAAAACCGTCAACGGTGTTAAGCATGAGTACTACTATGTCGGAAACACCTTGCAGTATGAGAAGTTCGGTACGACAGAGCTGTGGTTCTTCTATGATGCCGACGGCAACCCCTCCGGCGTTCGCTACAAGAACGGCAGCACTACAACCGACTACTACTTTGTCTGCAACTGGCGTGGAGATGTTATTCGCATTTACGACGGTGCAGGTGCAGTTGTTGCCAACTACAACTATGACGCTTGGGGCAATGTAATTTCTGTTACCGATGCCAATGGTACGGCGATTACAGATTCAAACCACATCGCCAATGTTAACCCGCTTCGCTATCGTGGATATTATTACGACTCTGAGACAGGATTCTACTATGTGTCCAGCCGTTATTACGATCCTGAGATCGGGCGATGGATAAATGCGGATTCGTCTGACACATTAACGGCAAATTTTGAAAACTTTGCACAATACAATGTGTTTGCATACTGCTTTAACAATTCTGTTAATATGTGTGACTTAGATGGTTTCTGGGCTTTTGCAATTGCGGGGGGCGGATATTTGGCAACAGCAGGAACAATTGGAGTCGCAAACGCATGGAATCCTGTTGGGTGGGTTATAGTTGGAACTGTCGCTATTGTAACGGTAACTATGGTTGGTGTAATCGTATATACATCAACTGTAAGAAAAAACGAACCTGATCCGTATGCTCGCCCGGGGCAGAAAAAGCAAGGGCGTGAGCGCAAAAACAAAGCCCGGAAAAATAAAAATTGGAAACCAAGGTCTAAGCCTAAACCTCCCAAAAAACACACGCCGAACAGAAATCATAGGAAGTATTAAAAATGCATATTTGGACACTTACCAATTGGCAAAAGAATCTTGACAGCGAAGTCAAAAGACGAACCGGAATCCGTTTTAGATATGAAAGCTCGGTTGACCCTGAGGTAAAAAGAGCATGTACACAGTTTGCACGGTGGTTGCGAGCCGAGTATTATTTTCCGTTGAGAGTTCCTGTTTATGTTAAAGGAAGCAAGACCGTCCGAACACAGGATGGTGAAACAGCAGTAGGCAGTTTTTTTGAACCATTTTCATATTATACAGAGCCGTACATAAAAATTGCAACTGGCGATTATGATGATTTACAAAGCCGAAATGGTAAAGACAATGCACTTGCAACAATTCTTGCAACATTAGCCCATGAGTTAACACATTACTATCAATGGATAAATGATATTCAGCTTACTCCAAAAGGCAGAGAACAACAGGCGACAAGATATTCAAATTATATAATCGATGAATATTCTATGACGTGTGACCACCCTTGAAAAAATGGAAATAAAAACATCAAAATTTACGACGGCACAGGTGCGGTTGTTGCCAACTACAACTATGACGCTTGGGGCAATGTGATTTCTGTCACCGATGCCAATGGTACAGCGATTACAGATTCGACCCACATCGCCAATGTCAACCCGCTTCGCTATCGTGGGTATTACTTTGACTCTGAGACGGGATTGTATTATCTCCAGAGCAGGTATTATGACCCGGTGGTTAAGAGATTTATCAATGCGGATGGATATGTTTCGACTGGCACAGGGGCACTTGGATATAACATGTTTGCTTATTGTTTGAATAACTCGGTTTTGTTCTTTGATAAAGTTGGGTCTCGACCAGATGTTTCTGGTGATCTGCGTAGAGAAACGCCGGAACAGAGAAAGATGTCATTTGCCTGTATAAATCCTAACATTAAGTGCGAAGGAATAAAATATTATCCGAAACCCAATGTATCTGGAATGAGTAAATCAATGCCTCGAGAGGACTTTATTAGAATGATGTATGCAAGGGCAAAATACGATGAAGAAATCACGAAAATACCAGCAATGTTAATGGTTGCGCAAGCGTGTTATGAATCTGACTATGGAAGAAGCGACCTTTCTATATATAATCGCAATTTATTTGGACTTAGTGGTCATAAATTTGATAGTTATGATTCATGCATAAATTATTATGAAAACTTATTGATGGGACATTATAGTGAGTTGTTTGGTTTGCAAACTGTGAAAGAGTGGATTTATGCTATAGGACCGGCAGGGTATTGTTCTGAAGCCGGGTATGGAGCTGGTATTTGGTCCGTAGTTATACATTGGGATCTGGAGGATGAATCAAAATGGCTAAATTAAGAGATAAGCAATATCTGCTTTTTACAGCAATAATTATTTTCCTTTTGTGCGTTTCTTTGGGGCTGTTATCGGCTTGCAGGTCGAACACAAGCTCTGCGCCGAGCGAAACATTTGATGAAAATACGACATCAGAGGCAACCGATGCAGAAAGCACAACGGAGTTCTCCGAAGCGGTCAGTGCCTTACTGGAAACGACGGACGAGAACACGAAATGGATTATAGCTAAGACAAGAGAAGATTATTATCCAAGGGAAAGCGAAACAATGCCCGGCGATGATAATGACAAATTGTTAACAGAAAAGCAGGCTATAGCAATACTTAATGCGAGAATCGCCCCGGACAATGACAAGATGATAAGGGAAATCGACCATAAGGTAGTTATAAATGGTAAGCCGTATTTCTTGGCTCATGCATATACAGTCGGAAGAGATTTTACGTTTACACATGGCTGGTATATCGTAGACCGTGAAACGGGGGATTTGTATAAAGCATATGCCGCAGCGGATTTGTATTATTATATCGAAAAAGATTGAACTTTATAATAAGCGTTTAAGTCATATGCAGGCTTAGGAGGTACATAATATTGAGCTATTTGCCGCCCGGGACTTTTATTGCGGTGACTCTTGTGTTTACCGGGATATTGATTTTTGAAACGGTTCGTTATGCAATCAAGGTGAAAAGGGGAGAGATCGGCAAACAATCGTGGCTCTATGCTATGCCGGCGTTTATTTTTTGCGCTATATTTGCCGCGGTAGAAAGATTCTTTCGGGCTTACATACCGGGACCGGTGTCCGATGTTTTATCAAAAATACAGCTTTTCTTGCCTCTGCTAGCGTTTGTCTCATTGTGGTGCGCTCAGGTATGGGGATTGAAACGCGGATATATTGAGCAGAAATACAGAAAGACCGTAACTGTCGGAGTGACGCTTCTTCCAATCATGACATTGATTTTTTATTCTATTATTCTCTATGCATTCTTCAAAAAATAGGCGGAGTAAGCATGACCGAGAAAATTGATTATGGCAAGGACAATCTTGCATTAAGGCATACGTATCTCTCTGCAAAGACAGAATAGGCAATATATACCAAGTGGTGGTAGCAGATTAGCAATGGACTGAAACAACTATAAAACTAACCCTCAAAAAGCTAAATGCTTTTTGAGGGTTAGTTTATTTGTCAATTGTTGTTTACTGTGATTTCCCGTTCTTATATAATATGTGTCATCACGATTTTATATAGGAGATGTTATGATGGGAGAGTTAAAAAAGAATATTGAAAAATTTTTAGATGATTGTAGGTATATGAGGGGACTGAGCGAAAAAACATTGAAAGCATATACCATAGATTTGAATCAATTTTTAATATTTTGCATTGATAAGCCATGGAATAGTAGGGAGACATTAGAGGAATATATAAAAGAGTTATATATAAAGTATAAACCCAAAACTGTAAAAAGAAAAATTGCTTGTCTCAAAACATACTTCCATTACTTGGAAAATAGTGATTTAATTTTATCAAGTCCATTTAATAAAATATCTATTAAACGCCGCGAACCGTTTGTTTTGCCGAAGGTTATTCCAACTCCGGTGCTTGCCCAAATTCTTGAAACCGCGTATATGAAGTACAGTGAACCCTATCATACTGAATATTATTATAAGTGTATAACCAGAGATATTGCAGTTTTGGAGTTGCTGTTTTCAACGGGTGTTAGGGTACAGGAACTGTGCAATCTGAAAATATCTGACGTGGATCTCAGAGATAGGTATATAAAAGTTAATGGGAAAGGATCCAAAGAGAGATATATTCAATTAGCTAATAAGGATGTTGTTTGTGCTTTGAGACGATATCAAAAAGAATACTGCGACGAAATTAGGGCAAATGAATGCTATTTTATAAACAACAGAGGAAATAAACTTTCAGAACAGTCGGTGCGCTTTATGGTCAATAAATACACCAAACTTGTTGATACTAATTTGCATATAACTCCGCATATGTTTCGTCATACAGTAGCAACACTTTTATTAGAGGAGGATGTTGATATTCGATATATTCAGGAATTCCTTGGACATAGCTCAATCACTACAACACAAATTTATACGCATGTAAGTCTCAACGCCCAGAAAAAAATATTTGCAAAAAAGCATCCGAGAAATAAACTGAAAATAAAAACGGATATATGACGGCAAATGGGTTACTTGAAACTGGTTCTAAAGTTAACTCTATTTTTAGACGGTAGCATTTAAACACAAAGGGGTATATTGATAAAGTTAAAATCCGGACTATTAAATCAATTTTAATAGTCCGGATTTTTGCTTTAAGATATAAGTGTGCTTACTTATACTTAGAAAAAATGTCGAAATCAAACCGAAATTTTTTTCTATAAATCAACCAGAAATCGTTCGGATGATCATTCAAGAATCTACTAAATTCGACCTTGGATTGGTATACATGTTTTAACAGTATTTCAAATACTGACTTTTGCATAACTTCCTAGAACGTCTAATTATGTTATCGCTAATTGTATGATAATATCTAATTATCTGTTAACGGATTGATAATCACTTATTATCACCTAAATCGTACAATTTTTGTTTTCTGAACGCAAAGGAGATGTTATCATGGAAAGTGACTTTGTAAATCGGAAATCAGAGTTTATTTTTATAAATGACTGGATTAACACACCCGCAAAGAAAAACAAGGGGGTCTTTATGTATGCTAAGAGCGGCATTGGAAAGAGTCGATTCGTTTCTGAATTTTTTAACTCAGAGCTTCCTGATCACATAAAAATAAAGGTAGATATGTTGGGAACTGACACATCTTCTATAGGCAGCTATTCTTTTCTGATGCGCTTATATCGTAAAGTAATTGTTGAGACGGAAAAAAATGGGCAGCTGCCTCTTTTGCACAGGATATCTACTTCCGCTGGTATGTCGGTTGGATACATTGCAGAAGTTAATTTTTCCCTCTCACTTACTGACAAACACGGATATGCAGAACAGATTAGCCAAATCATGTCGTACTTGACACATAAACTATCGGGAAAACAACCGTATATCATTGATATAGAGAATTTTCAACTTGTCGATGCCGAATCGTTGGAGTGTTTTAATCAGCTTTTTTGCATCGGGTCGCAACATAGATTTATCTTTGAATTTACAATGGCACCTGATCACTTTACTTCAGAATTTTACCACATTTTTTCAAAAGTATCTTCTGTTCTTGACTGTAAGCTATATGAATTAAAAAAGCTAAAGCTGAAAGAAATCAATGTTTTATGTGAGCGGAAAGGATTACCTTCAAGAACTGCAAAAGAACTATATGAAAAAAATGACGGAAATCTTTTTCCACTCGTTATGCTGGAACACTTACCGGACAGAAATTCTATGCAGCCGCTCCACGATATTTTAAATACCCTCAATCAAGATCAGCAGATAATTCTTTTTTTACTCGAACTATCGCAAGGAGAAATAGCTGCTGAGACGATTGGAAAAATTTTTGCCGTGGGCACTTGTATTCTTTCGGGCAATAAAAAATATAATGAAACATATCTTCACTGCCAGTATGTAGCCATGGAGCAAAAGAACATCATCTTTTTAGAGGGTCAAAATATTAAAATCAGTCAGGATCAGTTGCTGGAACTCATTACAGAATACAGGAATAACCCAAATTATTATCTTGCCTGGAGCTTATATGAAAATTATCACCAACAGGTGCTTTCCAAATTACCGGCTCATGACCGTGAACCTCATATCCTAGCATTATTGCATATCTATACGATTTTTCCTGACATAAAGATATATTCTATCTTACTGGACTTAACAACCATAATTTTACAGCAACCACCGCAAAAAATCATTGAAAAAATATGTCTCATTAGAAAACATTTAGAATTGCATAATGAAAACAACCTCTTGAATGATTTTTTGACTCGATATTTGGCTGATGTGTGTATTACTGTAGGACAATGGCACGAGGCATTAGAACAAATCAGAAATTGCTACTCTGAGGATAACCCTTGGCAAGCCTGCTATTTGGCTGCTACGATAGCAGCCAACCCACAACTTCCTGATGCGGAAGAAAGAATCCTTCGTATGAGAAAAAAACACGAAGCAAGTATTCTTCACTATATGTCATTGACGGTTAGTCTGCTCAGTTTCTATTTACGCACAGTACCAGAACAAAAAGTGCGCCCAATTGCCAAGCAGTATTTAAGAGAGTTTGCAGGTCGAGAAAACCTAAACTATGCGTTTCTATTGAAGATGTACTCCAACACGCAGAACAATGAAAATGCTATTCGTATTCTTGAACACGCCAACAGAATTTTCCAAGCCTATCATCGTGAAGATCTAATTGTTATGAATATGATAACAATTGCCTCGCGCAATGTGTATATGGGTCGTATTGAAGCAGGAATTAACATTCTATATGATATTGAGAAAGCAATAGAAAATCAGAATATACCTATACGTGTGCACTATGTTTTAAATAATAAGAGTGCTATCAGCCTCCTGACAGGAAATATCAGTGAGCAAACAGAGCAAGACTTACTGACTGCACTTTATTCAACAAGCTCGATGTTTGAGAAGGCAATTATACTTTGTAATCTGATGATATATCTGATTCAGTCAAAAAGATTCTTAGAGGCAGAAAAAGTGTTTAAACAAATCCATTCTTTAGAATTATCTCAATATAACAATATAGATCTCGAATTTATCCTGTTGAAAAACACCCTGTTTTATCATACAGCTCAAAATAACAAGAAAGAAATGTTGCAGACCCGTGAAAAGTTGATTTCCTTTTCACTGTCTGATGATTGTCCAAATGATATTCGACAGCATATTATGAGCCTTCTGTCGCAGAAGAGTTTTACTGTTATCCAATCAGATACAGAAAAGCCATTTTTTGCACAATTTCCTTTTCAAGCAGAGTTCATTGGTTACTGGCAGTGCGAAGTATGCTGTGATGCACAGGGAAAAAATCATCTTAAAGAGATGGCAGCTTCTCTGGGGACAATGCGTTTTGGATCATAAGCGAAAACATATCCTTATAATTGATGCCTCGGTTTTTAAACGCCATGTGCACACCTCCATTTTTTCCTAAATAGCAGTCTGGAGATAATTCTATCACATATGCGTGTCCGTTGTATATACGACAGTCAATACGCATATATTCGACTTTTTGAAAAGAACGAAATAAATTAGCCATCGCCCGCCTATCAGTGTCGGTCAATAGTTTACAATATGTCATATCAGAGGCATCCTCATGTATTTTTTTTGTTTCCAGATCATAAATGGATTTTGTGAAATAATCAGAACCATTTAATAATATCTGGATTTCATCCATTATAAGAATTCGCTTCTGATTTCCGAATATAATCACCTCAACCTCGTATCCAGGTATATATTCCTCAACCAAAATTGGCTGATGATGATATTTGTTCAACAGCTTCACATACTCTTTTGCACCCTCCAGTGTTTTCTGTACACTGTTGCATGTAATCCCTGTTGAACCTCCACCGTAATTGGGTTTAATAACAACTGGAAACCTCAAAAAGCTAATTGCATTTAGTTGAAAACTGTCATTTACGTCACGAATGAGTACTGCAGGTGCCGTATGAAGTCCAAACTCCTGAACATATTTTTTGCTCATATATTTATCATTACATAGCATATGGCAATAAGAATCTGCACCAACAAAGCGGATTTGATTCGCTTCACAAATTGAAGGAATTTGTGCCTTTGAACCAGGAGATGCCGCACCGTAATGCGTCGAAAACATGACCCAATTATTCAATGAAGGAAGTAGATTAGTATATTCTTTAGGATCCTCCAACATGAGTACTTCCTGACATAGAGAGGCCAAGGTGTCTCTTATTTCATAAGCAACTTTTCTGCTATTGCCCTCAGCATCATTTCGCTCCATACAATATTCCTTTCCATCAACGATGCGATCAGTCATGAATACAATTGGAAATGAATACTTGCTCATAATTTTCACCAAATTCCTGTAAGATTATTTTGAAACAACAGATAATTAGATATTATCTGTTGTTTATTTCAATATTTTTGTAACAGTTTAAAATAAAATACCTAAAAAGATTTTGATGAAACCTACAATACGCTCTTAGTGAGCGTGATATACAACGTGCGATTTTTTGATAAGGTGAAAAAACAGTAGAGTATAGCAGAACATTCAAATATATAGTGTGCGTTTTTGAAAAAGGTTACACTTTTTATTGAAAAAATTTGTATTTTATAAAATTTTTTATGCGGCGATATTTGGCAAGATACCGCACCAGTGCGGTGGACAGGCCGCTTTCTTCGATTTTCGCCCTTGGCTTGTAGACCCCGGCGAGGGAGAGCAGGTTTTCGTTACGCCAGTCTTTGCCGTCCAACTTTTGCAGTGTCCCGTAGGATAGCAGATCCACTGCTGACTCAAACAGGTGGAGCGTGTCGCTTGCGGTCGATGCAGGGATTCCAAAGGAATGGTGCTTATCGCTGCCGTTGGCGTCCCCGATGAAGTCCGAGCCGATCCCTCGCTGGTTGGCATAGCGGGGCTTGCCGTCCGCATCCATACCGACGAACACCACATTGTGATAGGGATAGCTCTCGTAAAGGTGGCCGCTCTTGATGCAGAAGTCGATCAACTCATAATCGATGCCCCTACGGTGCAGGTATTTGACGGCATGGGTGGCGCTGCGGTTGACCTGTGGCAGAAGCAGCACTTTTTCTTTCGGCGCTTTCGAAGCCGGGGCAAAGGCAGGCGGTGCCGCTGACAGATTCCCCATAAAGGGCATCTCTTTGACCTTAACGAGATAGTCCAGCGCAGAATAGCCGCCGATTCCACGGGAAAACCAGCACCATTTGCCGTTGGAGATCTTCAAACTGTCGTACTCACGGGTACAGTAGGTGCCGCCTCTGAAATGTACCAGCTCCTGCGGCTCATAAGTCCGCAGATAGGTCAGCAGATCCATCTCACGGGCTCTCGCCACCACCTCCGGCGGGATATATGGCATATGTTTCATCTCCGTTCTGACATAAAAATAGCCGAGGGGCTTTCAACATGAAAACCTCTCGGCTATGTAAGTTTTTGAATATATAATCAGATGATTTTGGAATTGGGACAGTTATCGCATTTACTTTTTTCGGGACAACTATCACATGGAATCCAATTCAGTTTATCTGAGAACAAGCTTCGGTTTGTTGTAAACTGTCGATGAACTTCTTGCCTTATTCTCTCAGATAAATTACCGGAAAATCGTGGACCAGCCACAATTTCCATGGAATCTATAAGATCATCTGGTAGCCCAATTGCCAATCTATCGCACCTTATATTTTTGTCCATTGTAGCAAGCACTCTAACTTCATGCTCATATTCCCAAGCTAGGTCTTTAACATAACCTACCAAATCGGGTAGATGAGGAGTGTTTTTTAATTGCTTATTCTCTGCTTTTCCACATATCAGGATTTCCTCTGATTTATATTGCACAGAATCGGCATTGGTATATGCAACACGCACAACAGATAATTGTTCGTATGGAATAGCCGATTTATCTAATGCCGGATTTTGATTTTTCGGACAAAATACCGGATAAATAGTTTTAGTGTTTCTTATCCATTTCTTGAACACCTCGACGGGTATGCGGATAAACACACCATCTTCCCATGGCTGAGCATACATTGACCACATAGCAATGCTCTCATTTGAATCGTACATAAAACTCGCAAAGAACACAGCGCTGCGTTGTTCAAATTCTGAAATATTTTGAAATTCAAGTCCATCATTCATGGCCTTAGGGGAATTTAACCACCAAGATCTGCTGTTAATTATTGATACGACATTGGATAACTTCGTATAATGATATACATATTGAGCGGTCTTGTTTTTTGTATTTTCTAACCGATTGGCACTATCGCTGAGATAAGCAATCAAATCTTGTGGTGAATTTATTTCGCTAAAATTTGTTACTGACGCTTTTTTCTCCATTTTGATTATATCTCCTAATTCTTTGAGATTTAATAATCTTCACTTAGCAAGAAATCCGCCAGATGCACGATTTTGACACCATTGATATTGCCTGCGGCCAGTTCGTCCAGCGTTACGACATATTTCGGGTAATGGTCTTTGATCTCCAGCAGGTTGACAACCTCCCGGTCGGATTCCTCCGGCAGATTGCGGCATACCTGCACATAGATCCGCTCGTCCCGTCGCACAGCCACGAAGTCGATCTCCTTGGTGGCGTTTTTGCCGATATACACATCATAGCCCTTCCGCCGAAGCTCAAAGTACACAATGTTCTCCAGCATGGCGGCAACGGATTTTGGGTTGAAGCCCATCATGCAGTATTTGAGAGAAGCGTCCGCAAGATAGAATTTCTCCTGCGTTTTCAGGACGGTCTTGCCCTGCATATCGTACCGCTGACAACGATAGATCACGAAAGCTTTTTCCAGCCATTCCAGATAATTATAGACCGCTTCCACGGAGAGGGAGCGTCCTTCGCCTTTCATGAATTTCACGATGGCGTTGGCAGAAAAAGTCTTGCCTACATTCTCTACAACATACTTTACTACACGGTTGAACAGGTCAAAGTTTGTGATATTGTGCCGCTTGGTGATGTCGCTGGTGATAACGGAATTGTAGATACCCTCGACGATTTGATAGGACGAACGCTCATCGAAATTTCCGAGCGCAACGATAGGAAAGCCGCCCATGCGGATATACTCGTTCAAAAGTTCTTTCGGTGTGCGGCCGCTGTCCTTCTTGAACTCCAGATATTCAGCAAAGGACAGCGTAAAAACAGGGATGGAGATATAGCGCCCCGTCAGATAGGTGGAGATCTCACTGGACATCAGCTTGGAGTTGGAGCCAGTCACATAAATGTCTGTATTGGAATCCTCCAGCAGACTGTTGACTGCTTTTTCCCAGCCATCCACCTCCTGCACTTCATCCAGCAGAAGATAGTAGCGTTCATTGTCGGTTATTTTCTCTTTTATATCCCGGTACATTTGCTTGGCGGTTATGCTGTTGTCCAGCTCCTCCGAAGTGTAGCGCAACTGGATCACATGGTCTTCCGCAATGTCACTGTCGATCAGGTCGTCTTTCAACATATCCAAAATGGTCGATTTTCCGCAGCGACGGATCCCGGCAAGGATCTTCACCAGCGGAACATCCCGATAGGTTTTCAGCATATCCAAATAGTATGGCCTAATGATCATGGTATCGCCTCCTTACTATTAGTATAGCCAAAAACATTAACTCGGTCAACAGTCTTTGCTGAAATTTAAGAAAAACTTTTTAAGCAAAATGAGTTTTTTGCCTGTTATGCGTTTTTGCCAACAAAAAGTGTAGTTAATTTTTCTGCACAACCTCTGTCGCCCAATTCATTTATATCGCTTTGGCCTTTGAGAGAGATAAGTCCGGTATCGGTATGTCTGCGGAAGTAAATGTGCTGCCGCTCCATGTCATTAATTGGACGGGCAAGGTTCGGAAGCCCGCCGCTCTCCTATGGCCATGCGAATCCTGTCGTTGTCAAAAATGCGTATATTGGTTTTTATACTTTCAGGAAAAACAATAAAAGGATCGTAAAAGCAGTACAAAAGAATCAGAGATTTGCGTAAAAGCGAATTTCGTATTTTGTTTAAAAATGTTGAAATTTTTTATTTTTTGATACACTCAACTAAATTGACAAATTTTTTTTCGGCAGAGTTTGACGCGTTTTGATTTTCGTGCAATACATTGCATGGTGCCTACTTTAAATAATATTTTGAAGATTAAACCCGTAAGAAATCTGCGAAGGTGTTCAAAAAGGACTGGTGAAAATGCATAATTGTACTTAAATATATTGCCAAAATTGCCGTATCGATTTATGACATAGGGGACAAAAATAAAATGTAAAATGTGCACAACTTGTCGAATGATAGTTTGTGCATATTTTTTTGTAACCAAAGACGGTTTTAATACACTATAAAAATGTATTGAACTGATAGATTTTATCAGTTGGGAGAGACGATATAAAACCATTTGGAAATGAGGTGAGAGCGTAGGGTTAATAGTAAGTGTGATGTAGTGAATGCTGTAAAAAGAGAGGAGATTTGGTAATGA
>ENA-UOJM01002148-UOJM01002148.1-human-gut-metagenome-genome-assembly--contig:-P116-NODE-2148-length-14724-cov-12.305065_pt1 | contig 14724 bp, 13 predicted proteins | sample MGYA00242349_ERZ723896 | MGnify/ENA metagenome assembly ERZ723896 | reverse complement strand
CCGTCCACTTGATGTAGGGCTTGCCGGTAGACGCCCAGTAATCCGTCTTCACCACCGGTCTTGCACAGCGGCAGGTGATGGCCACCGCAGCGCTGAGGGAGGAGTCGGTGCCATCGGCAGCCAAAGCCTTCACCTTGTAGTAATAGGTGGTACCGGCGTTAGCCTTGCTGTCCGTGTAGTTCAGATTTGCGGTGGAGTCCAGGAAAGAATAAGTGCCGTCCTTGCTGCCGCTGCGGTACACCTCGTACCGGTTGGCTCCGTCCACAGCACTCCAATAGATATAGGGCTTGCCACTGGCGCCCACATAGCTGGGCTTCGCGGTGGGGGGCACCGGGGTCTCTTTGCTTTCGCAATGCCTGTTCGCCTGCAGGAGTCTGTCATTGCCGTCGTCAATCGTAATGGCATTCCACTGTCTCTCGCTGCCGCCGTAATATACGTCAGCCAGGCCCGTGCAGCCAGAAAAAGCCATATACCCGATGTCGGTCATGCTCTCCGGGATCTTGATGCTGGTCAGGCCCGTGCAGCGGTTGAACGCATAATGCCCGATGGTAGTCACGCTGCTGCCGATGGTCACACTGGTCAGACCCGGGCAATCCTGGAAAATGTAGTCGGGAATGCGCTCCACGCTGTCTCCGAACGTCACCTTCAGCCCATCGCCGGAGTCAAATGAATCCTCCGTGCACTCTGCCGCCCTGGCGTTATAGTTAATCTCCACCAGGCCCTTGCAGTCCAAAAATGCATTGTCCCCAATGCTGGTCACATTACTGCCGATGGTCACACTGGTCAGGCTCTCACAGTTGCAGAAAAGGTTGCTGGGGATCTTCTCCACGCTTTCGCCGAATATCACCTTCACCCCGCCCACGGAGGCTCCGGCACTGCGGAATGCACCGCTCAAGCCAGTCAGATTCGCTGCCGCCCTGGCGTTGTAGCGGACCTCCTTCAGGTTATCGCACCCGAAAAATGCGCTGTTGCCCAAAGTGGTCACGCCCTCCGGGATCTCTATGGCGGTCAGGCTATCGCAGTTGGAAAAGGCATACTCCCCGATGCTGGTCACGCTGCCGGGGAGCACTATGCCGGTCAGGCCCGTGCAGCCGCAAAACGCACTTTCCCCAATGCTAGTAACATTGCTGCCCATGGTCACGCTGGTCAAACCCGAACAGCCGTAGAATGCAGCGTTCCCGATGCCGGTCACGCCGTCCTCGATCACAACTGTCTTTGCCTGGTTTCCCCACGGGGCAGTGGTAATTTCCTCTCCGCTGGCAGAATCGGTTTTAGATTCATAGTCCGCCATCTCTCCCGTACCGGAGATAGTCAGCAGGCCCGCGCTGTCCAGCGTCCAGGTGACGTTGCTCCCATCTTTGCCGCAGTTTCCGGAGTCAACGATGTTCGGCTCCGCCGCCGACACGCTGCCCACACTAAGGACTAATGTCAGCATAAGAATCAGCGCCATGGCAAAAATGCCGCCAAGATTCCCTTTTCTCTTCATTTTTTCATCTCCCTATAGTAGTTGAATTTCCGCATTCATTTTCACTTATTAAATATATAATACACTCTGTACCCGAAAAGTCAACCGCTGTAGCGCAAAATCTATGCGCAAAGCACAAAGGCCCCGCCGCAAACGCGGCAGGACCTTTGCAAAATTATTAAGCAGAAATCAGCCCTTCAGGCTCTCCTCCACCGCCACGGCAACAGCCACGGTGGCGCCCACCATGGGGTTATTGCCCATGCCCAAAAAGCCCATCATTTCCACATGGGCGGGCACGGAGCTGGAGCCGGCAAACTGGGCGTCAGAATGCATACGGCCCATGGTGTCGGTCATGCCGTAAGAGGCAGGGCCGGCGGCCATGTTGTCCGGGTGCAGGGTACGGCCCGTACCACCGCCGGAGGCCACGGAGAAATACTTCTTGCCCTGCTCGATGCACTCCTTCTTATAGGTGCCGGCCACAGGATGCTGGAAGCGGGTGGGGTTGGTGGAGTTGCCGGTGATGGACACGTCCACGCCCTCATGGTGCATGATGGCCACGCCCTCGCGGACATCGTCGGCGCCGTAGCAGCGGACGTTGGCCCGCTCCCCCTCGGAATAACGGATCTCCCGGACGATCTTCAGCTCGCTGGTATAATAGTCGAACTGGGTCTGCACATAGGTGAAGCCGTTGATGCGGCTGATGATCTGGGCGGCGTCCTTGCCCAGGCCGTTGAGGATTACCCGCAGGGGCTGCTTGCGGGCCTTATTGGCGTTCTTCACGATGCCGATAGCGCCCTCGGCGGCGGCGAAGGACTCGTGGCCCGCCAGGAAGGCGAAGCACTTGCTCTCGTCGCTGAGGAGCATAGCGCCCAGGTTGCCGTGGCCCAGACCCACCTTGCGGTCGTCGGCCACGGAGCCGTCGATGCAGAAGGACTGCAGGCCCACGCCGATCATCTTGGCGGCCTCGGCGGCGGTCTTGACGCCGGACTTCAGGGCGATGGCTGCGCCCACGGTGTATGCCCAGCAGGCGTTTTCAAAGCAGATGGGCTGGATCTCCTTGACGATCTCATAGGGGTCGAAGCCCCGGGCCTTGCAGATGTCCCGGCACTCCTCCACGGAGCCGATGCCGTACTGAGCGAGGACGCCATTGATCTTGTCGATTCTTCTTTCGTAGCTTTCAAACAGTGCCATTTTTCCGTCCTCCTCTTATTCCTGCCGGGGGTCAATATACTTGGCGGCATTGTCGAACTGACCATAGTGCCCCTTGGCCTTTTCCAGAGCCGTGGCGGCGTCGTCGCCCTTCTTGATGAAGTCCATCATCTTGCCCAGGCTGATGAACTCATAGCCCACGATCTCGTCCTCCTTGTTCAGGGCCACGCGGGTGACATAGCCCTCGGCCATCTCCAGATAGCGGGGGCCCTTGGCCTTGGTGGCGAACATGGTGCCCACCTGGCTGCGCAGACCCTTGCCCAGGTCCTCCAGGGAAGCGCCCACGGACAGACCGCCCTCGGAGAAGGCAGACTGGGACCGGCCATAGACGATCTGCAGGAACAGCTCCCGCATGGCGGTGTTGATGGCATCGCACACCAGGTCGGTGTTCAGAGCCTCCAGAATGGTCTTGCCGATGAGGATCTCGGAGGCCATGGCGGCGGAGTGGGTCATGCCGGAGCAGCCGATGGTCTCCACCAGCGCCTCCTCAATGATGCCGTTTTTGATGTTCAGCGTCAGCTTGCAGGCGCCCTGCTGGGGAGCGCACCAGCCGATGCCGTGGGTAAAGCCGGAGATGTCGCCGATCTCCTTGGCCTGGACCCACTTCCCCTCCTCGGGAATAGGAGCGGGGCCGTGATAAGCGCCCTTGGCGATGGGGCACATATGCTGTACTTCGCTGGTATAGATCATAGTTGCCAAATCCTTTCTCTGTGAATTTTTGTGCGTTCACTTTTATCGATTATAACAAATTTTTTCCGCCTTTGCAAGGAAACATCAGCGTGTCGAAAAAGTATTTCTGTTGAAGCTTTTGAATCTTTAAAAAAGCTTCAGAAACTATTGACTTCAATGGCGAGGGACCCCCTTCTTGGGTCTCCCTCACACGCCCTTCCTTACCGTTATCGCAAGTATACCACTTTATCGACAGTCTTATTATAATATTCTACTTTTATTTCGCCACAAAGCCGATCTTGCGGTGGACCTTGCTGAGGGTCTTGTTGGCCAGGTAGGAGGCATGGGCGGCGCCCTCTTTGTAAACGCTTTCCAGGTATGCCTTGTCCTTCATGATGCGCTCGGACTCCTCCCGCAGGGGCCGCAGCAGCTCCACCACGGCCTCGCCCACGGCGGGCTTGAAAATGCCATAGCCCTGGCCGGCGAACTCCCCCTCCGCCTCGGCAACGGTCTTGCCCGTGGCAGCGCAGTAGATGGTCAGCAGGTTGGAGATACCGGCCTTATTCTCCTTGTCAAACTTCACCGCCGTCTCGCAATCGGTAACGGCGCGCTTGAACTTGCGCATGATGTCCTCGGGCTTGTCCATCATAAAAACGCACCCATCGGGGTCGGACTTGCTCATTTTGTTCTCTGGGTTTGCAAGGCTCATGACCCGGGCGCCCATCTTGGGGATAAATGCCTCCGGCAGGGTAAAGGTGTCGCTGTACAGGCCGTTAAACCGCTGAGCAATGTCCCGCGTCAGCTCCACATGCTGCCTTTGGTCCTCTCCCACCGGCACCAGGTCTGCCTGGTACAGCAGAATATCCGCCGCCATGAGGACAGGATAGGTAAACAGGCCCGCAGTGATGTTGTCTGCATGCTGCTTGGCCTTGGCCTTGAACTGGGTCATGCGGCTCAGCTCGCCGAACTGGGTATAGCAGCCCAGGATCCAGCTCAGCTCCGCATGCTGTGGCACATGGCTCTGTATGAACATAATGTTTTTCTTGGGGTCTAAGCCGCAGGCGATGTACTGGGCCAGCTGGTTCACGCTGCGCCGGCGCAGGGTGGCCGGATCCTGCCGCACGGTGATGGCGTGCATGTCCACGATGCAGTACAGGCAATCATATTCATCCTGCAGGTCCACCCAGTTACGGATGGCCCCCATGTAAGAGCCCAGGGTCAGCTCGCCGCTGGGCTGGATGCCGCTGAAAATCCGCTTTTTCTTCTCCACTGTATTCTCCATATGTTTCATTACTCCTTCCGCAAACGGGCCCGAAGCCCTATTTTATACAAATTATGTTTATGGTATCACCTTTCCCGCAAAAATGCAACGGGATAAGCTTTTTTTCTTGACTTTTTCGGCAGCTACCTTATAATAGTATGGTATATTTTTATTATGGATAAATGTGACTAATTTGCGGAGGTTGATCGCCATGAAACTGGATTACAGCTATTTTGAGCAGATGGAGGCCAAGATTCCCCACGGCAAGGTGCGCACCCGGTTTGCCCCCTCGCCCACAGGGTATATGCACGTAGGCAATCTGCGCACAGCCCTGTATACCTGGCTCATCGCCCGCTCTCACGGCGGCACCTTCATCCTGCGCATTGAGGACACCGACCAGAACCGTCAGGTGGAGGGTGCGGTGGATGTAATCTACCGTACCATGGCCGAGTGCGGCCTCACCCACGATGAGGGCCCCGATGTGGGCGGTCCTGTGGCCCCCTATATCCAATCCCAGCGCCGGGACACCTACGGGAAGTATGCCCGGCTGCTGGTGGAAAAAGGCGCTGCATACTATTGCTTCTGTGAAAAGGCCGAGTCTGAGGAGGACAGCGGCGACTTTGACCGTGCCGCTGATCCCTGCCGTGACCTGCCTTTGGAGGAAGCCCTGCGCCGGGTAGAGGCCGGTAAGCCATACGTCATCCGCCAGAAGATCCCCACGGACGGCACCACCACCTTTCATGACGCTATTTTCGGCGACATCACCGTGGAAAACAGCACCCTGGATGACCAGGTGCTCCTGAAACGGGACGGCCTGCCCACCTATAACTTTGCCAACGTCATCGATGATCACCTCATGGGCATCACCCATGTGGTGCGCGGCAGCGAATATCTCTCCTCCGCCCCCAAATACGACCTGCTCTACCGGGCCTTTGGCTGGGAGATTCCCACCTATGTCCATTGCTCCCCGGTGATGCGGGATGCGCAGAATAAGATGTCCAAGCGCCATGGTGACCCCTCCTACGAGGACTTGAAGGCAGAGGGCTACCTCACCGAGGCCATCCTCAACTATGTGGCCCTCCTGGGCTGGAGCCCCAAGGGTGACCTGGCTGAGCAGGAGATTTTTACTCTACCGGAGCTGGTGAAGGCCTTTGACATTGCCGGTATTTCCAAGTCCCCCGCCATTTTCGACCGGGCCAAGCTGGACCACTTCAACGCCGTGTACCTGCGGGCCATGGTGCCGGAGGACTTTGCCAAGGTGGCCGAGCCCTACATCCGTCAGACGGTGAAGGGCGATTTTGACATCGCCGCCATTGCCGGGCTTCTCCAGGCCCGGTGTGAGCGCCTTTCGGATATTCCCGAGAAGGTGGATTTCTTTGATGTCTGTCCGGAATATGATGTGGAATTTTTCACCAATAAAAAGGCCAAGACCAATCCTGAGGTCTGCAAGGCCATGCTGGAGGCTGCCATTCCCATGCTGGAGTCCCTCCCCACCTGGACGGTGGAGACCGTCCATGACGGGCTGATTTCCCTGGCTGAAAAGCTGGAGGTGAAGAACGCAAAGCTCATGTGGCCTGTGCGCATTGCCGCTGCCGGCAAGCTGGTAACCCCCGGCGGTGCCGTGGAGATCTGTGCCATCCTGGGAAAAGAAGAGACCCTGCGCCGCCTGCGGTCAGGTCTTGAAAAGCTGAACTGATGTACAAGCTGAAGCAGATCTACGGAAGTACCGCCGCCTTTTACCGGCAGGATCTGGGCAGCGTGGTCTTTACCGCCGGATGGGCCTTTGCGGGGATTGTTGTGCTGAGCTTTATAGGTAGCCTGCTCTTTCCTGCGCAGGCGGACGGCATTGTGGAGCAGTTTGCCCAAATGCTCCAGCAGAGCGGCATGGCCAGTGATGACGGAAACGTTGTTTTCTCTGCGCTGCTGCTGAACAACCTATCCGCTATGGTCATGGCCACAGTATATGGATTGCTCCCGTTTATCCGGCTGCCCGCCCTGGCCCTGGGCGTAAACGGCGCCACCTTGGGCCTGTTTGCCGGATACTATGTCCACCAGGGTATCCCCCTGTGGAAGTACCTGGCAGGGATCCTGCCACACGGCATTTTTGAGATACCGGCGCTGATCCTGTCTGCGGCGCTGGGCCTGTACCTGTGCAGGACGGTGTCTGACGCCCTGCTGGGAAAGCAGACAGGCTCCGTGGGTGCCGCTGTGAGGCAGTGTGGGCAGATCCTGCTGTGGTGGGCTTTGCCGCTGATTGCGGCGGCCGCTGTAATCGAAACATATGTAACACCCGCCTTAATCCAGGCGGTGCTATAACAACTGCCGCATCCTGCGGCGAAAGGAGTTTGCAATGGACGAGAATATCAAGAAAATCCCGGAGCTGTTTGGCTGCATGGTCTTCAATGAGGACAAAATGCGACAGCGTTTGTCCCCCGACGCTTATAACGCATGGAGGCAATGCATGACCCAGGGCACCACCCTGCCCCGCTCCATTGCTGACCAGATCGCCGCGGCTATGAAGGATTGGGCCACGGAGCTGGGCGCCACCCACTATACCCACTGGTTTCAGCCCATGACCGGTGTCACCGCCGAAAAGCACGACAGCTTCATCACCCCCTCCGGCAAGGACGCCGTGATTATGGAGCTGTCCGGCAAGGAGCTGTCCCGGGGCGAGGCGGATGCCTCCTCCTTCCCCTCCGGCGGTCTGCGGGCCACCTTTGAGGCCCGGGGCTACACCGCTTGGGATCCCACCAGTTATGCCTTTGTCAAGGATAAAACCCTATATATCCCCACGGTATTCTGCTCCTACAGCGGCCAAGTGCTGGATAAGAAGACTCCCCTGCTGCGCTCCATGAGCCGGCTGGATCAGCAGAGCCTGCGCATCCTGCGCCTGTTCGGAAATACGGAGGCCAAGCACGTGATCCCCCAGGTAGGCCCGGAGCAGGAGTACTTTCTCATTGACAAGAGCATGTATCAGAAGCGGGAGGATTTGAAGCTGTGCGGCCGCACCCTGTTTGGCGCCCGTCCCCCCAAGGGGCAGGAGCTGGATGACCACTACTATGGCGCCATCCGGCCCAGAGTCGCCCGATTCATGGAGGACCTGGACCTGGAGCTGTGGAAGCTGGGTGTATTTGCAAAGACCGAGCACAACGAGGTGGCCCCGGCTCAGCACGAGATCGCCCCGGTTTATACCAACGCCAACACCGCCACCGACCACAACCAGCTGACCATGTCACTGCTGAAAAAGGTGGCTGACCGCCACGGTCTGGTGTGTCTGCTCCACGAAAAGCCCTTTGCCGGGGTCAACGGCAGCGGCAAGCACGATAACTGGTCCCTGGCCACCGACACCGGTGAGAATCTCCTAAAGCCCGGCAAGACCCCCAGCCAGAACGCCCAGTTCCTGCTGTTTTTGGCGGCGTTTATCAAGGGCGTGGATGAGTATCAGGACATTCTGCGCTGCTGCGTCTCCTACCCCGGCAACGACCTGCGTCTGGGCGGCAACGAGGCGCCCCCGGCGGTCATCTCCATCTTCCTGGGTGACGAGCTTACCGCCGTGCTGGATTCCATTATCCGGGGCACAGCGTATGTAGACATGACCAAGAAGAAGCTGGAGATCGGCGTGGACACCCTGCCGGAGATCCCCCAGGACACCACCGACCGCAACCGCACTTCTCCCTTGGCCTTCACGGGCAATAAATTCGAGTTCCGCATGCTGGGCTCCTCTCAATCCGTCGCCAGCCCTAACACCGTCCTCAATACCATCATGGCCGAGGAGCTGGGCCAGTTTGCCGATATTTTAGAGCAGGCCGAGGACTTCAATGCCGCCCTTCAGGCCCTGCTGCACAACACCTTCAAGGCCCATCAGCGCATCATCTTCAATGGCAACGGCTACGATGAATCCTGGGCCGAGGAGGCCAAGCGCCGGGGCCTGAGCAACCGGCGGGACACCGTGGACAGCATGCCCGCCTATATCGACGCCAAGAACATTAGCCTCTTTACCAAGCATGATGTATTCTCCGAGGCGGAAATGCGCGCCCGGTACGGCATCCATTTGGAGAACTACTGCAAGATTACGGCTATTGAAGCCAATACCTTGCTGACTATGATCCGCCGAAGCATCTTCCCTGCCGTGTCCCGCTACACCGGGGAGCTGGCCGAGACCGTGCAGCGCAAAAAGGCCCTGTACCTGGATTGTGCCGCCGAGACGGAGCTGCTGCAGCAGCTGTCTGGTCTGAATAACGAGCTGTATGACACTGCCCGGGCCATGGACAAGGCCCTGGAGGAGGCCCCCGCCTCTGAGGGGGATATTGAGTCCGCCCGGTATTACCGAGACGTGGTGTACGCCCTGGAGTACAAGGCCAGCCACCTGGTGAACACGCTGGAGACCTATACCTCTGCCGAATTCTGGCCCTATCCCACCTATGCCGACATTCTTTTCAGTGTGTAACTATAACCATGACTAATACGAATCAAAACCGTCCGGCCGGAGGCAATGCCTCCGGCCGGACCACCTCCGCCTGGAGGCGGGCTATTGCTGCGGCGTTTCCCCACACCGTTCCGGTGCTGACGGGCTATCTGGTGCTGGGCGCCGCCTACGGCGTTCTGATGCAATCCAAGGGCTTTGGCGCCCCTTGGGTGCTGCTCATGAGTGCAGTTGCCTTCTGCGGCAGCATGCAATTCGCGGCCATCACCCTGTTGACCTCAGCCTTTGACCCCTTGGGTGCCTTCATCATGAGCGTTATGGTCAACGCCCGGCACCTGTTTTATGGCGTGTCCATGCTGGAGAAATACCGGGGCCTGGGCGGCGCAAAGCCGATCCTAATCTACACACTCAGCGATGAGACCTTTTCTATCGTCTTCTCGGCGGAGCCGCCGCCGGACGTATCCCGGAAGGATTTCTACCTGGCCATATCCCTGCTGGACTATGCCTACTGGGTAGGCGGCTCCCTGCTGGGCTCCCTGGCCGGCCAGTTTATCCGTTTTGACACCACCGGCCTGGACTTTGCTTTGACGGGGCTTTTCGTGGTGCTGTTCATTGAGCAGATATCCGATCCCCGCAGCCGCATCAGCGGCATCATCGGTGTTGTGTGTACCGCTGCGGCTCGGGCCGTCTTCGGCGCGGATCAGCTGGTGATCCCCGCCATGGTCCTGGTTTTGGCCGTGCTGCTTATTGGGAGGAAAAAGCTATGACATTGACAACGACCCAGGCCCTCCTCATCGCCCTGGCGGTGACGGCGGGGGCCATGCTGACCCGCTTTCTCCCCTTTCTGCTCTTCCCGGATAACCGTCCGGTGCCCAAGATTGTCTCCTATCTGGGCCGCACTCTGCCGGCTGCCATGATGGGCCTGCTGGTGGTATACTGCCTGCGGAACGTCTCTGTCGTCTCCGCCCCCCACGGCCTGCCGGAGCTAATCTCCATTGCGGTGCTGGCGGCCCTGCATCTGTGGAAGCGGAATGTCCTGCTGTCCATCGGCGTGGGCACGGTGCTGTACATGGTGCTGGTGCAGGTGGTGTTCGCCTGAGGCAGAGCTGAAAGCTCTCTTGCAAATATCTTCGCATAACACCCCCTATGTGGCTTGAAAGCCACATAGGGGGTGTCTGTTTTTTGCGCAGCCCTGCCGTGCTGGCCGGTTTTCTATTTCACCGCCAGCCGCTGGGCAAGCTCTCCGTCCGGCTGGGCCAGGATGGTGCGATAGGTCGTGTAGATCACCATGCCCGGCCGGGCGCCGGCTGGCTTTTTCACATACTTTATCGGGGTGTAGTCCACGGCAACCTTACCGCCGTCCCGGCCCTGGGAGTAGTATGCCGCCAGCTGGGCCGCCTGCAGAATACTCCCCTCATCCGGCTCCACACCATTGGTGCATAGGATCACATGGCTGCCGTGGATCTTCTGGGTATGAAACCACCAATCTGTCCTATCCGCTGTTTTGCCGGTAAGCTTGTCGTTTTGCCGGTTGCTGCGGCCCACCAGAACCAGCAGCCCCGCATCCGTGCGAAAGTGCCGGGGCTCGGACTTCCTCTGAAAGCCCGGCTGCTTCCTCCCGTGGGAGCGGATGTACCCGCCCTCCGCCAGCTCGGCGCGGATATCGTTAAAGTCCTGCTCACTCTCCGCCTGTTGGATCTCCTGCAGCACGCTCTCCAGATAGGCAAGCTCCTCCCGGCCCTGGGCCATCAGCCGCGCCAGCATCTTTTCCGCCGTCTTGGCCTTGTTATAGCGCTTGAAGTACTTGGCGGCATTCTCCTGGGGGGATAGACGCACATCCAAGGGGATAACCTGCCTGGGGCAGCCCTCCTCGTAGTAGTTCTCCGCCTCCAGCCTTGCCATGCCCCGCTCCATGCGGTAGAGGTTTGCGGTGATGAGCTCGCCGCTGATGCGCAGGGCATCCCGGTCCCGGGTCTTTTCGTACTCCTGGGCCTGCATGGAAAGCTTCCTTCGCAGCCGGTCCCGGGCGTTGATGACGGTCTTTAGCAGATCCTGTCCCTTCTGCCTCACCCGGTCCGCCTGCTCTCGTTGGGCATAAAAGTGATCCAAAAGCTGGGAAAAGCTCTCCTCCGTGCGTATTTCACAGGCATTTTCATATTGCAGAACCGGAGCAAAGGTAAAATCGAAGGGCTTGCCGTCCCGGGCAAGGACCACCGGCAGGAACTCTCCCTGCCGCACCAGGCGGCGCCAGGCATCGAATTCTAACCACAGCCGCCCTACCGCAGCCGACAAAAGGCAATCCGTGCTTCCTCCGGCCCGAAAGGCCATCTCCCTCGCCCACAGGGGTGCGATGGCTGTAAAGGTATCCAGCAGCCATTTGTCCGTCTGTCTCTCCGGGGAAGCGCTTTCCAGGAGAGTGCGGAACTCCTGCTCCTCCACCTCCAGGGGCGACCGCTTCTCCTGCCGGGGCGGCAGATGATAGTATAGCCCCGGCAGCACCTGCCGCTGCTGGCTCATCTCAAAATCCACCCGCCGCATGCAGTCGATAATGCGCCCGTCGCCGCCGCACAGAATCAGGTTGGAGTGGCGGTTCATAGCCTCCAGCACCAGGGAAAACCGGCCCATCTCTCCCAGCTCGTTCATGGCCTCGATCTCCAGCGTCACCACCCGCTCCAGCGGCTCTTGCCGCAGGGTAATAATGCGTCCGCCGGCCAAATGCTTGCGCAGCAGCATGCAGAACATAGGCGCCTGGCTGGGATTATCCCGCAGCACCTCCGTCAGGTTCAGCCTCGGCTGGCTGGCCGAGGCACACAGCAGCAGCCGCCGGCTGCCCCGCAGCAGCAGGACTACCTGATCTCGGGCAGGCTGCTGGATTTTCTCAATTTTCAAGCCCTCCACCTGTGGGGCGATCTCCCGCACCGCCGCCTGCAGGCACACAGCATCCAATGCCATGGCTCATTCCTCCATCATTTGTGTAAACAGTTCATTGATCCGCTCCCGATGTCCGTGCAGGTACAGCCAGCCAAACAGTGCCTCCAACGCCGTGGCCTGCTGATATTCCGCCCGGCTGGCGTGCTGGGGGATGGAGTGGACATGAGCGTTGCGCCCCCGGCGAAACACCTCCTGCTCCTCCTCCGTCAGTGCAGGCAGTATCCTCTGCGCCCGACGGGCCTGCTCCGGCGCACACACCAGGGCCACTGTGGCCCGGTGCAGCCCCTTGCCCGTGGCCTTGCCGTGGGCGCACAGCCAGGTGCGCACCAACAGCTCATACACTCCGTCCCCTATGTGGGCCAGGCCGATGCTGCTGATGCCGCGTATTTCATCATCCGTCAATTGGACGGAAAAGTAGTCTGTCATATCTTGCTCCTTTTTCTGTCAGCTGCTTATGCTGCCTGCCGCCAGCAGCAGCGCACCCGCTGAAAGCATAAGGTCTGCCAGGTTCCACACCAGCCGCTGCAGCCGCCCGGCCGGCAGCCTTGGAAATCGAATATAGTCTGTCACACAGCCCCGCCGCAATCGCTCCAACACGTTGCCCAGGCCCCCGGCGCACAGCAGCGCCGCACCCCAGCAGCCCAAGCCCCGTCCGTGCAAAAGCTCGCCCCGGCACATAATCAGCACCATCAATAGTGCTCCGCCGGACAAAACCCGGGCCAGATGGGGATGGTTTTTCAGCACACCCCCGGCCATGCCGGGGTTTTCCAGCAGCTCCAGCCGGATCCGTCCGCCCAAAAGCGCCCGCTCCAGTTTTCCCCGCCGGGCCAGGCTCCGCAGCCCGTAATCTGCCGCCAGCAGTGTACCGGCACAGAGAATGGGCAGTACCATCTCAGCGCCGCCGGCCGCCCCGGTAGAGGAAGCCGAAGATCATACCCAGCACGCCACCCACCACATGGGTCAGCTGGGAAACGCTGTCCGTATTGCGGATGCCGTCAATGATCTCCCCTCCCAGGTAAAAGATCACCACCAAAATCAGCGTAATGGGGATGCCGCCGCCTCGGCTCTCCGTAAAGGAGGACAGCACGATCATCATAAACACGATGCCGCTGGCCCCCAGCAGGGCGGAATTTGGGAAGAAAATGAACTGCACCAGCCCTGTGACCAGAGCGGTGGCGGCCATGAACCATACCATTTTTTTCCAGCCATACTTTTCCTCCAGCGGTGGCCCCACCAGCAGCAGAAGCAGCATATTGCTCATGTAGTGGGAATAATCCGCATGGCCCAGCACATGGGTGAAAAACCGCAGGTAGGTCAGCGGATCCGCCAGGGAGGCGCGATACACGCAGAAATATTTCATCGTTACGGCGCTGCCGAAGGTTTGCCCCAGCAGCAGCGCACCCAGAGCCAGCAGCGCAAAGGTCAGCGTAGCCGGGGCATTGAATCGGATCACCAGTTTTCTCAAAACAATTCCTCTTTTCAAATGGGGATACTTGCCGAATTTCCAAGGGGGTCCACCCGGTATGGACGCATTTCTGCCCGTCAAAACCGTGTCTGCCCTTGTCAATCGATGGCAGATAGATTATAATATAAAATACGAAAAAAGTAAACCATCACCCACTCCGAAGGAGGCTTCTATGAAAAAAGCTCTGAAGATCGCCGGCTGTGTACTGCTGGCTCTCGTGATCCTGGTTCTGGGCTATGTGGCCTATGTGTTTTTGGACTATCACCGCATTGAGGACAATCTCACTCTTACAGCCCAGGGCTCTGCCGCATCCTCGGCCCAAACGGGCGTTCCCTACACCGTGGTGTCCTATAACATAGGCTTTGGGGCCTATGAGGACGATTATAGCTTCTTTATGGATGGCGGAACGGAATCCTGGGCCTGGTCCAAGGAGCGACTGGACGAGAATCTCTCTCTCATTGCCCAAACACTCAAGGATCAAATGGCGGATTATTATTTCATTCAGGAGGTGGACACCGATTCCACCCGCAGCTATCACCGCAATGAGGCCGATATCCTGCGCCGGGCGCTAACGGGGTACAGCTCCGTTTGGGGGCAGAATTACGACTCCCCCTTCCTGTTTTGGCCTCTGACCCAGCCCCACGGCTCCTCCGTTTCAGGGCTGATGACCTTTTCCTCCGCGCCCATTGCCTCCTCCCTGCGGCGAAGTCTGCCCATTGAGGCGGGCGTAATGAAGCTGGTGGACCTGGATCGGTGCTACACCGTCAGCCGGGTGCCCATGGAAAATGGCCGGGAGCTGATCCTCTACGCCGTCCATCTCTCCGCCTACACCTCCGATGGGACCATCGCCATCAAGCAGATGGAGATGCTGCTGGACGACATGCAGGCCGAGTACGAAAAGGGCAATTACTGTGTCTGCGGCGGCGACTTTAATAAGGACTTGCTGGGAAACTCCGATCAGGTCTTCGGCATCAGTGCCGGGGACTACACCTGGGCCCAGCCCGTACCGGCAGAGCTGTTCAGCGGGAAGAACATTGCCAAGATCGCCCCCCTAGATCAGGATAACCCCGTCCCCAGCTGCCGCAACGCTGACGCCCCCTACCACAGTGGGCAGTATGTGGTCACTGTGGACGGCTTCCTGGTGTCGGATAATGTGACCGTCAGCTCTGCTACTGTTATCGACACCGGCTTTGCCTACTCCGACCACAATCCCGTCACCATGACCTTTACCCTTCAGCCGTAAGCGACGGTTCTCTGTGATCTTTTAAGCCCTGTGCGCCGAATGATTCGGCGCACAGGGC
>ENA-UOJM01002141-UOJM01002141.1-human-gut-metagenome-genome-assembly--contig:-P116-NODE-2141-length-14793-cov-5.308251_pt1 | contig 14793 bp, 12 predicted proteins | sample MGYA00242349_ERZ723896 | MGnify/ENA metagenome assembly ERZ723896 | reverse complement strand
GCGAGTCGCCGAGAAAGAGCGCGTCGTCAAAATAGCTCGCGTCCACCGTGGTAAATTGGCTGACCGGCTCCTCCGACTCGCCGGGGATCACCGGATCGACCACCTCGGGCGGCTGGGGCAGGAGATCGGGCACGGGGCTCGGGATCGACTCAGACACGCCGGGGATCGTCCACGGGAAGACGCCGCTCTCGGCGGCATCAAAAAAGGCGGCGATGGCGGGCGTATTCTCGCCCAGCGCGTCGAGATACTGCTCGTAAGCGCCGGTGGGGTCGAGCGCGGTGAAGGAATTGAGCGCCGCGGCGCTCACCGCGCACAGCCACAGCAGGGGAGAAAAGTGGGACATGGAAAGACCTCCTTCAGAAAAATTCAGAAGCGGGCGTAGAGGAACGGGTTGCCCGTGCCGGTTGCGATGAGATAGAGACACAGCCAGAACACCGCGAACAACGGCAGCCAGACGAGCGGCGTCGCGCGGTACTTTTCATAGAAGCGGCGCGGCCACGGCGTGGCGAGGAGAATGCCGAGAGCAAAGAGCCACCAGTAGCTTTCCAGCTGGCGCAGAAGATCGCCGGCAAACACGCTCTCGCCGCTGCTGAGGAAGGGATAGAGACGGGAGAAGTAGTCCCCCAGCTCGCCGAGATCAGAGATGCGGAATACCACCCACGTCTGCGGAATAAGAAAGAGAAAATAGAGACGCGAGAGGAAGCGGTGACGCTCTAAAAAGCCGCCGATGCAGAACTTTTCCAGCGCGATGAACACAAAGAGCACAAGGCCCCACAGAACGAAATTCCACGCCGCACCGTGCCAGAGACCCGTGAGCGTCCATACAACGAACAGGCTCAGAAGAAGCCGGCGCTTGCCGTTCCGGCTGCCGCCGAGCGGGATATAGAGGTCGTCGCCGAACCAGATGCCAAGCGAGATGTGCCAGCGCCGCCAGAATTCGGAGATGGAGCGTGAGCAGTAGGGTAGGTCGAAGTTGCGCGGGATCACAAAGCCGAGCATACGGGCAAGCCCCATCGCCATGAGCGAGTAGCCCGCGAAGTCGTAGTAAAGCTGCAGGCTGTAGCCCACCGCGCCGAACCACGCCAGCGGCGCGGAGAGATAGGCGAAGCCGATACGTTCGAGCGCCGTCCACAGCGAGGCGAGCTGGTCGGCCAGAACGACCTTGCAGCCAAGCCCGACCACAAAAAGCGAAAAGCCGCTCTCGACCGCCGCGCGGGAGAAGGGACGCTTCGTGTGCAGCTCCGCGCTCACATCGCGCAGGCGCAGGATGGGACCCATGACGAGCTGGGGGAACATCGCCTGAAAGGCGGCATAGTCCAAAAGGCTGCGCTCGGCCTCGGCGTCGCCGCGGTAGACGTCCGCGATGTAGGCGATGCTCTGAAATACATAGAAGCTCACGCCGAGCGGCAGGGCGACACGGAAAAAGGAAAAGTCGGTATTCGTCAGTCTGCCCAGATTTTCCAGAAACCAACCCATGTACTTGAAATAAAAGAGACTGCCCACATCGCACGCGAGCGCGAGGATGAGCCAGGCGCGCCGCTCGTCGCCGTGCGCGTCCTCGATCAGCCGCCCCGCGGCAAAGTTGACGAGAATGAGCGCGACCAGCACGAGAAGAGCGCCCGTACCCGCGCCGAGCCAATAGAAAAGCAGGCTCCCCAGTGCGAGCACAGCGTTGCGGAAGCGGGCGGGGACGATATAGTAAACCGCCAGAAAGGCGGGCAGAAAATAAAAGAGAAAGGGCAAGGTCGAAAAGCTCACGGTGGATGCTCCTACAGTAAAATGAAAAAAGGAAGAAAGGTTTACAAACGGCGGAATGCGTGCTACAATATCCGCGCCGCAAGCCGCTGCAATACCTTATTGTAGGTGCTTCGGCGCCGTTCGTCAACAACAAAACGGTTACAAATTTCAGGAAATGAACAGGAGGCGGGCGATACGGTGAGTAAGGAGAAAATTTTTGCGCTGCTCAGCGCGCAGGCGGGAGACTTCGTCTCCGGCGAGGACATCTCCGCGCAGCTCGGCATCTCCCGCGCGGCGGTGTGGAAGGCGGTCGGCGCCCTGCGGCGCGACGGCTACACCATCGAGGCGCAGACGGGGCTGGGCTACCGGCTGGCGGATTCGCCGGACGTGCTCAGCGAGCGCGAGCTGCGCCGCCGCCTCGGCGAGACGAAAACCGTCGGGCGCACGCTCCATTGCTTTGAGAGCGTGGATTCCACGAACAGCTATCTCAAGCGCATTGCCGCGGAGGGCGCGCCGGACGGCGCGGTGGCGGTGGCCGACGAGCAGACTGCGGGGCGCGGACGGCGCGGCCGCAGCTTCTCCAGCAGCCCGGGGCGCGGCGTGTATCTCTCAGCGCTGCTGCGCCCGCAGCTCGCGCCGGAGAAGATACTGCCGCTCACGGCGCTCGGTGCGGTGGCGGCCTGCGATGCGGTGGAGCGCACCTGCGGCGTGCGGCCGCAGATCAAGTGGACGAACGATCTTGTCCTGAACGGCAAGAAGCTCAGCGGCACGCTTACCGAGCTGTCGCTTGAGGGTGAGAGCGGTGCGCTGCAATACGCCGTCATCGGCATCGGCGTCAACTGCAACAATGCGTCGGAGGACTTCCCGCCGGAGCTCCGCGAGGTGGCGACCTCGCTCTATCTGGAAACGGGGAAGCGCGTGCAGCGCGCGGCGCTGGCCGCCGCGCTCATTGAGGAGCTTGACAAGCTCTACGCCGCGCTGCAAAGCGGCGACACGGCGTCCTACCTCACGGCCTACCGCTGCGACTGTCTGACGCTCGGACGCGAGGTGCAGCTTTTGTGGCAGAATGTTAAGGAGAAGGTCACGGCGCTGGACGTGGACGATCAGTTCGGCCTTGTCGTGCGCCGCGCGGACGGAACGGTCGAGACCATCCGCACGGGGGAGGTCTCCGTGCGCGGTCTATACGGCTATGTGGAATAAAAAAGGAGACGCTATGGCAAAGAGACTCTGGGAACTGTTTTATACCTTCGCCAAGGTCGGCGTGATGACCTTCGGCGGCGGCTACGCGATGCTGCCTATTTTGCAGCGCGAGGTCGTGGAGAATAAGGGTTGGGCGACGGAGGAGGAGCTGGCGGACTGGTTCGCCATCGGTCAGTGCACCCCGGGCGTTATCGCGGTGAACACCGCGACCTTTGCGGGGCGCAAGGTGCTCGGCAATATCGGCGGCGTGGTGGCTACCCTCGGCGTCGTGTTTCCCTCGCTCATTATTATATCCCTCCTCGCCGGCGTTATCACGACCTTTGCCGAGGTCGCTTGGGTCAAAAACGCTTTTGCGGGCATTCGTGTGTGCGTGTGCGTGCTGATCTTCAACGCGGTGGTGAAGCTGTGGAAGAAGTCGGTCGTCGATAAAAAGACGCTGGCGCTCTACGCGCTCATTCTGCTCGCGTCGCTGCTCACCGACCTCTCGCCGGTGATCTTCGTGCTGTTCGCGGCGGTCAGCGGCATTGTGCTGCAGGTCGCGCTCAAGAAAGGCGGCGAGGCGGAATGATGCTCTATTTACAGCTCTTCTGGGAATTTTTCAAGACCGGCCTTTTCGCCATCGGCGGCGGCATGGCCACACTTCCGTTCCTCTACGATATGGCGGATAAGACCGGCTGGTTCACCCGCGCGCAGCTCGCGGACATGATCGCCGTGTCCGAGTCCACCCCCGGCCCCATCGGCGTCAACATGGCGACCTACGTCGGCTTCCTGACCGGGGGCGTGCCCGGCGCGGTGACGGCGACCGTCGGCCTCATTGCGCCGAGCGTCATTGTGATCCTCATCGTCGCGGCTTTCCTGCAGGCGTTCCGCGACAGTAAGTACGTCGCGGGCGCGTTCTACGGCCTGCGTCCCGCGTCCACCGCGCTCATCACGGCGGCGGGACTTGTCGTCGTGCGCGAGACCTTCTGGCTTACCGGCGGCGTGCTCTTCTGGCAGGGGACCGTCCTTGCCGCCGTGCTGCTCGTGCTCACGCGCTGGGTCAAGCAGACGAAGAACTGGCACCCCATCGTGTTCATCGGACTCTCCGCCCTCGTGGGCGTGGTGTTCCGCTTTGCGGGCGCGTAAATGCAAAAAGAAAAAGCAGCCGGCCGGCTGCTTTTTTTGCTGTGTGCCTTGCTCAGTCCTCGCTCGCGATGTGGCTGGCGATGCGCTGCATGATCATGTCGAGCGCGACGAGGTTGTGCCCGCCCTCGAGCACGATGATGTCCGCGTACTTGCGGCTCGGCTCAACGTACTGCTCGTGCATGGGCTTGACGGTCGTGAGGTACTGTGTGATGACGCTCTCGAGCGTGCGGCCGCGGTCGCGGATGTCGCGCAGGGCGCGGCGCAGGATGCGCACGTCGGCGTCGGTCTCGACGAAAATTTTAATGTCGAACATATCGCGCAGGGTCGGGTCCTGGAAAATGAGGATGCCCTCGACGATGATGACCTTGGTGGGGAAGACCTCAACGGTCTCGTCTGTGCGGTTGTGGTCCACATAGGAGTAGACGGGGCATTGAATGCTGCGGCCCGCCTTGAGCGCCTTGAGGTGCTCAACGAGCAGGCTCGTTTCAAAGGCGTCGGGATGGTCGTAGTTGACCTTGGAGCGCTCCTCGTAGGTCTTGCCGTCCTGCCGCTTATAGTAGCTGTCGTGTCCGATGACGGTGACGGCGTCGCCGAAATGCTCCTTGAGATGGCGCGTGAGCGTGGTCTTGCCGGAGCCGGTGCCGCCGGCGATGCCGATGAAAATGGTGCTCATAGGCGTGATATCCTCCCCCGTTGTTCGCTTGTCTGTCTCTATTATAAAAAGCGCAGCGGCAAATTGCAAGGGCGATCGACCGTCGGCGAAAAAAATTCCTCGAAAAAAGGGAAGAACGGTTGACGGCGGAGCAAAAAGAAAGTATTATGTAAATAAGTTTTTCGCGCGGACGCCCTGCGTCCGTGTTTTCGGGAGGATAATGTATGGACCTCATCAAATGCCCCGTCTGCGGAGAAAAGTATTCCTCAAGCTATCGCCGCTGTCCCTTCTGCGAAGAGGAGGATCGCCCGCGCAAGGTGTCCGGCAAGCGCAGAGGCGGGCATCACGTGGCGGAACGAAAGCACACGCACTCCGCCCGCGGATCGCTCATCGCGGTGCTGCTGGTGGTGCTGGCCGTCTTTTCCTGGTATCTCTTCGGCGGCAAATTCATGGAAAAAATTCAGGAGGACCGTGCGAACGATGTGGAGAACGTCGACCCCACGCCGGTCGACCCGACGCCCGTCGATCCCACGCCGGTCGACCCGACGCCCGACGAGCCGACGCCCGACGAGCCGACGCCGCCGGTGGTGGAGGACCCGGAGCCGGCGACGCCCACGGTCGATCCCTCGGCGCTGACGGTCGGGACGAACGTCGGCACGACGCTGAAGAAGGACGACAGCGGCCGCTTCGACTGCACGATCCGGATGAGCGATTCCATTCAGCTCATTCTGCGCGGCACCGACGCGGCGGCGACCTGGTCGAGCGAGAACACCTCCGTGGTGACGGTCAGCGCGGACGGCAAGCTCAAGCCGGTCAAGGCCGGCACGGCCAACGTGACGGCGAGCGTCGGCGGCGCCACGGTCCGCTGCGTGGTGCGCATCAACAATTAAAGGCTGACAGAGAACGACCCCGAGGGGTCGTTCTCTGAGGCTGTCGAAAAAGTGGCAAAGCCACTTTTTCGAGAAAGATTCGCTGCGCTCTGCGCCTCGGTTGTCCGCTGACAGCGGACAATTCGACGCTTGCTCCGCGCAAAGTGTTTTCTGCCACGCACAGGTCGCGGCAGAAAACGGATCATACATCTTTCGCGTCTGCGGACGCGAAACTCTGCGAGGCTTTCCGATAGACTGAGAACGACCCCTCGGGGTCGTTCTGTTTTTTGCTGTGCAAAAGCACAGCAAAAATTGAAATGCGCCCATTCCTCGCCCCTGTAGGGCAACCGGAAAGGATGCACAAAAGCTTCATGCGTCGGCATTTGCGCCGATTTGCGGTGCGGTGCGCGTGCATGAAGTTTTATACACTGTCTATTGAAAGTGCGTCCGTTTTGTGATAGGATACCCTTGTACCAATAGTACTTGAAAAATAACGGATGGAAACGATACCATGGATCGACGGAGCTTGCTGGACCGCGCGGCGAAAAGCGCGGAGGAGCGTGTGCTTTTGGGGCACATATTGGATAAATATGACCAGTGCCGGCAGCGGAACCTGCCCACGAACACGGCGTTTTTAAGCCCGGCCGAGGCGCAGGGCGCGCGGGACCTGCTCCGCGCCGCCGCGATCCACGAGGGCTTTGCCCTCCTCGGCGGCTACGAGGGCGCGGAGCGCCGGATGCTCTTTTTCCTGCCCGCCTGGCAGGAGGAGGCCGACGCGTCCGACGCGATGGCGTTTCTCCGCGCGGCGTGGCACGAGAGCGAGCACCCCACGCACCGCGACCTGCTCGGCAGCCTCATGGCGCTCGGCGTAGAGCGCGAGACGCTCGGCGACATCCTCGTGAGCGAGGGGAGCGCCGACCTCATTGTGAGCGCGGGCGTCGCGCAATATCTGCTCGACAACTGGACGGGCGCGGGGCGCACGGCGCTGCGCCTGACGGCTATCGGCGCGGACGCGCTGCGCGTGCCGGAGCAGAAGGTCAAGGAGATCCGGGACACGGTGGCGACGCTGCGGCTCGACGCCGTGACCGCCGCGGGCTTTTCCGTGAGCCGCGGCAAGACTGCGGAGCTGATCGCCGCGGGACGTGTGCAGAAAAACTATCGCGAGGTCACCAAGGGCGACGCGAGCGTGGCACAGGGCGACGTCATTTCCGCGCGGGGACTGGGAAAATTTGAGGTCGCCGAGGTCGGCGGCCTGAGCAAAAAGGGGCGCACGGGCATTCTGCTGCGCCGGTATCTGTAAGGAGAGATGCAAGATGGAACAGAAGAAGATCGACCGCATCAACGAGCTTGCCAAGCTCGCGAAGGAGCGGGAGCTGACCGACGAGGAGAAGGTCGAGCGCGCGGCGCTGCGGCAGGAGTATGTGAATTCCGTGCTCGGCGACCTGCGAAATCAGCTCAACAACACCTATGTGATGGACGAAAAGGGCAACAAGACAAAGCTCACTCAATGGAGCGAGGACCACAAGCTGAGCGAGTAGATCCGACGTTTTTCGCGCCCGCGGGCGCGTATGCTGAAAAGAGGGAGGACAAGCGCCATGGAGCATTTTGATCTCGCCGCCTTTTATGGCGGCAGCGCAACGGAACTGTACCGCACGCTCGGCGCGCACCGCACGCCGGACGGCTGGGTGTTCCGCGTCTGGGCGCCGCACGCGGGGAGCGTGAGCGTTGTGGGCGATTTCTGCGCGTGGGACCCCGCCGCGCATCCGATGCGCCGCCTCGATGGCGGCATCTGGGAGACGGAGGTCGCGGGCCTTTCAGAGTATGACACCTATAAGTTCGCCGTCACCGCGCAGAGCGGCACGGTGACCTTCAAGGCCGACCCCTACGCCTTCCACGCCGAGACGCGCCCCGGCACGGCGAGCAAGCTCTACGAGCTTGCGGGCTACGACTGGGGCGACGGCGCGTACCTTGCGGCAAAGCAGCCGGTCTATGACCGTCCGCTCAACATCTACGAGGTCCACCTCGGCTCGTGGCGGCGGCGCGAAAACGGCGATTTTTACGACTACCGCTCGCTCGCGGACGAGCTGAGTGAGTACGCCGCCGACCTCGGCTACAACTGCGTGGAGCTGATGCCCGTGACCGAGTATCCGCTCGACGACTCGTGGGGCTACCAGTGCACCGGCTACTTCGCGCCGACCTCGCGCTACGGCACGCCGCACGACTTTATGTACTTCGTGGACATGATGCACCGAAGGGGCATCTCCGTCATTCTTGACTGGGTGCCCGCGCACTTCTGCAAGGACGAGCACGGCCTCATCGACTTCGACGGCGAGCCGTGCTACGAGTACGCCGACCCAAAAAAGCGCGAGCACGCGGGCTGGGGCACGCGCGTATTCGACTACGGGCGCGGCGAGGTGAAGAGCTTCCTGCTCTCGTCCGCTGCCTACTGGCTGCGGGAATATCACCTTGACGGCCTGCGCGTGGACGCGGTGGCATCCATGCTCTACCTCGACTACGGGCGCGAGGCGGGCGAGTGGACGCCGAACAAAAACGGCGGCCACGAGAACTTGGAGGCCATCGACTTCCTGCGCGCGCTCAACACCGCTGCCTTTGCCATTGATCCGAACGTGATGATGGTGGCGGAGGAATCGACCGCGTGGCCGCTCGTGACCTATCCGGTCTCGGACGGCGGGCTGGGCTTCAACCTCAAGTGGAACATGGGCTGGATGAACGATATGTGCCACTACCTCAAGCTCGACCCGTGGTTCCGCCAGTTCCATCATAAGGACCTCACCTTCTCGCTGATGTACGCCTTTTCCGAAAACTTCGTGCTGCCCATCTCGCATGACGAGGTGGTGTACATGAAGGGCAGCCTGCGCGGCAAGATGCCGGGCGACGAGTGGCGGCAGCTCGCGGGCGTGCGCAGCTTCATGGTCTATATGCTCACGCACCCGGGCAAGAAGCTCACCTTCATGGGCGCGGAGCTGGGCCAGTGGCACGAGTGGGATTTTGCCGGTCAGCTCGACTGGTATCTGCTCGAAAACGACGCCAACCGCAGGATGCAGGATTTCTTCCGTGCCGTCAACCGGTACTACCTGACGAACCCCGCGCTCTGGCGCATCGACTTTGACTGGGCGGGCTTTGAGTGGCTCGTCGCGGACGACAACGAGGATAACACCGTCGTCTTTGTCCGCCGCGACGGCGCGGGCGAGGAGCTGCTGGTCGCGGTCAACTTCTCGCCCAACGGCTACCGGGACTACCGCTTCGGCGTCCCGCCGCGGAAAACGTGGCGCGAGGAGCTTTCCACGGATGATACCGCGTTCGGCGGCACGGGCGAGTGGCGCAACGAAAAGCCGGTCCGAACGCAGGCGATCCCCTCGCACGGACGCGAGCAGTCTATTGCCATCACCATCCCCCCGCTCGGCGCGGTCATCCTGCGCGGCGCGGGCGAATATAAGAAACCGAAAGCGAAAAAAAGCAAGGCAAGGGAGGAATTACCGGCATGAAAAAAGAGTGCATCGCCATGCTGCTGGCCGGCGGACAGGGCAGCCGCCTTTACGTCCTGACGGAGAACATGGCAAAGCCCGCCGTCCCGTTCGGCGGGAAGTTCCGCATCATCGACTTTCCCCTTTCCAACTGCGCGAACTCCGGCATCGACACCATCGGCGTGCTCACGCAGTACCGCCCGCTGGAGCTCAACCGCTACATCGGCAACGGCCAGCCCTGGGACCTTGACCGCTCGGACGGCGGCGTACACATCCTCCCGCCCTACCAGAGCGCGAAGGGCGCGACGTGGTTCAAGGGCACGGCGAACGCCATCTACCAGAACGTCGGCTTCGTGGATATGTACGATCCCGACTATGTGCTCATTCTCTCCGGCGACCACATTTACAAGATGGACTACGCCGCCATGCTCGCGCACCACAAGCGTGTGCACGCCGACTGCACCATCGCCGTGATGGAGGTGCCCTGGGACGAGGCGAGCCGCTTCGGCATCATGAACGTCGACGGCGAGGACACCATCACGGAGTTTGAGGAAAAGCCGAAGCAGCCCAGGAGCAACCTTGCCTCGATGGGCATTTACGTTTTCTCGTGGAAGAAGCTGCGCGCCTACCTCATCGCGGACGAGAACGACGCGGACTCGAGCAACGACTTCGGCAAGAATATCATCCCTGCCATGCTGAATGCCGGCGAGAAGATGTCCGCCTATCGCTTCGAGGGCTACTGGAAGGACGTCGGCACGCTCGATTCCCTCTGGGACGCGAACATGGATATGCTCGCGCAGGGCAGCGGGCTGAACCTGCTCGATAAGGACTGGCCCATCTATGCCCGCGCGGAGAGCGAGCCGCCCGCCTACCTCGGCGAGACGGCGGAGGTCGACCACAGCGTCGTCACCCGCGGCTCGGAGGTCGAGGGCACGGTGCGCAATTCCGTGCTCTCGCAGCGCTGCACCGTCGCCGAGGGCGCGGAGGTGGAGTATTCCATCCTCATGCCCGGTGCGGTCGTCGAGCGCGGCGCGAGGGTCGCCTACGCCATCCTCGGCGAGAACGTCCGCGTGGGCGAGAACGCCCGCGTCGGCGCGTCGCCCGAGGCGGCGCCGCCGGAGGAGTGGGGCATCACGGTCGTCGGCCCCGAGGCACAGGTCGAGGCAGGCCGCACGCTCAAGGCGAACCGGATGCTCAACCGCGAAGGAAAGGAGACGGTACGATGAACGGACTGCACGGCATTATTTTCTCCTACGAACAGGAGCCGGGACTGCGCGAGCTGGCGGAACGCCGGATGCCTGCCTCCATCCCGTTCGGCGGACGCTATCGCGTCGTCGATTTCATGCTCTCCAATCTGCACGCCGCCGGCATCACCGACGTCGGCGTGGTGCTGCACGGCAATTACCAGAGCCTGCTTGACCACATCGGCAACGGCAAGACCTGGGACATGGCGCGCTAGTACGGCGGGCTGCGTATCCTGCCGCCCTTCGCCGATACCCGCGCCTACCGCAGCGGCGAGTTCCGCGGCAAGATGGAGGCCCTTGCCGGCGTCCGCTCATATTTACAGGGGATACGGCAGGACTACGTCGTGCTCTCCGACAGTGACCTTATCATCAATCTGCCGCTCGCGGACGTGTTTGCCGCGCATCTGGAGAGCGGCGCGGACATCACCGCCGTCTGCACGGCGAACGGCGGCTTCGTGGACAACGCGACCTACCTCACGCTCGAGAGCGACGGCGCGATCGGGCAGGTCTGGTGTGCGCCGACCGCGCCGCGCGGCCACCGCTCGCTGGAGATCTACATTCTCAGCAAGCAGCTGCTGCTCACGCTCGTGGACGAGTGCTCCGCGCAGGATAAATACAGCTTCCGCCGCGACGTGCTCGCGGGCATGACCGGACGGCTGAAGCTCCAGAGCTACGTCTGGGACGGCTACGCCGCCCAGCTCCGCTCCGTGCAGGAGTATTACGACCGCTCGATGGAGCTGCTGCAAGGCTCCATCCGCGCCGAGCTCTTTGCCGCCGCGCGGCCCATCCTCGCCAAGGAGGACGACGAGGCGTCGAGCTATTTCGCGCCGGGCAGCCGCGTGAAGAATTCGCTCGTCGCCGACGGTTGCACCATCGAGGGCAGCGTGGAGAACTGCATCCTCTTCCCCGGCGTGACGGTGGAAAAGGGCGCGGAGCTGCGCGATTCCATTCTCTTCAAGGGCACGCGCGTGCGCGACGGCGTGACGCTCCGCTACGTCATCACCGACAAATATGTGGAGGTCCTGCCCGGGCGCACGCTCATGGGGCATGAGAGCTACCCTATCGTCATTTCCAAGGGCAGCATCGTCTGAAGCATACACGGAATAAGGAGGAAAGCTATGAACATTCTCTATGTCACATCCGAGGCCGTTCCCTTCTGCAAGACCGGCGGCCTTGCGGACGTTGCGGGCAGCCTGCCGCAGTCGCTTGCCGCGAACGGCGACCGCGTGAGCGTCATTCTGCCGCTCTACCAGAGCGTCGCGGACGCGTGGCGCGACCGGCTGCACTTTGAGCGCTACACCTATGTGCGCCTTGCCTGGCGCAGCCTGTACTGCGGACTTTTCTCCTACGAGCGGCAGGGCGTGACGTGGTACTTCGTGGACAACGAGCAGTATTTCAAGCGTCCCGAGCTTTACGGCTATTATGACGACGGCGAGCGCTTCGCCTTCTTCTGCCGCGCGGTGACGGAGCTGCTGCGGCTGCTGCCGGAGAAGCCGGACGTCGTCCACTGCAACGACTGGCAGACCGCGCTCGTGCCCATCTACATCCATGACGAGGCGGTGCGCGAGGAATTCTACAAGTCCGTCCGCACGGTCATCACCGTCCACAACATCGAGTATCAGGGCCGCTACGGCCGCGAGACGGTCGAGGACCTTTTCGGCCTCGACGCGGGCTGGTTCACCGGCGGCACGCTTGCCTTCGACGGCGACGTGAATCTGCTCAAGGGCGCGATCGTCACGGCGGACGCCGTGACCGCCGTCAGCCCCACCTACGCGCAGGAGCTCAAGTACGCCTACTTCGCCCACGGCCTTGAGAGCGTGATGCAGATGGTGGAGGGCAAGCTCCACGGCGTGCTCAACGGCATCGACATGGAGCGCTACGATCCCGCGAGCGACCCCAACCTGACGGCGAACTACTCGCTCCGGCGCATGGCCGGCAAGGCGAAGGACAAGGCGGCGCTGCAGCGCATGATGGGCCTTGCCGAAAGAAAGGACACGCCCGTGGTCGCGATGGTCTCGCGGCTCGTGAGCCACAAGGGACTCGACCTCGTGTGCGAGACGCTCGATTACTTCATGGAAAAGGATATGCAGCTCGTCGTGCTTGGCAAGGGCGACGGGAAGTACGAGTCCTTCTTCTCCTGGGCGCAGGCGAAGTACCCGGGCCGCGTGGCGGTGCATCTCGGCTACTCCGAGAGCCTTGCCATGCAGATCTACGCGGGAGCGGACCTGTTCCTCATGCCGTCCAAGAGCGAGCCGTGCGGCCTGAGCCAGATGATCGCCATGCGCTACGGCGCGGTGCCCATCGTGCGCGAGACCGGCGGGCTGAAGGACACCGTTCACGCCTACGAGGCGTGGAACGGCGCGGGCAATGGCTTTTCCTTTACAAATTATAACGCGGGCGATATGTGCTACGTCATCGGCGAGGCGGTGGACCTTTACCATCAGAAGCCGGAGGCCTACAAGGCTCTGCGCAAGCGCGGCATGGCCGAGGATTTCAGCTGGGCGCGCAGCGCGAAAAAATACCGTGAAATTTACGATTCCATCTGCAAATAAGGTAGGTACAAAGAAATATGGATATCACAACGACACAGGGAATGAAGCAGGCGCTTACGGATAAGCTGCGCCTGGGCTTTGGTGTGACGCCCGAGGAGGCCGACGACGCGCAGGTGATGCGCGCCGCGGCGCTGGTGCTGCGCGACGTGATGACCGAGCGCGGTGTGGAGAGCCGAATGGCCACGCGCCGCGAGGAAAAGCGGAAGGTGCATTACCTTTCCATGGAATTCCTGCTGGGCCGCAGCCTGGAAAAGAACGCCTACAACCTCGGCGTGAGCGGCGTGCTGCGCGAGGCGATCGGCGAGCTGGGCTTCCGCGCGGCGGATATTTTCGAGGTCGAGCCAGACGCGGGCCTCGGCAACGGCGGCCTCGGCCGCCTCGCCGCCTGCTATCTGGATTCCATGACCACGCTCGACATCCCCGCCGCGGGCTACTCCATCTGCTATGAGCTGGGCATCTTCCGCCAGCGCATCGTGGACGGGCAGCAGGTCGAGCTGCCGGACAACTGGAAGGACATCGGCGGCGCGTGGCTGATGCCCAAGCCGCAGGAGACGGAGGAGGTGCTCTTCGGCGGCACGGTCCGCAAGTTCTGGGACAACGGACGGCTGCACGTCGTGCCCGAGGGCGCGACGAAGGTGCTCGCCGTGCCCTGCGACATGGAGATCACGGGCTACGGCACCGAGCACGTCAACCCCCTGCGCCTGTGGGACGCGAAGTCCCCAACGCCGGTGGATATGAGCCTGTTCTCGCAGGGCGAGTACCTGCGCGCGAGCGAGCAGGAAGCGATGGCGGAGACCATCGCCAAGATCCTCTATCCCGAGGACAACCACTATGAGGGCAAGTCGCTGCGTCTCAAGCAGCAGTATTTCTTCGTCTCCGCCACGATGCAGTCCATCATGCGCAAGCACATCGAGGTCTACGGCACGGCGGCGAACTTCCACGAGAAGAACGTCATCCAGATCAACGACACGCACCCCGCGCTCGTCATTCCCGAGCTGATGCGCATTCTGATGGACGACGCGGGCTTCGACTGGGATACCGCGTGGAACATCACGAAAAATTCCGTCGCCTACACGAACCACACCGTGCTCGCTGAGGCGCTCGAGCGCTGGCCGCAGCAGCTCATGGAGACGCTGCTCCCGCGCGTGTGGGAGATTATCACCGAGATCGCGCACCGCTATCAGAAGCAGGTCGAGAACTTCTACCACGACCCCGCCAAGACCGCGGAGCTGGCCATCGTTTGGGACGGGCAGGTGCGCATGGCGAACCTGTGCATCGCGGGCGGCATGGCGGTCAACGGCGTTTCCGCGCTGCACTCCGACATCCTGCGCCACGACGTATTCCGCTGGCAGTACCAGATGGAGCCGGAGAAGTTCAAGAACGTCACCAACGGCATCGACCACCGCCGCTGGCTCAGCGAGATCAACCCGGAGCTGGACAGCCTGATCCGGGATCTCGCCGGTGGGGACGACTACCTGCTCCATCCCACGGCTCTGGAGAAGCTGGATGCCTACGCCGACGACAAGACGGTGCTGGAGCGTCTGGCCAAGATCAAGCAGGACAACAAGGAGCGGTTCGCCCTCTATGCCAAAAAGCACCAGGGCGTGGTGCTGGATCCCACTGCCATCTTCGATGTGCAGGTCAAGCGGCTCCACGAGTATAAGCGCCAGCTTCTCAACGTGCTGCACATCATTGCGCTCTACCAGAAGCTTCAGGACGATCCCAACTGCATCACCCAGCCCCATACCTTCCTCTTCGGCGCCAAGGCGGCGCCGGGCTACGCGGTGGCCAAGCGGATCATCCGCCTCATCAACTCCCTGGCGGACCAGATCGACCACGACCCCATCTGCAAGGATAAGCTCCAGGTGGTGTTCCTGGAGAACTACCGGGTCTCCCTGGCGGAGCAGCTGATGCCCGCCAGCGAGGTGA
>ENA-UOJM01002120-UOJM01002120.1-human-gut-metagenome-genome-assembly--contig:-P116-NODE-2120-length-15019-cov-5.878174_pt1 | contig 15019 bp, 14 predicted proteins | sample MGYA00242349_ERZ723896 | MGnify/ENA metagenome assembly ERZ723896 | reverse complement strand
TAGGCGGCCAGCACACGGGCGGTGTTATCGGTTCCGGAACACGCTTTATAGGATACGATCATGGTAACATTTTCCTTGGGGGTCCAGTTCTCATCTGAAGTGGAGGGCTGATTGGAAGTGCCCGGATCAGTCTTGGCGCTGCCGCCGCAGGCGGTGAGGGCCAGTGCGAGCGTACCGGCCAGCAGAAGGCTCAAATAACGTTTCATCTTCATAGCAAAACTTCCTCTTTTCCTTTCTTAACTCCTCTGAAATTCGATTGACATTCGTTTTTCCCAGGGGTCCGGATCATATGCCGTTCAATAGCAGGTGCACCTATCGGATTGGGCATATTGCCTATATTCAGTCAAGCATACCGGGTAAAAAAAGTAAAGTTTGAATAATTGTAAAGGTTTCAAAGTACGCTTTTTGAACTTTTTCCTCCCACGCCGCCGTCTGTAAAACCGTCGCAGACGGCCCGATATCCTGCCAATTCTCCGCAAGCGGCCCCTGTCCGGGAAACGGAGCGGCTCTTGCGGGGCAGACGGTCCGCACCAGTAAACAAGCCGCACGGAAAATCCGTGCGGCATACTGCTTATTTTTCGGATAAATTGCCAAACGGCCCGGCTTCAACGCAGGATGGGGCAGGTCGGTCTCAGCGGGACAGGTAATCCCGCACCAGCGCGGCGGCCTCCCGGGCGACTTTTTCCTCGTCCAGATTCACCAGTTTTCCGTTGCGGACCGTGACCTTGCCGTTGACCACGGTGTAATCCACCGGGCCTTTCCAGCCCACGGTCCCCAGCAGGGATTTGGGGTCCAGATCCGCCCCCACCAGCTCCAGACGGCGGGTGTCGATGGCAAACAGGTCTCCGGCCTTCCCTATCTCCAGAGAGCCGATGTCGTCCCGGCCCAGGATCTTCGCACTGCCCACGGTGGCGATTTTCAGAACGTCGTAGCCGCTGGGGGCCTTTTCGCTGGATTGGAGACGGTGGAGCAGATAGGCCACCCGCAGCTCCTCTAACAGATTGGAGCCGTCATTGCTGGCACTGCCGTCCACCGCAAGGCCCACGGGAACGCCCAATTCCAGCATTTCCGGCACACGGCACACGCCGGAGCTGAGCTTCATGTTGGAGATGGGACAGTGGGCAACGCCGGTGCCGGTCTCCGCCAGACGGCGCAGCTCGGCCCCGTTGAAATGGATACCGTGGGCGTACCAGACGTCCGGGCCGATCCAGCCCAGGGATTCCATGTATTCCAAGGGCCGCATCCCGCACCGCTCCCGGACGAAGCGCTCCTCGTCCTTTGTCTCGCAGAGGTGAGTATGGAGCCGCACGCCCAGATCTCTGGCCAGAATTGCGGACTGCCGCAGCAGCTCCTCGGAAACGCTGAAGGGTGAGCAGGGAGCCAGCGCCACCATCCGCATGGAGTACCGGGACGGATCATGGTAAGTCTCCACCGCACGCTGACAATCCCGCAGGATCTCGTCCACGGTCTGCACAACGCTGTCCGGCGGCAGGCCGCCGTCCTTCTTGCTCAGGTCCATGCTGCCGCGGGAGGCGTACATCCGGATGCCAAGGTCCTCCGCGGCGGCGAACTGTGCGTCCAGCAGCCCCTCCGCCTGCCCCTGCGGGAAAACGTAATGGTGGTCGAAGCAGGTGGTACAGCCGTTTTTCATCAGCTCTCCCATGCCGGTGACGGAGCTGTGGTAGATCACCCGGCTGTCCAGATTCTTCCAGATCTCGTACAGGGTCCTCAGCCAGTCGAACAGTTCCAGATTCTGTACCTGAGGCAGATTGCGGCTGAAGGTCTGGTACAGGTGGTGATGAGTGTTGATGAGGCCGGGATAGATGATGCACCCGGCGGCGTCGATGACCTCCTCCGCCTGCTGTTCCTCCGGGCCGATATAGGTGATAACGCCGTCCTCCATCAGCAAATTGCTGTCGGTGTACACGGTGTCGCTGGGGTCGCAGGTGACGATGTAGGATGCGTTTTTCATCAGTAAGCGTGCCATGGATATTCCTCCGTTCCGGGTTGTCCCCTTCCCTGTTGTCCCTTCGGATCTGCTCCGATTTTTTTGTTCAATCATTTAAAATGTGCGAAATGTCGAAATAATAAAAAATAATTGCCGGGAAAACAGGTTGCTTTTGTGCTTTGATTGTGCTATAATGAAAAAAATTCAAAAAAGAACCGTCTATTGAAGAAGGGCTTTTGGTACCACGCCGCGGGGCGTTGTATGGAAGGTCCTTCTTTTTTGCATACCCGGCAGCCCAACGGGGTACGCGATTTGAAAACCAGATAAAAAGAACCGTCTGAAAAGAAAGGCTTTTGTTTTTTGCCGCCGGCAGAAAAGGAGGTCTTTCTTGAGGCTTCGGGCATGATTGTGGGTAAACATCCCCAGCCTCTGACTACAATTACATATTGAAAAAGCCACCTGGGCTCCTGTAAAGTATCAGCGTCCAAACATCAACGATACAGGAAAGACTCAAGATGGCTTCAGCTAATACATTATGCAAGAAACTGCTCAATGTCAAGAACACCGTTGTAGAATCCCACGATTTCTACTCGGATAAGGATGGTGTCGTTCACCTCAGGATCAAGGCCCGTCCCAGTGCATGGCACAGGGATGACTGTCCTTTCTGCGGCAGACGCTGCCCTGGCTATGACCGCCCGGTGAAGAACAGGAAAGTATGGCGCGGTCTGGACTTCGGCGGGATCCTCGTTGAAATTGAAGCGGATACCCATCGGATACATTGCCCGGAGCATGGTGTTGTAACAGCGGCTGTTCCGTGGGCATACCCGGGAAGCAGCTTTACCAGAGACTTTGATCTTACTGTTACCTGGCTGGCCGAATACCTGTCCAGAAGCGCCGTGGCAAACTACATGCGTATCGACTGGCAGACAGTAGGCAGCTGCATTTCCAGGAGCCTTCACGATCTCGAACCAGAGCGTGCAAAGCGTCTGGATGGATTGGTTAACATCGGCATCGATGAGACCAGCTACCGCAAAGGCCACAAGTACATCACTGTTGTTGTAAACCACGATACCAACACTGTTGTATGGGTTGGCAACGGTCATGGAAAATCTGTCCTGGAGCAGTTCTACAAGGCTCTTACCGATGAACAGCTGGCCAGTATAAAGGTTGTCACCGGTGACGGCGCCCGCTGGATCACGGAGTGTGTCAATAAATTCACGCCAGACTGTGAGCGCTGTGTCGATCCCTTCCATGTCATTGAGTGGGCAATGGAAGCACTGGATGCTGTTCGCAAGGAACGCTGGCATGCTGCCCACGAAAAGGCAATGAAGCTTGTCAATGACCATCCACAAAAGCGCGGCAAGCCCAGGGCAGATGATAGAAATGCCGCCATGGGCCATGACGCCCGTAAGGCTGCATCCGAGATCAGAGGCGCTGCTTATTCACTTGGCAAGGCACCGGAACATCTCACCGAGAACCAGAAGATCCGGTTGAATATGATTCAGGCAAATGACCCACAGCTGTTCCGAGCCTATCGACTGAAGGAATCGCTGCGGCTACTTCTGAAGTCCACTGACGTGGATCAGGCAGAGGAAGATCTGAAGCACTGGCTCTTCTGGGCGAGCCATAGCAGGATCCCGGCTTTCAAAGAGCTTTACAAGAAGATTCGCAGACACAAGGGACACATTCTGAACACGATCAGACTTGGCCTGAGCAATGTAAGGATCGAAGCAACAAACAACAAGATCAAGCTGATCATCCGCAAGGCCTATGGCTTTCGGAATATCCAGAACATGATGGATATGGTGTATCTGGTATGCTCAAATATCAGGGTACCACTTCCGAACCGAAAACCTAAAGCGGAGAAATCCGCTTAATCACAGGATAAAGTGGCATTTCCCACCCACAGAGGTGCCTGAAGAGCCTCTTTCTTTTTATACATATGTACCATCATACCATACCATAAGGAGGATCACAATGGACGTTGTGAACCTCACCACCCAAGCGTGAACGCTATGGATGGTGCTTCCGGGGGTTTAGGCCCCAGACTCATTTCCACCGTGGGGCCAAGACTCAGAAACTGAAACTGATTGACATTTCAGCACCGCGTAGAGGCTAAAGAGGGTGGATAATGTGCAATTTGTTCTTCGCTCTAATTCTGGAACTTTTGCCACAATTAGAGACCATTCCGTTTCCGGGATGGGTTTTAAGTATTCTCGGATAAAGTAGCGTGCGCCGATGTTATAACTCGCATTCAGGTCGCAGTTATACTGCTTCCCGTTTCGGAACCGGCACAGCGCCATGTTGGTACTATTCCGGGCTACTTCGCCAGAACCATCGAAAGCCAACCTGCTGGTGTTTCGTGCGTTGACGAAACGCACACGAATTCCATTGCGGCGGGCCTGATGCATGACGATTTTCTGAATGTCGCGATTTCTCCACATGTGGAGCCGATGCTTTTTGTGCTTGGGTTTTTGCCCGATGAAGTCAAGATGTTCCATAACAATGATGTCGGCTCCGACAGAAACAGCATACCGAACGATTGTCGGAGCGATTTTCTTGGACAAGTCCTCGTTGATGCGAACAGCCTTCTTCATGTGGCGGTTGCCGCCTCGATGACCATTCTCTCGCTGACCTCTGCGTGCGCGGCCCAATTGCGTATTCAGCCGGTCTTTTTCACTCGGGAAGTCGATGAACTTCCGTGCGAGGACAGTTCCGTCTGAACGCATAACGCTGCACACAGCGTCGGTGTTAATGCCAAGGTCAACAGCAAGAATGGTCTGGTCTGTGAGTGGTTTCGTGCCGAAAGCAACCGTTTCTTCAAAGGCAAAGCATAAGGCATAACGGCGGTTCCGTTTCACGAGTTTAGGCGCTGACCCGCTAACCTCCCCCCAATGCTCCCGGATGTAGTCTGTGTCCTGCTTTCTAAGCAGAACTTTGACCCATACCCAATCCTTCTTGTGGTAGAGTTTCAACAGGGCCGTCCCATCACCGTTGTCTTCGTACATGTTGTCTTTGTAGAAAGTCGGCATAGCTGAACGAGAGGTCTGGAGTCTAGGTTCTTTCCCTTTTCTGCCTGCACTCTCCCAATGAGAAACAGCAGCACGGTACGAAGATACGGCGCCAAGCGCCTCTGCAATCGTGGACCGCCGCAGGTAACTGGGGTACTTATAGAACTGTTTGTCGAATTCAGGATACTTGGCAACACTCGTACGGCTTGCATGAACAAGCAGTTCAACTGTTCTCTGGGCTTTGAGCGTAGACTTCGCATAGAGCTCTCCAAGACCGGTATCCCATTCAGACTCTACGATGCGGATAAGAAGAGAAAGCGCATCGTGATAAACCCGAATGGTATCTTTGAAGATTCTGTTTTCGCCAATGACCTTCGTGCAATAGCTTGAAACAAGCTTTGCCATACGCTTTCACCCCCCTGTTGCTAAATGCCTTTGGCTATGGTATTATTCTACCATAATAAGAATTGGTTGTAAAGCGACATGTGGAGGGCGTAAACATGAGCTATCGAACGAATAGGCACAGTTGCTATGACCTGGAATATCATTTGGTTGTAGTAACAAAATACAGGCATCCGGTCATAGACGGAGCCTTTAAGGACCGGCTCACAGAACTGACGTATCGTATCTTTGAGGAGAACTTCCAGTGCTACGTGAATGAGGTAAACACCGATAAGGACCACATCCATATTCTCTTCGAGGCACCGCCTCAAGTGGCTTTGTCCTCCCTGGTCTGTTCCTACAAGACGGTAACGGCAAGACTACTCAGAAAAGAATTCGCCGAATACCTTGCTCCGTTCTATTGGAAACCCTATCTCTGGAATCGTTCTTATTTTGTTTGCACTGTGAGTGAACGCAGCCACGAACTTATTACCGAGTATATACGAAACCAGGGGAATAAGGAAAAAGGCTAACCCCTCCCAAACTGCTTTGGAAGAGGTGTGCGCCTTTTGTTAATCAAACACGTTACCTTCGGAAAAGGCGTGGTCACAGATTGGAACGGAAATGTGATCACCGTCTGCTTTTCCGCCGGTGAAAAGAAATTCATCTACCCGGACGCCTTTTCCAACTTCCTGATCTTGAAAAACGCCGACGCCCAGAAGAAGGTCCAGCACCTGCTGGACGTCCGTGAGGAGGAACGGGAGACCGAGCTGAAGGAGCTTCAGGAGCAGCAGGAGAAGAAGCACATGCTGGAAAATCTGAAGCTGTCGCCCCAGTCTCAGGCCGTATTCCATATCGACGCAGAGGCGCATGAGGCGGTATTTTCCTCATGGACGGTCTCCACGGGCTGCTACCTCAGCGGCTATTCCAAGGGCGAGCCCCGGATCCCGGAGCACTTGCAGCCCAACTCCATATGCCTGCTGACGGAACGGCCAAAGGGCTGTTCCGAAGCGGAGCGGCGCATCGTCGGCGCATTCATGGTGGAAGATGACTTCATCGGCACCTGCTGCACGGACGGCACTATTCAGGCCCATCCTACCCATCGGATCCAGCTGCCGCCGGAACGCCAGCCCCTCTTCTGGCCCTATGTGGTCAAGGAGCCGGAAAAACAGCGTTGGGGCAAAACGGCCTTCAAATATATGTCCAACCGCACCGGTGAAAAGATCCTCTTTGATTGCAAGGAAAGCGCCTTGACAGCCGATGAAAAATCACGTATAGAGCGTTTTTACCGGTACTATTGCAAGCTCAACCGCCTGCCGTCACGGATCGACCCGGAGACCCCGCTCGCAGCCAACGGCTGAGCAGTTCTCCCCTGTCGGACAAACGCGGTTTTGAGAATGAGGACACGGCCAAGCTGCGGCGGGCTGGAACCTCCGGTCCCCTTTGGGTTTTTGCGCCCCTGACATACAGGGCGCGGAAACGCAATGCGGACCCCAAAATGGAATCAGGCAAAAAAGTAACGACCTTCAACCGTTGTCTCCCAGTTGAAGGCCGTTACTCATGCATCTTGGGTTCAATCATTGACGCAACCTCACATTCTTCAGTTTTCGGAAAGCTTTGGTCTTTCGCTTGCTGGGGTACTCTTAGTGATACATCGGACTCACCCTTTCCTGATTCTTATTATACGCAAATCCGCCGGAATATCAATTCGCAGGGATGTTAAAATTTGCAAAAAAACTTTGACTGTTCTGTGAATTGATTCGCGCCTTTACCTATGCTATCATATTTAATTGGGGGCAATGATGCCGCTCTGTTAAAAACAGATGCACGCCTCAAGCTATCCACGCACAAGGGCAATATCAACAACCGCTTAGAGCAATGCTAAATCAGGGGGTGCGATTTACTACAAATCGTACCCCCTTAAATATTACTTATCATAATAAAGGCCGCCAAAGATCCACAAGGTAATTTCAAGCGTGTATTCAAAGGCTATCTCTAAAAAGGACCCGGGGTACTGTGCCGCTATCGGCACGGTACTCCGGGTTTATTTAGGGTGTAACTCCATTCGGTATGCTTGTCCCCACAGGTAATCTTGACCGGGCATTCAGGTGATGGTTTTCCGCTCACGGAACCGCTGAAGGGTCTCCGGCAGATTCTCCTGATGGAGCAGGGCAGGGTTGAAGCGCAGCAGAGCAAAGTTCAGATTGAACAGGGAGCCGACGCCCACTGCGGCAACGATGGTACCGATGCCCACCTGACCGCCCAGCCGCCAGCCGATGAATACAATGACCACTTCCACGGCGGCGCGGCAAAGGCCTACCGTCCGGTGCGTCTTACGAGCCAGTACGACCATGAGCGCATCGCGAGGACCGGAGCCTAAGGTGCTTTTCATATACATCCATGTCCCCAGAGCCAGCAGCTCCATGCCGATCAGCAGAGCGGCCAAACCGGTCGAGAAGCGCTCAAACAAAGGGATCCAGTTCAGGTACAGCAGGATGTCGATGAATATCGGGCAGACGAAAATGTTTGCCAGCGTACCGAGGCCGAAGCTTTCCCCGCAAAAATAGGCAATGGCAATGACCGCTGCCCCGACAATGCTTGCGGCGGTGCCGTAGGTAATACCGAAGGTCTTGGCCATGCCTTGCTGGAGAACACTCCAAGGCTCCAAGCCGATATTGGCCTGAAGCATCAGCGTGATACCGATGGCGCTGACCAGCAGACCGCCCAAAAGCAATCCAATCCTGCGGAGATATTCCTGAAACATGGTTTGCCTCCTTCTGCGGGTCGAGCCCTTGATATGAGATGATTGGCACAGATATGGGAATTCGGCAGCTTGCGGCCCGTAAGGCTGGAATTCAGATCTGCCCGCTGTCCGAATTCTTGATTTGAGTGATGTAGCGGTATACGCTGGCCGGAGAGCAGTGGAGACTGGCGGCGGCACTTTTGACTGCGCCTTTCAGCAGAAAGAGCCCGCCGGCTTCCAGGGCTGTGATGACTTGCAGCCGCTTCCCCGGCGTCAGCTGCTCCGGCGTTACCCCCATCCGTTCCAACTCCCGGTTGATGGCGTCCAAAGCCACCGCATCTGCGGAGTTGCGGAATTTTTCCGGGGAGGACCGGGCGGACATGTCATCTTCGCTCTCCGGCAGCGGCTGTGCCAGCACATCGGTCACAAACAGATCCGGATGGCACAGCTTCAGGATATGGTCGCTGATGGCCCGATAGCGGCTGTCGTCAAAGTTGATGCACAGCAGGCCGATGAGCTTGCCGCTGTCCTTGATGAAAAAGGTGCTGGAGCGGAGATCCTTTCCGTTGACGTTGATGCTGTAATAGTGGAGATGATAGTCCGTATGCTCATAGCTCTTGTCCCGGAGAATACTCAAGGACATATTGGTCAGAGGCGCACCGAGCTTTCTGCCGCTGATGTGACTGTTGGCGATGGCGATGATCTGTTTTCTCTGTGATACAGAGGTCTTGCGGGTAGAGACCTCTGTATCAAAAGGGCTCGATTCAGTTGCCACCCATAGCGTAGACCATGTCCCAAAAGCGCAAATCAAACAGGCAGCACTTTTCAAAGATCTCGCAGAGGTGCTCTGCTGTTTTTTCGTCAATGAATCCGCTGAGTGCGTCGATTCGGTCAATGAGCATCTGATTGGTTCGCCGGTAGCTTTCTGAAACGTAGCCCGCGAACCACGAGCCGTAACGCTTGTCCCGCAGTGCATCCGGGCAGCGTTCGACTATCTTTTCTGCCACATACGCATAGCTCCAGGAGCAGTTCAGAAGCGTCACCAGTCCAGTCAGCACATCCCCGGTCTGCGCCTCCCAAAGCATATAATGGGTATAAGCGTTGTTGTCCATGTGAGGACGGGCGCTGTGGATCTCCTCCTCCGTAATGCCAAGGCGCTTCATATACGGAATGTGGGTGCGGAAGGTCTCTCCGATGGTGTCCGCCAGCTCTCCGCTCAAAAAGCGGATCTGCTCAAAATCGTCAGCCTTCTGGATGATTGCCGCAAAGATCTTCACATAATCCTTGAGGTATAAATAATCCTGAAGCATATAATACCGGAATTTTTCCGGCGGCAGCGTTCCATCTGCCATCTGCGTCACAAACGGGTGGCAAAGATACCGGGGCCAGATTTTTTCCGCCCGGGCATAGAGTGTTTGTGAGAGCTTCACGCCGTCCTCCTCTTTCATTTATGGGCGATGATCGCCACATAGCCGCCACTCTGATAGCCGGGGACCACATCCTCCACGTCCTCATTGGTGTACATGGGGTTCTTCAGCAGGGTCTGATAGAAGTCAAAATCGTGGAAGCCCAACGCCTTGAGCACGTCGATCTTCTCCTCCGTGGAATGCCACACGCCTGCGCAGCACAACTCGTGGGGATACGGCAGCTTGGGCATAACGCCGTTGAGGAACGGATGGTCAAAGGTGCCTACCTCTTTTGCCAGCAGATACATGAACCCAAAGGCGCTCTCCTTGGGAACGTCCAGCGAAATAAAGGTGCCGTTCGGCTTGAGGGCCTTCTTGCAGACGTCAAACGCCCGGGTCAAGTCCTCCATATAGCTGGAGCTGCCGTTGAGATAGATCACATCATAGGCGTTTTCCTCCAGCTCCGCGTCTTCGATCGCGCCGAAGGCCACCACGTTCACACCGCGCTTCTCTGCGATGGCGCCCATGTCGCGGGAGGGCTCGATTCCCTCAATGCCGCTGCAGTCGATCATGCTCTCGAACAGGCCGCTGCCGCAGCCCACGGAAAGCACACGTTTGCCCTGAATATCGCCGAGCACTTTCTGGAACAGGCGAAGCTCACTCTGAAACAGATTTTCATTCTCCATGAACCAAGCGTCATACTGTGCCGCATAGCCGTCAAATTTAGGTTTCATTGTCAAAGAGTCCTTTCTGATTTTAGAATTTCAAATCTACGGAGGTTCTTTACCGTTGTCTTTGGTTCATTTTTCCTTGAAAAGCTGGGTGTTTACCTCGTTGGATTCCTAAACACCGCATTCGATACGTGGTAACATAAGGCTAAAGCCCTACCTCTTGCATTTAAATGAACCTTTTGTTAAGTGTATCACAAGCAGCCCCTCTCCGCAACGCCATTCTTGCAGTCCGCAGCGGATCTCTGCCTCAATTTTTCCGTAATCGTTTTACGATTCAGCTAAGACGGCAAGCAGCCCCTCTCCCTGCTGTCTGAGTGTAGATTCTGACAGATTTTTCAGAAAACATCCGCTAAAAATCGGCGTCCTTTTTCACAAGACTCTTTGCTTTTCCGCGCCGGCATGGTATGATAGCCACAGTACCTTGCCCCCGACAAAGGCCGGGCCGCGCTCCGCCAGCGGCGGAGCACTGTTTCCCGGTGGGGGAATCACGAAAGGGAGTATCGTATGGAGTACAGCAGCATCTTTGTCTGTCTCATGGGTATGGGCACGGTGTTTTTCGGGCTGATCTGCCTGATCGCGCTGACCTATCTCATGAGCGCCGTGGTGGGCCGCGGGAAAAAGGCCGCCCCGGCACCGGTCCCGGCTGCGCCCCAGACCGCCGGTGAGGTAACACCGGAGCTGGTAGCCGCCGTATCCGCCGCGCTGGCGGAGGAGCTGGGCACCGACATCACCGGCATCCGCATCGTTTCCATGAAAAAAGTGTAAGGAGAGGGAGAAACACACATGAAAAAGTACAGAGTCACCGTCAACGGGACGGTTTATGAAGTCGAACTGGAAGAGCTTACCGGCTCCGCCCCCGTTTCCGCCCCGGCGGCTCTCGCCGCTGCCCCTGCGCCTGCCGCACCGGCTGCCGGTGAGCAGATCTGCGCCCCCATGCCCGGCAACATTCTGGCCGTCAACGTCACCGCCGGGCAAACCGTGAAAAAGGGCGACGTGCTGATGGTTCTGGAGGCCATGAAGATGGAAAACGAGATCATGTGCCCCCGGGACGGCGTGGTGGCCTCCGTCAACACCTCCAAGGGCGCTTCCGTGGAGTCCGGCACGCTGCTGTGCGTCCTCCAGTAAGGCAGGGCCGATATGGACGCGATCATTCGCTTTTTACAGGACACCGGCTTCTACCTCTTTTCCCAGGACGGCAACTGGCGCTGCCTCATCATGCTGGGCATCGCCTGCGTGCTGCTGTATCTGGGCATCGTAAAGAAGTTTGAGCCGCTGCTGCTGGTGCCCATCGCCTTCGGTATGCTCATCACCAACCTCCCCGGCGCGAATATGTTCCACGAGATCTTCTTCGCCGGGGGTCACATCCACTGGGATCTCATCGGCGGACAGCCTGTCACGGCGTCGCTGCTGGCGGACCTCCACAGTCAGGGCGTGGCAGAAAACGTCCTGGCCCCCTACATCCAGCAGTTGATGACCGCCGCCCAGACCGCCTTCTCCCCGGAGATGGTGGAACAGGCCATCGCCGCCGTCACGGAGGAGGCCGGAGCCGCCATTACCGCTCTGGAAGCACAGCTTCAGGCGTTGGTGCAGGCGGAGCAGGCCGCTGCCTACTACGGCATGACCCTCTCTGACATCACCATCACCCCGGGTCTGGTGGACATCCTTTACTTAGGCGTCAAGCTGGGCATCTATCCCTGCCTGATCTTCATGGGCGTGGGCGCTATGACGGACTTCGGTCCCCTCATCGCCAACCCCAAGTCCCTGCTGCTGGGCGCGGCCGCCTAGCTGGGCATCTTCATCACCTTCGTGGGCTGCCGTTTCATGGGCTTCACCGGCCCGGAATCCAGCGCCATCGGCATCATCGGCGGCGCAGACGGCCCCACCGCCATTTTCGTCACCGTTCTGCTGGCTCCGGCCCTCTTAGGCCCCATCGCCGTGGCGGCTTACTCCTACATGGCGCTGGTCCCTGTGATCCAGCCTCCCATCATGAAGCTGCTGACCACAGAGAAGGAACGCCAGATCGTTATGAAGCCCCTCCGGGAGGTCAGCAAGAAGGAGAAGATCATCTTCCCCATCGTAGTGACCATCTTCGTGGCGCTGCTGGTGCCCTCTGCCGCCCCCCTCATTGCCTGCCTCATGCTGGGCAACCTCTTTAAGGAGTGCGGCGTTACGGAGCGGCTCAGCAAGACCGTTCAGAATGAGCTCATCAACATCGTGACCATCTTCCTTGGTGTCAGCGTGGGTGCAACGGCCACCGGCACCACCTTCCTATCCCTCCAGACCATCAAGATCATGGCCATGGGCGTGGTGGCCTTCAGCTTCGGCACCGCCGGCGGCGTTCTGCTTGCCAAGTTCATGAACCTGTTCCTCAAGGAGAAGATCAATCCCCTCATCGGCTCCGCCGGCGTGTCCGCCGTGCCGATGGCGGCCCGCGTATCCCAGATGGTGGGCCAGAAGTATAACCCCGGCAACTTCCTGCTGATGCACGCTATGGGCCCCAACGTGGCAGGCGTCATCGGCTCCGCCATCGCCGCGGGCGTGCTGATCTCCCTGTACGGCTGATAGGAGGCAGATATGGAATTTTTATCGAACAAGCCCCTGCTCATTACGGATACCATCCTCCGGGACGCTCACCAGTCTCAGGCGGCCACCCGTATGACCACGGCGGATATGCTCCCCGCGCTGGAAATGCTGGATTCCATCGGCTACTACTCTCTGGAGTGCTGGGGCGGCGCCACCTTCGACGCCTGTATGCGTTTCCTGAATGAAGACCCATGGGAACGGCTGCGGACTATCCGCCAGCACGTGAAGCACACGAAGCTGCAAATGCTGTTCCGTGGCCAGAACATCCTGGGCTACAAGCACTATGCCGACGATGTGGTGGACGCCTTCTGCCGCAAGTCCATTGAAAACGGCATCGACATCATCCGCATTTTCGACGCGCTGAACGACGTGCGAAATCTGGAGCAGGCCATCAAGTCCACCCGGAAGTACGGCGGCGAGGTGGAGGCCACCATGAGCTACACCGTCTCCCCCATCCACAACGAGGACTACTTCGTAAAGCTGGCCAAGACGCTGGAGGAAATGGGCGCCAGCGCCATCTGCGTCAAGGACATGGCCAACCTCCTGCTGCCTATGGACGCCTACTCCCTCATCAAGCGGCTGAAGGAGACGGTCTCCATCCCCATTCACCTCCACACCCACAACACCACCGGCACCGGCGACATGGTGAACCTCATGGCCGCCATGGCCGGCGTGGACATCGTGGACACCGCCCTCTCCCCCCTTGCCAACGGCACCTCCCAGCCCGCCACGGAGTCTCTGGTGGCCACGCTGCGGGGCACCGTCCGGGACACCGGGCTGGATCAGTCCAAGCTCAGCGAGGCGGCGGCCCACTTCCGCAAGGTGGCGGCCCGTCTGCAAAACGAGGGGATCCTGGACCCCAAGGTGCTGCGGGTGGACACCAACACCCTGCTCTATCAGGTCCCCGGCGGCATGCTGTCCAACCTGATCTCCCAGCTCAAACAGGCTGGGAAGGAGGACAAGTACTATGACGTGCTGGCGGAGATCCCCCGCGTCCGCAAGGATTTCGGCTATCCCCCGCTGGTGACCCCCTCCAGCCAGATCGTGGGCACCCAGGCGGTGATGAACGTCATCGTGGGCAAGTACAAGACCTTCCCCAAGGAGTCCAAGGGACTGCTGCGGGGTGAGTACGGCGCGCTGCCCGGCGAGGTGAACCCGGAGGTCCGGGCGCTGGCGGGCATCGACCCGGAGGCGGTCATCACCTGCCGTCCGGCGGACAACATCGCCCCGGAGCTGGAAACCTACAAAGAGCAGTTCAAGGACATCGCCAAGTCTGAGGAGGACGTGCTGTCTCTGGCCCTGTTCCCCCAGGTGGCCCCCAAGTTCTTAGCCTGGCGGGACGATCCTCACGAGGCCCCGGCCCAGCCAGCCGAAGCACCCAAGGCCCCTCCCGCCGGCCCCAACGCCGTCCGGGAGCTGTTCGTGGAGTACAAATTTTAATCTTTCCCCGCCGTCCCGGGCCTTTTAAAAAGGTCCGGGACGTTTTTTCCGGCGCTCCGAAATGCGGAGGGACGGTTTGTTTTTCATAGAAAAACGCTCTGCCCCGCAACTGTTTTTTATCCGGGTGCATCAGCGCTTCTTATAGTAAATATTTGATTTTCATTCTTTTCTTGTAAAAAAAACCATTCTATAATAACCCGGTCAAAAAAAGCAATCGTATGCCGTGCGGAGCTTCCGCACGTAATTTGGGAGGCAATTCAAATGGCAAACTGCGCAATCGTAGGGATCAACTGGGGCGACGAAGGCAAGGGCCGCATGGTGGATTATCTCACCAACCACTTTGACGTGGTGGTGCGGTATCAGGGCGGCGGCAACGCCGGACATACCGTGGTGAATGACAGGGGCACCTTCGCCCTCCACCTGCTGCCCTCCGGCATTTTCCGGGAAGGTGTGGTGAACATTCTGGGCAACGGCGTGGCGTTGGACTGTGAAAACCTGCTGGCGGAGATGAACACCCTCCGGGCCGCCGGGGTGTCCATTACCCCGGAGAATCTGAAGATCAGCGACCGGGCCTCCCTCCTGCTGCCCTGGCACCGGGAGCTGGACGGTCTGGAGGAAGCTCGGCTGGCTGACAAGAAGTACGGCTCCACCAAGCAGGGCATCGCCCCCTTCTATTCCGACAAGTACCAGAAAAAGACGGTGATGGCCGGAGAGCTTCTCCACCCCCAGCATTTGAAGGAGCATCTGGCGGATCTGCTGGAATGGAAGAATCTGAC
>ENA-UOJM01002105-UOJM01002105.1-human-gut-metagenome-genome-assembly--contig:-P116-NODE-2105-length-15118-cov-8.076678_pt1 | contig 15118 bp, 9 predicted proteins | sample MGYA00242349_ERZ723896 | MGnify/ENA metagenome assembly ERZ723896 | reverse complement strand
GTCGGCAGCGTCGATACGCGCTTCTTCGACAAGCGGGGCAAACAACTGCTGTAAGCGGAGCCGGGCGAACGGCGCGGGGCATTGAGTACTAACGGCCTTACTTTTTTATGACTGCGAGCGAGCAGATGCTGGCACTCGTCGAGGGGTCGAAGAACCTCCGGCGGTTGTGCCGCGAATACGAAACGGAAAGCGTCACCGTCCATCTCAAGGAGTTGGTCGGCGGGGCTTTTTCGTTGTATGCCGCAGCGACCATACGCCGCACGGGCGGCGTGCACGTCTTCGTCGCCGAAGACCGCGATGCGGCCGCCTATCTCCTGAACGACCTCTACGCGCTGCTGGACGAGCGGCGCATCCTCTTTTTCCCGTCGTCCTACAAGCGGTCGATCGTCTACGGCGCCGAGGATGCGCAGGGCGTCGTGCAGCGCACGGCGGCGCTCAATGCACTGCGGACGCCGCCGGCGGGATACCTGGCGCTCTGTACCTATCCGGAGGCGCTGGCCGAACGGGTCGTCGACGCGGAGGCACTGCGGCGCGAGACGATGACCGTGCGGGCGGGCGACCGCCTGCGCCCCGCCGATCTGGTCGAATGGCTCGACGAGAGCGGATTCGTGCGGGTGGATTTCGTCTACGAGCCGGGGCAGTACTCTCAGCGCGGCGGCATCGTCGACGTCTTCTCCTACGTCGAGAGCCTGCCCTACCGGTTCGACTTTTTCGACGAGGAGGTCGACTCGATCCGGCGGTTCAACATTTCGAGCCAGCTGTCGCAGGACAAGTTGCAGCAGGCCGAGATCATTCCCAACCTCAATGCGCGCGAAGGCGGACGGGTGTCGCTCGTCGAGGCGGCGGGCGACGTGTGCTATTGGTTTTTCGATGCGGATTACGCCCTGCGGCGCGTGGACGATCTGCGGCGGCGGATGCTCGCCGAGGCGGACGATCCCGCCGGCGTGGACCGTGCGCTGACCAGCCGTCGGCAACTGCTCGACGCGCTGGCCGGGAAGAGACTCTTCGCGGCGCGCGATACGCTGGCCGAGCGGCCGGCGACGGTCGCGGTGGAGTTCCGCACGGCGCCGCAACCCTCCTTCAACAAAAATTTCGAGCTGCTGGCCGACGACCTTTCCGCCGCGATGCAGAAAGGGTATCGCACCTATATATTATCGGAGAACAAGGCCCAGGTCGAACGCCTGCAAAATATTTTCCACCAGGTCGGCCGCGGCGGGGTGGTCTTCACGCCGGTGTCGCTCACGCTGCATGAGGGGTTCGTCGACCATACGCTCCGCCTCTGCTGTTATACCGACCACCAGCTCTTCGACCGTTACCAGCGTTACCGCATCAACGGCGAGATCCGGCGCGACGAGCAGATGACCGTCGCCGAGCTGAACCAGCTGCGCCCGGGCGACTACGTGGTGCATATCGACCACGGCGTGGGCCGTTTCGACGGGCTGGTGAAGATCGCCGCGGGCGACGGACGCATGCAGGAGGCGATCAAGCTGGTCTACAAGGACGGCGACGTGCTGTTCGTCAACGTGCACTCGCTCCACCGCATTTCGCGCTACAAGTCGGGCGACGGCGAGCCGCCGAAGGTCTACAAACTGGGCAACGGCGCCTGGCAGAAGCTGAAGAACGCCACCAAGAAGGCCGTCAAGGACATTTCGCGCGAACTGATCGCCCTCTACGCCAAACGCAAGGCCTCGAAGGGCTACGCCTTCTCGCACGACAGCTATTTGCAGCACGAGCTGGAGGCGTCGTTCCGCTGGGAGGACACCCCCGACCAGCAGTCGGCCACGGCGGCCATCAAGAAGGACATGGAGTCGGACCAGCCGATGGACCGGCTGGTGTGCGGCGACGTGGGCTTCGGAAAGACCGAGGTGGCGATCCGCGCGGCGTTCAAGGCCGCCGTCGACGGCAAGCAGGTCGCCGTGCTGGTTCCGACGACGATCCTCGCCTTGCAGCACTACCGCTCGTTCACCGAGCGTCTGCGCGATTTCCCGGTGAGGGTGGAGTACATCAACCGCACCAAATCCACGAAGGAGGTCAGCCAGATCCGCGAGGACCTCGCCTCGGGGAAGATCGACATCCTGATCGGCACGCACAAGATGCTGGGCAAGCAGATCGTGTTCCGCGACCTGGGGCTGCTGATCATCGACGAGGAGCAGAAATTCGGCGTCGCCGCCAAGGAAAAGCTCACCGAGATGAGCGTTTCGGTCGATACGCTGACGCTCACCGCCACGCCGATTCCGCGCACGCTGCAATTCTCGCTGATGGGTTCGCGGGACTTGTCCGTCATTTCGACCCCGCCGCCCAACCGCCAGCCGATCCTCACCGAGTCGCACGTATTCTCGGAGGAGATCATCCGCGACGCCGTCGAGGCGGAACTCGCCCGCGGCGGCCAGGTCTATTTCGTCCACAACCGCGTCGAGGACCTGCCGGCCCTCCAGGGGCTGATCACGCGCCTCTGCCCGAAGGCCCGCGTGGCCGTCGGGCACGGCAAGATGCCGGCCGAGCAGCTGGAGAAACTCATCATGGACTTCATCTACGGGGAATTCGACGTGCTGGTGTCGACGACCATCGTCGAGAACGGCATCGACATTCCCAACGCCAATACGATCATCGTCGACAACGCCCAAAACTTCGGTTTGAGCGACCTGCACCAGCTGCGCGGCCGCGTGGGGCGTTCGAACCAGAAGGGCTACTGCTACCTGCTTTCGCCGCCCGACGAGCTGCTGTCGTCCGACGCGCGGCGGCGTCTGCGGGCCATCGAGGAGTTTTCCGACCTGGGTTCGGGGTTCAACATCGCCATGCAGGACCTCGACATCCGCGGCGCGGGCAACCTGCTGGGTGCCGAGCAGAGCGGGTTCATCGCCGACATCGGTTTCGAGACCTACCAGAAGATTATGAACGAGGCGGTGGCCGAACTGCGTGCCGAGGGGCTTCATGTCCCGGGCCTGAGCGACGGGGAGCAGGAGGTCGTGGAGCAGATGCGTTTCATCGACGATGCGCACATCGACATCGAGGTCGAGGCCGCGCTGCCCGACGCCTACGTTTCGCAGCAGGCCGAACGCCTGAAACTCTACCGCGAACTCGACTCGACGAAGGACGAGGAGGCTTTGCAGGCCTTCGAGAGCCGTCTTGCGGACCGTTTCGGTCCCCTGCCGCGCGCCGCGAAGGAGCTGTTGAACGTCGTGCGCCTGCGCTGGGAGGCCATTCGTCTGGGCATGGAGCGCGTGAAGGTCAAGAACGGGCTGATGATCGTGCATTTCGTGGGCGAGGAGAACTCGCCTTTCTACAAGAGCGAGGCCTTTATGACCCTGTTGCAGCGGGTTACGCAGCGGCCCGACCGATTTGTGCTCAAACAGCACAATAATCGGTTGGCGATGACCGTTAGGAATGTCAAAGACGTGGAAGACGCATACAAAACGCTGCAGCAGCTTTGAATCTGATCGTAGACATAGGCAACACCCTTGTCAAGTTGGCCGTTTTTGACGGCGGACGGATCGTCGCCCAGCGCTGCGTGGAGCGGCTGCATCCGTCGATGCTCGGCGAGTTGCTGGAGGGCCGCAGGGCCGCGAAGGCCGTCGTCGCCTCGACGCGCGGCGAAGCGGACGACGTGGTCGAAACGGTCAGGCCCTATGCGGATTACCTGCTGGAATTCACCTCGCAGACCCCCGTGCCGGTTGCCAACGCTTACCATACGCCCGAGACGCTGGGCCGCGACCGGCTGGCCGCCGCCGTGGGCGCCACGGTGCTTTACCCGGGGCGCAACGTGCTGATCGTCGATTTCGGCACGGCCGTCACGATCGACCTGGTGACGGCCGACAACACGTTCCGCGGCGGGTGCATTTCGCCGGGGATGAAAACCCGTTTTCGGGCGCTCCACGATTACACGGCCTGCCTGCCGCTGTGCGGTCCGACCGAAAGCGGGGAGTTGCAGGGGCTAACCACCGAAGAGGCCATCCGCCTGGGGGTGATGAACTCGCTGACCTTCGAAATTGAGGGCTATATGGCCCGGATGGAGAAAAAAATCGACGATTTATGCGTAATTTTTACCGGCGGGGACGCGAAATACTTTGCGAAAAGAATTAAAAACACGATATTTGCAAATTGTAATCTGGTCTTTTGCGGATTGGATCGAATTTTAGAGTACAATGCAAGTGAAGAACACCTTGATTAAGCTGGTTGTCGCGGCTGCAGCGATGTTTCCTTTTGCCGTTTCGGCCCAGACAAGCAGTATTAACGCATTCTCGCCCTATACGATGTACGGCATCGGCGAACAGAATACCCCCGGTACGCTGCAGATGCGCTCGATGGGCGGTGCGGGTGTGGCCATGCGTTCGGTGAGTACGGTCAACCTGCTCAACCCCGCGGCTTACAGCGCGGCTCCGCAGAAGACTTTCCTTTTCAACTTCGGGTTGGAGGGGCAGAACTACTACAACGCCCAGACGGTCGGAGGCGTCGGGAAACGGACGGCCTACAACACGTTCAACTTTCACGACATCGCTTTCCAGATGCCGGTGGCGAAGCGGCTGGGACTCGGTTTCAGCCTCACGCCTTACAGTTCGGTGGGTTACAGGACCAAGTATTATCACGAATACGATCCCGAAGACCCCATTTACGCCAACGTCGGCAATATTCAGTACAACTACCAGGGCGAGGGCGACGTGACGGAGGTCAAGGTCGGCCTGGGCTGGGAGCCGTTCAAGAATTTTTCGGTGGGTATCGCCGCACAGTATTACTGGGGCGACATCGACCGTACGTTCGTGATGACCCCGACCGCCATTACGGGCGAGGGAACCTTCACCTCGACGGTGGGGCAGGACAATTACAGCATTTCGAGCATCAAGGGGCAGGTCGGCGTGCAGTGGAACGCGATTCTGAACGCGAAGCGCATCCTGACCTTCGGCGCGACGTACGACTTCGGCGGCGACCTGAACCCGGAGGTGACGAAAAAACTCTATATCGGCGACCTGTACAACACGGTCGTCAAGGGCGATACGACGCACCTGAAGCTGGTGCTGCCCCGGCAGCTGGCCGTGGGGGCCTATTACCAGACCGGCAGGTGGGCCGTCGGCGTGGATTATGTGTTCCAGAACTGGGGCGGCCGCAACTCGGGCTACGAGATGACGGGAACCAGCGGCAGCGGGGAGAACAAGACGGAATACAAGGTGGCCTACACCAATACGAGCACGATCAAGATGGGTGTGGAATACACCCCGAACCGTTACGATGCGCGTCACTTCCTCAAACGCTGGTCCTACCGTGCGGGTTTCCGCTACGGAGCCTACAACCAGACGTTCAACGGGGACAAGCTCGCGCAGTACGCCGTGACGGCGGGCATCGGCATTCCGGTGAGGCGCGGCGCCTTCTCGGCCATCGACATCGGCGTCGAGTACGGTCGCCGCGGTTACAACATCGCCGACCGCCTGGGGCTGGTCCGGCAGCAGTATTTCAAGTTTGCGATCGGCTTCACGCTCTTCGCGGGACAGATGGAGAACGGCGAATATTGGTTCATGCGCTCCAAGTTCGATTGATGTGACAGGCAAGCAAAAATAAAAGATAGAAACACAAAAATTAATCTGACCGATGAAAAACGTTAAATTCCTGCTTTCTGCTGCGTGTGCGCTTTTTGCAGTCGCAGCGATGGCACAGCAAGATTTCAGTGATCCGAAGTACGCGGTCTGGGGTGACACTCCTCAGGAGCGGGAGCAGAACATTCTGAACAGCAACTTCCTCAAGGAGTCGCTCGACAACAAGGATTACAACGCTGCCGCGCATTACCTCAAGGAGCTGCTCGACAAATGCCCGAAGGCTTCGCAGAATACCTTTGTGCGCGGTATCACGCTTTATAAGAACAAGATCGCGCGCGCCAAGAGCATCGCCGAGAAAAACACCTATACCGACTCGCTGATGATCGTTTACGACCTGCGCAACGAGTATTTCGGCGACCATCCCAAGTACGGCACGCCCTATATCCTCGACCGCAAGGCCCGTGAGTATCTGATGTACAAACCCGCCGACCGCAAGGGTATCCGCGAAGCGTTCCGCGCAGCCATCGAGGCCGGCGGCGACAACACCGATCCCGAGACCGTCGTGGCCTATTTCTCGAACCTCTGCGACGATTACAGGAATACCGACGAGGTGATGCCCGACGAGATCATCGCCGAGTACGACCGTCTGACGCCGTTCTTCGAGAAGAACCCCGCTGCCGCCGAGTACAAGAGCCAGTTCGACGCTGCGTTCGGATTGAGCGGCGCCGCAAGCTGCGAGAATCTCGAAAGACTCTTCAAGGGCAAGCTGGCCGCCGCTCCCGACGACGAGGCGCTGCTTTCGCAGGCCGTGGCTCTGATGTCGCGCGCCAAGTGCGACGGTGATTTCTACTTCTCGATCGCCGAGAAATACTATCAGGTGAAGCCTTCGTCGGAGACGGCCATGTTCCTGGCCCAGGCTTTCCAGAACAAGAAGGACTATGCAAAGGCGAAGACCTACCTGAACGAGGCGCTGGATGTCGAGAAAGACCCCGCCGAGCGTCAGAAACTGCTCGTGCGCATCGCGCTGGTGGGCCTCGTGTCCAACGACATTCCGGGCGCTGCCGCCGCTGCGCGCCAGGCCCGCGACCTGGACCCCGAGGACGGCGTTCCGTACTTCATCCTGGCGCAGTGCTATGCTTCGTCGGCAGGTTCGTGCGGCGGTTTCGCCGGTCTGGCGACCTATTGGGCCGCTTACGATACGATGGCCAAGGCGGTCGAACTGCTCCCGGCCGATTCGGAGTACATGGAGCACGCCAAGAGTTCCCTCGGCAAGTTCCGTTCGGTTTTCCCCAGCTCGGAGGAGTGCTTCTTCAACGAGTTGCAGGAGGGTGCGCGCTATACGGTAACCTGCGGAACGGCCGCCGGTATCACCACCACCGTCCGTGCCCGCTAAAAAACACGCTCCCGACAGGCTTCGATGGGAAAACGCATGACAAGAACGATCAGGGTAGCACTCTCCGTGACGGGGAGTGCTATCTTGCTATTCTCGTGTGCGGACAAGGATGCGGGCCGCGCGTCGGCTTCCGAGGAGACGATGATGACCGAATACAGCGAGGACCTTTCGGTCGTGATGTCGCAGAACGGCCGCCGGTCGTACCATTTCGTCACGCCGCTGCTCGAAGGTTATTCGCTGGCCCGCGAACCTTACCGCGAATTCCGCAAGGGGGTGAAGATCACTACCTACCAGAACGATTCGCTGACCACGGTGGACGCCGTGCTGACGGCTAACTACGCCATCTATTACGAGAACCGCGAACTGTGGGAGGCCAAGGGCAACGTCGTCGTCGAGAAATCCGACGGCAAGACCCTCTACACCCAGCAGTTGTTCTGGAATGCGCGGACCAAGAAAATCTATTCGAACGTCGATTCGAAGATCGTGCAGAACAACGGCCGCGATGTCTTCATCGGCGAAGGTTTCGAATCGGACGAGGAGTTCAAGGACTGGCGTTTTCGCCGCATGAAGGGCCGTATGGAGGTAGAGATGAAGCAGAGCGCCGACTCTGCGGCCACGGATTCCACGTCCGTGCGCCCGGTTCCGAAACCCTCCGACAGCCGGCCCTCCGACAGCCGGTCCGCCGTCCGGACGCCCGAATCCGGGAGGGCCGCTGATGGGTCTGCGGCCGCTCCGGCCCGGGAGATTCCCGCCGGGCCGGCTGAAAGGCAGGTCGGAAGACCCGAGGCGGAGGTTGAGCGCCGGCCGCTGAAAATGCGGGACGGCTCCCGGGAGGAGGCGCGTCCGGTCCTGCGGGAGGAGCAGGTTTCCGTCGAACCCAAACTCAAAAACTGAAAGCGATGCTCACCACCGTCGTCCTGATCGTCGTAATGCTGTTGCTGTCGGCTTTTTTCTCGGGGATGGAGATTGCCTTTACGAGCAAGAACCGTCTCAAGCTGGAGATCGACCGCAAGCAGAACCGCATGTTCGACCAGATTGCCGAGGTTTTCGCCCGCCATCCGGGGCAGTATATCACCACGATCCTCGTGGGCAACAACATCGCGCTGGTCGTCTATTCGCTGTCGATGTCGCTGCTTCTGCGCAGCATTTACGCCTCGCTGGGGTGGGAGCAGCTCGCCCGGAGCGGCTCGGTCGCCGTGGACACCGCCGTTTCGACGGTCATCATCATCTTCTTCGCCGAGTTTCTCCCCAAGTCGATTTTCAGGAACAATCCCAATTTCTATTACCGCGCGCTGGCGCCGGTGATCTATTTTTTCTACATCGTCCTCTATCCGGTGGCGCGTTTCACGACGCTGCTTTCCCACGGCATTCTGCACCTTCTGGGCCGCCGCGTCGAGGAGCGGAACATCACTCCGAGTTTCGACCGCGAGGACCTTGCGGCGCTGCTCGACTCGAACAGCCCGGAGCAGCATTCGGAACCGGACAACGAGCTGAAACTCTTCCAGAACGCGCTGGATTTCGCCGACCTGCGCGTCAGGGACTGCATGGTTCCGCGTGTGGACGTCGAGGCCGTGGACATCGACGACACCTCGATCGAACAGCTCACGGCGCGTTTCGTCGACTCGAAATATTCGCGTATCTTCGTCTGGCGCAAGTCGATCGACAACATCGTGGGCTACGTCAATTCGAAAAGCCTCTTCACGCGGCCCCGGCAGATCGCCGACGTGATGATGGAGGTCAATTTCGTGCCCGAGACCATGCCTTTGCAGCTGATGCTGGAGAATTTCATCAAGCACCGTTCGAACATCGCCGTCGTGATCGACGAATTCGGCGGCACGGCGGGCGTCATTTCGCTCGAAGACGTGCTGGAGCAGATTTTCGGCGAGATCGAGGACGAGCACGACATTCCGGACCTCACCGAAAAGCAGGTCGGCCCCGACGAGTATGTTCTCTCGTGCCGCCTGGAGGTGAAATACCTGAATGAAAAATACAACCTCGGCATCGAGGAGAGCAAGGAATACGACACGCTGGCCGGTTTCATCATCTTCAATTACGAGGGTATTCCCACCGCCGGGGAGACGGTTTTCATCGGCGGCCTGCAATTGCGGATTCTCCGTACGACGCGTTCGCGCATCGAACTGGCGCGGGTGAAGAAATTGTAGCGTGGGCCGGATTCCGCCGCCTTTCCGGTAAATTCCCGCCCCGGCGGGGATTACGGGGGCGAAGCGTGCGTATATTTTTACTTTTATTCTGTTCTTTTTACAATTAATTTTACTACCTTTGGCTGATAATTCGAAACAATACGAATAATTAACAATTTATATGGCAAGTTTAAACACTTTACGAACCAAGTTCGGCATCGTGCTTTCGATCATCATCGCACTGGCCCTCTTGGCATTCATCCTCTCTCTGAAGACTGAAATGGGCTTCTCGGGCAACGACCCGCGTGTCGGTGTGATCGACGGCGAGAAGATCAACTATTCGGAGTACTACGACCAGTACGAGACGATCAAGTCGCAGAACAACATGCAGGAGAGCGACGAGCAGCAGTCGGCCATGCTGGCCAATGCCGCCTGGCAGGCGCTGATCGCCAAGCACGTGCTGACGCCCGGTTTCGACCGGATGGGACTTCGCGTCACCGAGCCGGAGCGTCTGGCGATGGTCAGCGGACAGCATCCTTCGCAGGCTTTCTACAATGCTTTCGCCGATCCCCGCACGGGCGAGTACAGCGTGGCTGCCATCAGCCAGTTCCTCGCGCAGGCCGAGACCAACCCCGAGGCGGCCAATGCCTGGGCGCAGCTCAACGAGCAGGCCCGTCTGGAGCGCGAGGTGCAGAAGTACTTCGGACTGGTGAAGGGCGGCGTTTACGTCAATTCGCTGGAGGTCGCCCGCGGTGTCGAGGCCGCCAACAAGTCTTTCTCGGGCAAGTGGGCCGGCAAGAAGTTCTCGGCCGTTCCCGATTCGCTCGTCAAGGTGTCGTCGGGTGATGTGAAGGCTTACTACAACAGCCATAAGAACCAGTTCAAGCAGACCCCGTCGCGTACGATTTCGTATGTCGTATTCGAGGTCTCCCCCACGGACGACGACCTGCTGGCGCTTGAGAAGAGCGTGACGGAGGTGGGCCGGGAGTTCGCCGCCGCCGAGGAGGTGAAGACCTTCGTCCGCGCCAACCGCAACGGCAAGATCGCCGACAGCTACGTTTCCGCCGCACAGCTCTCCGACGAGGAGGCCAAGGCGCTGATGGCGGGCGAGATGTACGGTCCCGTGCTGAAGAACAACGAGTGGACGATGTCCCGCGCGCTCGATTCGAAGATGGTTCCCGACTCGGTGGGCGTACGTCATATCGTGCTGCCCTATGCGCAGGAGGCGCTTGCCGACAGCCTGCTGACGGTGCTGAAGAAGGGGGGCGATTTCGCGCAGACCGCTGCCCGTTATTCGGTTTACGACGCTACGGCCGCCAACGGCGGTGAAGTGGGAGTGCTGCCTTTCTCGGCCTTCACGGGCGAGTTCGCCGCCGCTTTGGCCAATGCCAGACAGGGCGACATCGTGAAGATCGCTTCGGGCGACGCCATCCAGCTGATGCAGGTATACCGTGCCGACAAACCTTCGAAACACGTGCAGGTGGCTACGATCACCTATCCCGTGGAGGCTTCGGCCGCCACGCGCCGCGACGTGCACAACCAGGCCGGTTCGTTCATGGTCAACGCCAAGGGTTCGGCCGCCGCATTCGCAGATGCCGCTTCGACGGCTGCCGTGACGCCCCGCGTGGCTGCGATCGCCCAGGGCGACCGTACGATCCGCGGCCTTGAGGATTCGCGCGAGGTGGCCCGCTGGGCCTACGGAGCGAAGGAGGGCGACCTTTCGGCGATCTTCAACGTGGGCAAGGACTACGTGATTGCCACGCTGACCGAGATCGACGACAACGAGTACGCACCGCTGAATAAGGTTTCGGCCCAGATCCGTTCGCAGCTTCTTCGCGACAAAAAATACGATTATATCGTCAAGAACCTTTCGGGTTCGACCCTCGCCGAGCAGGCTGCAAGTCTCGGCTCGGAGGTGGAGGACTTCTCCGATGTGACTTTCGGTTCGTTCTACGTGAATGGCGTGGGCATGGAGCCTCGTCTGGTGGGTGCCATCGCATCGGCCGAGAAGGGTGCCCTGTCGGCTCCCGTGAAGGGACTTTCGGGCGTCTATGTCTTCGAGGTCGGGGATGTCAAGACCGACGACAAGCAGACCGCCGAAGGCGAGAAAGTTCGTGCCCAGGCCATGGCCGAGGGCATGGCCCAGCAGTTCGCCATCCCGGCTATCCAGCAGATGGCCAAGATTCAGGACCTGCGCGGCAAGTACTTCTAAACGATTGATTTTACGGTGCATCTTTGCACTTGCTCCCGCAGGGCGCGAATGGGACGTACTCCGGTACACCCATCCGCGCTCTGCTTCGTTTAAGCACAAACCGGCAGCTCTCACCGCAAAGATTGAAAATTAGCGGAGAATTCTCTGCGCAGTCCGGCTTTTTTCGTATCTTTAGAGGCGTAACGGCTCTTTTAACAGCCGGAGGCCCTGTCAAACCAGGTGCAATCCGGTTTCGGTGCCGTCCGGTCATTCTTTGTCTTCGTAATAGGATAAATAAACATTCGCCATGAACAACTTCATCTATCACAATCCTACCAAACTGGTTTTCGGCAAGGGCCAGATCGCCCGTCTGCCGAAGCTCATTCCCGCCGGAAAACGCATCATGCTGACCTTCGGCGGCGGAAGCGTCAAGCGTAACGGCGTCTACGATCAGGTCGTCGCCGCACTCGAAGGCCGCGATCTGGTCGAGTTCTGGGGCATCGAGGCGAATCCGTCGGTCGAGACCCTGCGCGAAGCCATTGCGCTGGGCAAAGAGCGGAAGGTGGACTTCCTGCTGGCTGTCGGCGGCGGGTCGGTCATCGACGGTACGAAACTCATCGCTGCGGGCCTTCTCTACGACGGCGATGCATGGGACATCGTGCTCAAGGGGCAGGCCGGCAAGACCGTGCCGCTGGCTACGGTCCTCACCATGTCGGCCACGGGTTCCGAGATGAACTCCGGGGCGGTCATTTCGCGCTACGAGACCAAGGAAAAATATGCTTTCTACGGCGATTATCCGGTCTTCTCGATCCTCGATCCCGAGACGCTCTATTCGCTGCCGAAGCGTCAGGTAGCCTGCGGACTTGCGGATACTTTCGTGCATGTGCTGGAGCAGTATATGACCACGCCCCATCAGTCGCGGCTGATGGACCGCTGGGCCGAAGGCATCCTGCATACGGTGGTCGAAATCGCTCCCAAAGCGCTGGCGGACGAGCGCGATTACGACACGATGTCGGAATACATGCTTTCGGCGACGCTGGCCCTGAACGACATGATCCGTATGGGCGTGACGCAGGACTGGGCGACGCACATGATCGGCCACGAGCTGACGGCGCTGCACGGCTTGACGCACGGCGCGACGCTGGCCATTGTCATCAACGGTACGCTGCGCGTGCTGCGCGGGCAGAAACGCGGCAAACTGCTGCAATACGGCGAGCGTATCTGGGGCATTGCCGGCGGTTCGGAGGAGGAGCGCATCGACCGTACGATTGCGGCCAACGAGGCGTTCTTCCGTTCGCTGGGCCTCTCGACACGCCTTTCGGAGGAGGGTATCGGCGAAGAGACCATCGCCGAGATCGAACGCCGTTTCACGGCTGCGGGCGATCGGTTCGGCGAGGCGCAGAACGTCGACGGCGCCATGGCCCGCCGGATTCTGGAGGCCTGCCTCTGATCCCATTGCCGGCTGCCGAAAGAACAATCCCCGCAACCTCGGTTGCGGGGATTGTTTGTCATGGAACGCGGGTTTATTCGTCCACCCCGAATGTCGAAACGTTGAGACTGCCCAGCGCATCGACCGTGATGCCGTATTCTCCGGTCTCGACGCCTTTCAGGATGATGAGGTAGGAGCTGCTTCCGAACCGGCGCGAGGTGAAGGGCTGCCGTTCCAGCGTGTTGCGCTGCCGGTCGCCGAAGGTTCCGACCGACGCGTATTCGGCGATCCGCATCTTCTTCTTGACCTTGAACCGGAAGACGCTGATCACCGACATCGGGTCGATCAGGTTGTCCGGAACGCGGATGATAAAGGCGATGCCGTCGCTCTTCCGGAACCGGACGGGGGACTGCGCGCCTTTCAGCGTCATTTCGTCGATGTGGTCCTTTCCGATGCCGAACAGTTTCTGCCCGGTGGACGAACGGTGGCGGGGAGCCAGGCTCTCCTGGACGAGCTGCTCGGTTCTGTTGTCGGGCCGGATAGCCAGTGCCTGGCCGATGAATTCGGGTTCGGGGAATGTCAGGGTGCTGTCGGTCCGGGTTGCGGAGGGTTCCGGTGCGGCGGCCGCCTCCGGAGTCTGCGCCTGCGACCGGATGCAGGCACAGCAGGCAAGCAACAGAATGAGGGTTTTCTTCATGCGAATGGAACGTTGGAATGAATGAATTTGTGTATTTCAGTCGTAAAGATAATGCAAAAACTCCCGTTCCGGTCTTTGGCGGGTGAAAAAAGTCCCTCCCGAAGTGCTCCGGAACAAAAAACGCCCCGGTCTTGCGACCGCGGCGTTTCTCTTGTCGGAGCCGGGAATTTACTCGGCGAGCAGGATTTCGAGGATCTTGATGGCTGCCGTGGCGATCGGCGTACCGGGGCCGAAGATGGCGGCGGCGCCGTCGCGGTAGAGTTCATCGTAGTCCTGCGCGGGGATCACGCCGCCGACGATGACGATGATGTCCTCGCGGCCCAGCTTCTTCAGCTCGGCGATGATCTGCGGCACGAGCGTCAGGTGGCCGGCGGCCAGCGACGATACGCCGACTACGTGCACGTCGTTTTCGACGGCCTGCTTGGCGGCCTCCTCCGGAGTCTGGAACAGCGGACCCATGTCGACGTCGAAGCCGATGTCGGCATAACCCGTAGCGACCACCTTGGCGCCGCGGTCGTGTCCGTCCTGGCCGAGCTTGGCGATCATCACGCGCGGCTGACGGCCCTCTTTCTTGGCGAATTCGGCGCACAGCTCCTTGGCGCGCTCGAAGGATTTGTCGTTTTTCACTTCTGAAGAGTAAACACCTGAAATGGAACGGATAACAGCTTTGTAGCGGCCTACGACCACTTCGCAGGCATCGGAGATTTCGCCCAGCGAGGCGCGGACCTTGGCGGCCTCGACGGCCAGTTCGAGCAGGTTGCCCTGCTTGGTCTTCACGCACTCGGTGATGGCGGCCAGCGCCTTCTTCACGGCAGCTTCGTCGCGGTTGGCGCGCAGCTCCTTGAGTCGCTTGATCTGGCTCTCGCGCACGGCCGTGTTGTCCACGGCGAGAATGTCGATCGGGGCCTCCTTCTCCAGACGGTATTCGTTGATGCCGATGATCTTCTCCTCGCCGGAGTCGATGCGGGCCTGCTTGCGGGCCGACGCCTCCTCGATGCGCATCTTCGGAATGCCGGTCTCGATGGCCTTGGCCATACCGCCCAGCTTCTCGACCTCCTCGATGCGCTCCCAGGCTTTGTGGGCGATCTCGTTGGTCAGCGTCTCGATGTAGTAGGAACCTGCCCACGGGTCGACCTCGCGGCAGATGTTGGTCTCCTCCTGAATGTAGATCTGCGTGTTACGCGCAATACGCGCCGAGAAGTCGGTCGGCAGGGCGATCGCCTCGTCCAGGGCGTTGGTGTGCAGCGACTGGGTGTGTCCCAGCGCGGCGCCCATGGCCTCGATGGCCGTGCGGGCCACGTTGTTGAACGGGTCCTGCTCGGTGAGCGACCAGCCCGAGGTCTGCGAGTGGGTGCGCAGCGCCAGCGACTTGGGGTTCTTGGGGTTGAACTGTTTAACGATCTTGGCCCACAGCATACGTGCGGCGCGCATCTTGGCGATCTCCATGAAGTGGTTCATGCCGATGGCCCAGAAGAACGACAGGCGCGGTGCGAAGGCGTCGACCGACATGCCGGCATTGATACCTGCGCGCAGGTACTCCAGACCGTCGGCCAGCGTGTAGGCCAGCTCGATGTCGTTCGTGGCGCCCGCCTCCTGCATGTGGTAACCCGAAATCGAGATCGAGTTGAACTTGGGCATGTTCTTCGAGGTGTACTCGAAGATGTCGGCGATGATGCGCATCGAGAACTCGGGCGGATAAATATAGGTGTTGCGCACCATGAACTCCTTGAGGATGTCGTTCTGGA
>ENA-UOJM01002101-UOJM01002101.1-human-gut-metagenome-genome-assembly--contig:-P116-NODE-2101-length-15164-cov-4.305315_pt1 | contig 15164 bp, 5 predicted proteins | sample MGYA00242349_ERZ723896 | MGnify/ENA metagenome assembly ERZ723896 | reverse complement strand
TGATAACTGAATTTGAACCAGTTGAATAATTTGAGTTAACTTTATTTAACATTTTGATATTGTCTGCAGCAGAATTCTTTACGCCGTCTGTGTAAGTATAAACAGACGCACCTAAATCTCTTGTTTTTGTCTCGCTTTTTATGGAGATTGTTCTACCGAACTCATCAAACTGATATGTTGAAGTTAAATCGTCATCCGTGTTTGCGATTCCATCCGCACCGTATGTCTTTTTAACCGTTGTATTATACTTTGTACGGTCAAATGTAATTTTCTGACCTGCTGTGCCGTCTTTACCGTATTCCTGAATTGCAGATACTTTCTTACCCGATGCTGTACTTGTGTACTCAAACACTACTTTGTATCCGTCGATATCTGTAATTGATTTCAACGCTTTGTCATTGTCGTATGTAAGTTTTATTTGACTACCGTCAGGTTTATTGATTTGATATAAAAGACCGCTACTATCTCTAAATTCAGTTTTCCTTCCTGCCGGATCAACCGTATATCTAATATATTTAGTATCACTTCCTGCTGTCTGCTGAAGTAATATTTTCTTATTACTTCCGTCTGTAACAGAATTTATTGTAGTACCGTCTGAAGCATAATTTATTGTCGTTTTATTACCATTGGAGTCTTTTGTACTTGTAAGAAGACCTTTGGTATTAAAGTAAATATAATTATCTTTCTCATCTTTAATAGCATACTTGCTACTTCCACTACCTGATGTAGTAAGTTCAAGCTTTAAGCCGTCTTCATCAAGATATTTCGTTTTCCCATTTTCAGTTTTCTTGTAAAAGTAATGTTCTGTACCGTCTTCATCAGTATATACATATGGATAATTATCCTTACTTGTACCTGTTAAACCATATTCACTTGACGGTAACAATGTTTGTTGTATATTAAGTCGCCAACCTCGACCGACATACGGTGTAGTTTTTGAATACTTATCTCCTGCCATATATCCGTTATATACATGCTGTACCGACGCAGGAGCATATCCGCTTGCTGTTGATGCATCAGAAGTTACAAATGTCAAATTACCTGAATAATCGTTTACATATGCTGTTCCGGCTGAACCAACAGAAAAACTTGAATATGTCCAATAATCTTCAAGACCTTTGTTGTTTCTGTAAACAATAGTAAATAACGGACGAGGAGTTGATGTTGATGGATAGTTAGATGAATAGAACTCAGCACACTGCATTTCGTTACTTTCATCAAGTGATTTTAACATAATGCCGTTATTTGCTTCGCCGTTATACCAACGCTTAACACAAGAAGTTACATTCCAACTATGCCAAGCCTCTGATTCATTTTTAGTAAATGTTTCGTAATCAACAACCTTTGAATTGTATGACGGCTGATTTTTCCATGTTAATTTATCCTGTGACCAAGAAGCGTTCGGTGAATACGCACCAATATTCATATCCTGATAAAAGTCCTTATTCATCAAATGAATATTCAAATGAGCTTCAACTACCATATCACCTTTGTTAAGTGTCGGCAAAGAATTCATTTTAAAATATGTACGGTACATTCCGTTACCCCATGTTCCGACATTAACAGTACCTGTATAGCCACTGGTACTGCCATAGCCGAAACAAGTTGACGGCTTTGATGAATCAACATATGTACACTGAGATTTCTGCCAGTTTTGACTTGTTGTAAACTGCGGGTCAATAGTTACAGGATAACTACAATCCGAAAGGAACTTTTTATCTGCAGAAACTTTGAGCGTAAGCTTATTTTTCTTCTGTTCTGTTATTGATAATGTTAAAGCCGTGCTTTTGTTGCCGTCATTATCAAACATAAAAGGTGCTTCAATTTTATACACAGCGTCACCTTTAGAATTCAATAATTCTACTGTTTTGTCATCTACAGATTTTGCAGTAAGATTATTAAATTTATACTGAATATAAAAATCGCTCCTTGCATTCTTATTCTTTAATATAATATTTTCTTTTACACCTGTTGTGGTTGTAAAATACTGAACATCTACATCATCATAAATGTTTTCGTATGTAATTTCAGATGTAAGGTTTTTTAATGTTGTAAATTTGTCATTACCTGTCAGCTTTTCATCATTGTTTACTATAGTTGACTTTACTTTGTTTGTATCCTTATATCCCCAACTGATTTTTTGGTTATCGCCCTTGATTTTAACCATAGAGTTCTCTTTGGAGTTTTTAGAATAATTAACCTTAAAATCGCTCTTTTTATTAGTATATTCCTCTGTAACTTCATCAGGGGATGCTGAATTTACGGTTTCATTTTTCAAGCTGTTATCATAATCAACCCATTCTCCTGCCGCATTTTTGTAATGGATAGGCTCCTTATAACTTACAGCCATTGTAGTGCCGTCATCCAAACGGAACTGCTTTGAATATTCATCTCTCTCGGCTTTGATTTCTGAAAGAATGTTTCCGGTTTTGTATTCATCAGAAGATTGTTCTTCATTCGGAGTTTGAGTTTTAACTTCTGTATTTATCGGCAGATTTTGTGCAAACACTTGTGTTGGCAATGAAAATGCAATCAATGCACATAAAGTTACCGATGTTCCTGAAACAAGTTTTTTTAATTTTTTATTCATACTTTCCTCCTTAAATCTAAATCTTGTTGTCAGTTTCCGCAATTAAATTACAACTATCACCTCATTTTAATTTTTACTAAAAATTGTTTTTATCACCTCGCTTTGTTTATACGGCGAATATGTTATTGGTTTATCATATATTTTATTCGTATAATGTTATTATATATCACATTATGCGAAGTTGTAAATATATTTTTGAAAGTTGTTTTATTTTTGTAAACTCTGACAATATAAAATACTTGTATTTGTACAAATTACCTGTTATTAGCCTTTTACGACCTAAATTTAGGCAAAAAATAAGAGCCCAATGGCTCAGATGTTAAAAATATTAAATAAGTAATTGTTATTGATTATCTTCAATTTTCTGATATACACTTACTTTTTAAGATTTACAAGAAGGTATCGTTTTATTCACTCCATGCTGTGGAGGGAAGTCGATTACTTGCTCTTTTAATGAAACTTTCTTTGAAATTTTGTCGATAAACGGAATTTTTACATGAAGTCCTGTTGACCACGTTACATGGTATGTTCCGAGTCTTTCAATTACATATGCATGCGCCTGCGGTACTACCTTGACATTGCTTACGAATACTATAAGCAAAATTAAAAGGATGATACCTAAAATAATAAGTCCTAACATTATTTACCTCTCATTCTGTTACGGGTTCTACTATGAGCTTTACGCCCTCGATTGCAAGAACCTTAATTTTCGTTCCTTTTAAAAGCGGTGCTTTGTCGGACTTTACAGTCCATGTTTCCGCACCGACCTTTGCCTGTGCTGTTTCGTCAATATTGGTTAAATCTGTGAGCATAAAACCGACTTGACCGATGTGGCGGTCTGCGTTTGTTCCCGTTGTTTTGTTACGCTTTTTAAAGCGTTTTACAAGCGGTCGTGTCACAATAAGCGAAACAAGTGACACTGCAAGGAACACCGCCGACTGGATTGTTATGTCGCTTGTGAATATAGTTGTTATGGCTGCACAAACCGAGCCGAGAACGAACCATATTGAAACAAGCTGCGTTGTAAAGCCTTCGCAAAACAACATAAATATTGCAAAGCCTATCCACACTATCGGCATATACTGCTCCATAGGGCTGTCACCCTCCTTTTCGCATAATTTTAACACAATATTATATATTAGTCAAACTATTTTGTTGCTATTTTATGCGTTTTCTATCGAACATTTTCATCGTACAGAACAGTCTGTCATATATTATGTTTTGAATTTTGCTTGTATTCTATTCAAGCATTAAGAAGGAGGCTCTTTCGAGCCTCCTTACCGCGTCATTACATAACTTTTAAATAACAAAGCAACACATCGTTGACAAAGGTGTTAATTCAAATTAACCTTATATTCTACGCCATTAACCATTAACGAATATTTATCTATATCGTGCACACAAGTTAAAAATGCGTACACAACATTACTGGAATTAGGTTTAGATATTAAAGTTTGTTGAAACTCCGAATTTTTGTTATCCGTAACATTAATAATTTTCCCGTCAATCATACTTTTAGTAACCGTCACTGTCACATAGTAATCGTTTGAGTCGAGATATCTATCAATCATTACCATTCCATAATATGTAGTTCCTGCAAATATTTCATTGATAGAACCATTAGAAGAGAATTGGTATCCTTTATCGGTCTTAGCATAATAATGTCCTTGATTTTCTGCAAACACCGAAACAGATTTTTCACCTTCAACAATAGCTTGAATATCTGATCCCATTGTGGTTTGATAATATATCTCGTCAGGAGAAGCGTAGTATTTATTTGACGTTATCGGAAACGGAACATTATAAATCAAACATTCGCAACCCAGACAAACAGCGACTATGGTTATAACTATATAAACTATTTTTTTTTTAAACTTTGATTTAAGTAACCATATTATTATAGGAACGGCTAACGCACATATTCCTGCCGATATTGCATAAGGTATCCAAGATTTCATAACAATTTATCCTCTCATATTACAGCAGCAGCAGCCAGTCCTACCACTGGACCAAACATTAAAGTGGCAGCAACTGCCGGAGACAACTTAAACGAATTAACACTACCACTAACATAGTTTGACACTGATGAGGAATTTGACTTATCCCACATAGTATAACCTATCTGTAATTCATTATCAAGTGGATTGTGTTTATTGTATGAAGCATAAAATGACGTATTTCCTAAATTAATTGAGAAATCCAAACCCCAACCATCATCGCCAAAATTGACACCAGCACCAAATATAAAAGCGTTTACACTAATAGTATTTGTAACACCTGCACTAAGTCCAGAAGCATTATCACTATATGTATATGCGTCCTGATTATATGAACACGAAATTAGCCCCGGAGAATAACCTTCAGTAGAAGTTTTAGTCGTTGTTTTTATACCCGTTGAGAAATTAATCGCGGAGTGCTCCTTAGGTATAAGCTTATAATTATTATTATAAGAAGAAGTGGTTGATGTTCTAGTACTTACGAATGGAAAGAGTGCCTTTTTAACTACATTTAACAGCATTCCCATAACCGTTGATACAATATTTGAAAACCAACTATTACCATTTGTATCAGAATGACTTACAGGATTATTAGCACAATATGCAAAAGTATTTCCGTCAAGAATAGATGTACCAGCCTGAAAATAGCCGTCGGCATTTATAAAGCGGTGGGTTACGGCATCATAGTAACGGCTCATCAGGTAGTAAAGACCTGTTTCTGTGTCCTGATAATAACCTCTGTAACGGAATGGATTCAAGTTACCGACATGATTCGGGTTTGTGATTGCATTTCCGTTGTTATCGGTTATAGAAATCACATTGCCCCAAGCATCATATTCATAGTGCGCTTTGAGTTCACCCACTCCGTTATAAATTCCGACAATATCGCCACGGGAATTATGGGTGTAGTAGTAGGAATACTCGGTACCGCCGTCAGTCAGGGTGTATCTGACATTATACAAAATTCCGTTTGAATCGTATGAATAATAGAACTTTGCGTCGCCACGAGTTTCATATAATAGCTGACCGTTAAGGTACGCATATGTGTATTTTACACCATTTACGGTTTTAGTTGTACGAACACTGTCACTGTCATAGCCATAGCTTATGCTTGTATCACCATTTGTGAGTGTTGCAAGCTGTCTGCCGTTTTTCCATGTCATTGACATTCCGTCACGGTATGTAAGCGGATTACCGATTTCATCATAGGTTATGCTCTGTCCGTTATATGATGTGAGAACATCTCCCCAATTTGAATTGTTGTATTCATACGCATTTCTTGTTGTACCGTTTGAATCGGTAACAGTTTCGGATATAAGGTTACCGCCTGCATCGTAAGTATAGTTATAAACTTTGCCGTTCAGCTTGTCATCTACACTAACAAGCTGATTCATCATATCGTAACCGTAATGATACTGTAAAACTCCGTCTTTGGTAACATCGGTAATATTACTACGAGCATCATACTTATATTCATACTTCTCACCGTTGATAGTTTCGGATTTCAACTTTGTAGTTGTATAACCCGAACCACGCTTACTCGCAAAGTAAGTGTATGTTGTATCAATAGGTGTATTGGTGGAAGTAGTCAGTGATGTTTTTGTAAGACGGTTAAGTCCGTCATAAGTATAATTAACCTTTTTACCTGTGCTTAAAGTGAAAGTTGCAGGCAGGTTATCTTTTCCAAATGTGAACTTGTTCTTTACAGTTTTATCAGTTGTCTTTGTAACAAGTTGTGTAATGTTATTATTGAGGTCATATGAATACTCAAAGCCAAACAAGAGCTTGTTGGAACTTCCTGTTACAGATGAGTCAGCAACAGTCTGACGAACAAGTCTGCCTGTTGTATCGTATGTGAAATCAATCAAGCGTTTATTAAGATAATCGTTTTCACGAATTATATTACCGCCACGGTCGGAATACCAGTTAAATGCGGTTTTGCCGTTATACTTTCTTGTTTCTACATTACCAAATTCATCATAAGCATAACTTACATTTTGACCTGTACCGTAAGTTAAACTTAAAAGAGGTCCGTTGTTTGCACCGTAAGAATAGCTTGCAAGCGACTGTGAACCAACCTTTGAATCAATCTTATTGCCGAATTCATCGTACTTAATTGAATAATCAGTTCCGTCACGAGAAATTTTTTCAAGTAACTTTGATTTTGATGAATATGAATATGCAATTGAATACTCGTTGCCATTACTGTCGGACTGCTTAACCGACTTAATTTGATCGGTATTGCTGTCATAAGTATAGTCTGTTACAACAGGATTTTTACTGTCAAGCTTATCTGTTGTCTGCGTAAGAGTACCCTTGTTACCGTCATACTTATACTCAACCTTGTTGCCGTCCTGATCGGTTGCACTTGAAAGCAAGCCGTTTGAATCATAAGTAACTTCACTTTTTAATATACCTACATCTGTTACTTTAGAGTCACACTTTACTTCAAGTGATGTAGCCAAGCCTTTAGCGTAGGTATAATTATAATTCATACCTGTCTGACTTGTAGCCTTAGTTACATTATGAGCTTTGTCATAACCGTAGGTATACGCATAACCTTTGGCGTCAATATTCTTTGTTAAGTCAGAATTATTATATTCCATAGTTGACTGCTTTTTAGAGTTATCAACTACACTGATAACTTTTCCGTCTTTATCATAAGTATAACTCATTGCGTTGTCTTTTACAAGACAAATATTATCAAAATACGCATAATTTTCCTGATTTTGATAACTGAGATATATTGTTATGGTTTTAGGAGTTTTTACTTTATTTGTTCCGTCACTCAAATTAAAAGCTGCAGATGTGTATTGCCAACCTGAAATCGAGTAATTAAACGGTGCAGGTGTTTTGTACTTTGTTGAGTTATCCGAATAAGTGATTTTTACGGAAATTTTAAACTTCCTCGTATCATCCTCATTCTTTGGAACAGCATTTGCATATGCCCAACCGCTGACAATATATGTATCGTCTTCTGTACCTGCAATATTTACATCCTGACAGATACTTTTTACTTTGCCGGCTTCACCTTTTATACGGAAAGAATATTTTCCTTGTTGGTGTGCTTCGCTTTTACAATCAATTGCATTATTCAGAGTAGAATATCCGTCATACCATGATGTTGGGAGTCCGTTTGACGAATACTTTTCAAATCCTGAATTTTCAAGCATATTGTAGTTATTTGCTACCGTGTAGGATTCAAGCTGAATTCCGTCAAAATACACTGTACCTGTTGACTGCTTTAAAGCAAGGTTTATTCGTGTTTTGCTGGAATTTTTAGGCACTTTAAAAGTTGTACTAACTCTTTGCCAACCGTTATCTACAGCTGAATCGGTATTCCCAACTACAAAATCAGAATATGAAGGTGTAAATGTGCCGTCAGAATTATGAGATTCAGCACAGATAAACGCACCTGCATTATCAGATGAACCGTTTACAACGCCTACCGTTTTTATATAACCTGAAAGTGTGTAAGTTTTTCCCGGCTCTAAAACTGTTTTGCTGATATCCTGATACACTCTTCCTCTTGATGTTCCTTCATATTTTGATACAGAAATTGCAAGGGATTGTTTGCCGAAGTAATGCTGTGATGTGTCATATTTTTTCTCAAATGTATTTGATCCACCCCAAGCACCGGCAGTCCAAGAAGAATTGGTTTCCATATTGGAATTTGAAATAAGGTTAACTGAATTTGAACCAGTTGAATAATTTGAGTTAACTTTATTTAACATTTTGATATTGTCTGCAGCAGAATTCTTTACGCCGTCTGTGTAAGTATAAACAGACGCACCTAAATCTCTTGTTTTTGTCTCGCTTTTTATGGAGATTGTTCTACCGAACTCATCAAACTGATATGTTGAAGTTAAATCGTCATCCGTGTTTGCGATTCCATCCGCACCGTATGTCTTTTTAACCGTTGTATTATACTTTGTACGGTCAAATGTAATTTTCTGACCTGCTGTGCCGTCTTTACCGTATTCCTGAATTGCAGATACTTTCTTACCCGATGCTGTACTTGTGTACTCAAACACTACTTTGTATCCGTCGATATCTGTAATTGATTTCAACGCTTTGTCATTGTCGTATGTAAGTTTTATTTGACTACCGTCAGGTTTATTGATTTGATATAAAAGACCGCTACTATCTCTAAATTCAGTTTTCCTTCCTGCCGGATCAACCGTATATCTAATATATTTAGTATCACTTCCTGCTGTCTGCTGAAGTAATATTTTCTTATTACTTCCGTCTGTAACAGAATTTATTGTAGTACCGTCTGAAGCATAATTTATTGTCGTTTTATTACCATTGGAGTCTTTTGTACTTGTAAGAAGACCTTTGGTATTAAAGTAAATATAATTATCTTTCTCATCTTTAATAGCATACTTGCTACTTCCACTACCTGATGTAGTAAGTTCAAGCTTTAAGCCGTCTTCATCAAGATATTTCGTTTTCCCATTTTCAGTTTTCTTGTAAAAGTAATGTTCTGTACCGTCTTCATCAGTATATACATATGGATAATTATCCTTACTTGTACCTGTTAAACCATATTCACTTGACGGTAACAATGTTTGTTGTATATTAAGTCGCCAACCTCGACCGACATACGGTGTAGTTTTTGAATACTTATCTCCTGCCATATATCCGTTATATACATGCTGTACCGACGCAGGAGCATATCCGCTTGCTGTTGATGCATCAGAAGTTACAAATGTCAAATTACCTGAATAATCGTTTACATATGCTGTTCCGGCTGAACCAACAGAAAAACTTGAATATGTCCAATAATCTTCAAGACCTTTGTTGTTTCTGTAAACAATAGTAAATAACGGACGAGGAGTTGATGTTGATGGATAGTTAGATGAATAGAACTCAGCACACTGCATTTCGTTACTTTCATCAAGTGATTTTAACATAATGCCGTTATTTGCTTCGCCGTTATACCAACGCTTAACACAAGAAGTTACATTCCAACTATGCCAAGCCTCTGATTCATTTTTAGTAAATGTTTCGTAATCAACAACCTTTGAATTGTATGACGGCTGATTTTTCCATGTTAATTTATCCTGTGACCAAGAAGCGTTCGGTGAATACGCACCAATATTCATATCCTGATAAAAGTCCTTATTCATCAAATGAATATTCAAATGAGCTTCAACTACCATATCACCTTTGTTAAGTGTCGGCAAAGAATTCATTTTAAAATATGTACGGTACATTCCGTTACCCCATGTTCCGACATTAACAGTACCTGTATAGCCACTGGTACTGCCATAGCCGAAACAAGTTGACGGCTTTGATGAATCAACATATGTACACTGAGATTTCTGCCAGTTTTGACTTGTTGTAAACTGCGGGTCAATAGTTACAGGATAACTACAATCCGAAAGGAACTTTTTATCTGCAGAAACTTTGAGCGTAAGCTTATTTTTCTTCTGTTCTGTTATTGATAATGTTAAAGCCGTGCTTTTGTTGCCGTCATTATCAAACATAAAAGGTGCTTCAATTTTATACACAGCGTCACCTTTAGAATTCAATAATTCTACTGTTTTGTCATCTACAGATTTTGCAGTAAGATTATTAAATTTATACTGAATATAAAAATCGCTCCTTGCATTCTTATTCTTTAATATAATATTTTCTTTTACACCTGTTGTGGTTGTAAAATACTGAACATCTACATCATCATAAATGTTTTCGTATGTAATTTCAGATGTAAGGTTTTTTAATGTTGTAAATTTGTCATTACCTGTCAGCTTTTCATCATTGTTTACTATAGTTGACTTTACTTTGTTTGTATCCTTATATCCCCAACTGATTTTTTGGTTATCGCCCTTGATTTTAACCATAGAGTTCTCTTTGGAGTTTTTAGAATAATTAACCTTAAAATCGCTCTTTTTATTAGTATATTCCTCTGTAACTTCATCAGGGGATGCTGAATTTACGGTTTCATTTTTCAAGCTGTTATCATAATCAACCCATTCTCCTGCCGCATTTTTGTAATGGATAGGCTCCTTATAACTTACAGCCATTGTAGTGCCGTCATCCAAACGGAACTGCTTTGAATATTCATCTCTCTCGGCTTTGATTTCTGAAAGAATGTTTCCGGTTTTGTATTCATCAGAAGATTGTTCTTCATTCGGAGTTTGAGTTTTAACTTCTGTATTTATCGGCAGATTTTGTGCAAACACTTGTGTTGGCAATGAAAATGCAATCAATGCACATAAAGTTACCGATGTTCCTGAAACAAGTTTTTTTAATTTTTTATTCATACTTTCCTCCTTAAATCTAAATCTTGTTGTCAGTTTCCGCAATTAAATTACAACTATCACCTCATTTTAATTTTTACTAAAAATTGTTTTTATCACCTCGCTTTGTTTATACGGCGAATATGTTATTGGTTTATCATATATTTTATTCGTATAATGTTATTATATATCACATTATGCGAAGTTGTAAATATATTTTTGAAAGTTGTTTTATTTTTGTAAACTCTGACAATATAAAATACTTGTATTTGTACAAATTACCTGTTATTAGCCTTTTACGACCTAAATTTAGGCAAAAAATAAGAGCCCAATGGCTCAGATGTTAAAAATATTAAATAAGTAATTGTTATTGATTATCTTCAATTTTCTGATATACACTTACTTTTTAAGATTTACAAGAAGGTATCGTTTTATTCACTCCATGCTGTGGAGGGAAGTCGATTACTTGCTCTTTTAATGAAACTTTCTTTGAAATTTTGTCGATAAACGGAATTTTTACATGAAGTCCTGTTGACCACGTTACATGGTATGTTCCGAGTCTTTCAATTACATATGCATGCGCCTGCGGTACTACCTTGACATTGCTTACGAATACTATAAGCAAAATTAAAAGGATGATACCTAAAATAATAAGTCCTAACATTATTTACCTCTCATTCTGTTACGGGTTCTACTATGAGCTTTACGCCCTCGATTGCAAGAACCTTAATTTTCGTTCCTTTTAAAAGCGGTGCTTTGTCGGACTTTACAGTCCATGTTTCCGCACCGACCTTTGCCTGTGCTGTTTCGTCAATATTGGTTAAATCTGTGAGCATAAAACCGACTTGACCGATGTGGCGGTCTGCGTTTGTTCCCGTTGTTTTGTTACGCTTTTTAAAGCGTTTTACAAGCGGTCGTGTCACAATAAGCGAAACAAGTGACACTGCAAGGAACACCGCCGACTGGATTGTTATGTCGCTTGTGAATATAGTTGTTATGGCTGCACAAACCGAGCCGAGAACGAACCATATTGAAACAAGCTGCGTTGTAAAGCCTTCGCAAAACAACATAAATATTGCAAAGCCTATCCACACTATCGGCATATATTGCTCCATAGAGCTGTCACCCTCCTTTTCGCATAATTTTAACACAATATTATATATTGCTATTTTATGCGTTAACTGATTATTTTGTATCTGTATTCCGCTTTATCCTTACAATTTCATGTAAAAAGGGCATAAAAATACCGACAAGTATTAGCATAGAACACCATTACTTGTCGGTAATAATTTTAATATCACATTCCTTGTTCAAAAATATAGAGGTACAAATCTTCGAGGGTTGGGGATTGTGGGGATAGTTTATGATTTTCAGGGGGATTATCTGTGACTAATCTTACTACGATTTTATCATCATTATGATAGAGATTTGAAACTCGATAATTATCCTGAAAATATTTTAATTCTTCTTTTTCAATTTCCATCTCAACTACCTTATTTGCAATTTCATTTACGAGATTTTTGCAGGTATCATGCGACACGAGTTTTCCCTGCTTTAGAAGTATAATCTCTTTAGCAATGAACTCGATATCGGACACAACATGAGTAGAAATGAGCACGATTTTATCTTCTGCAATTTCACTTATAAAATTGCGGATACGAATTCTCTCTTTTGGGTCAAGGCCCGCAGTCGGTTCATCAAGAATCAAAATTTTCGGGTCATTCAAAAGTGCCTGAGCAATCAAGGCTCTTTGTTTCATACCTCCCGAAAATCCGCCGAGTTTTTTATGTGCCGCATTAGTGAGATTTACCGTATCAAGAAGTGAGGTTATTTTTTCCTTAGCCTCCTTCTTTTTTAATCCCTTTAATGCCGCCATATACCACAAAAATCGGTTAAGAGTAAAATCATCATACAAACCTTGTTGCTGTGGCATATAACCGAGAACGCTCCGATAATTTTTACCTAATTTTTTAATATTTTCTCCGTCATACAACACTTCACCTTTATCTGAATTTAGGTTATCGGTAATGATATTCATAAGTGTCGATTTACCTGCACCGTTAGGTCCAAGAAGTCCATACACACCCGTAGTAAGCGTAACGGTAAAACCATCAAGTGCTTTTACCGCTCCTTTTTTATAGACTTTTGTAATACCTTTAATCTCAAGCTTTGGCATTTATTCGCCTCCATATTCTTGTTTCGGTAAACTTAAATTTAGAAATTTCAAGTGTGACAATCGCAATTAAGATACTCAGCAAATAAGTCATAACAATAGCTATAGCGTGGTAATTTACAATCCAATAACCGATTCTTGCGTTTTCAATCGGATACAAAGCAAGCAATGGTATTATAACTAAAACAGTTGAAATCACCATTGTAAACATACTGTTACGGCTAAAAATCGAAACTGCCGTAATAACAGATGTTACTGCTGTTGCAAGCAAAAAGTAGCATACGAGATTGAGAACTACCGCATTTATCACACTAAAAGATGTTTCTTGAACATTTTCAAAAATACATACTAAGGGTGTATTCAAACTGTTCGCACCGTATGTATTTATAAATCTTACAAAATACGGCACATACAGAACTGTAAATGCTATTAACAAATATATACACTCCACTACTATTTTTCCAAAAAACAGTTTTGTTTTACCGTTTTCAGTAGTACGAATAAGGTTGATCATACCATTTTTATACTCGGGTGAAAATACATAAGGAACACCTATCACAATAACAAGACAAAGCAAAGAAAAATCGTTCCATTCCCTTGTTTTACTTGAAACAAAACTTTTATAGATGTTTTCATCAATAAATTTTGCATCTATGCCCTTTTTATCTAGTTCAAGGAGTCGATTATATTGTTCGATTACTCTTTCAAATGCAATCCCTTTGCTGTTTAAAATATTTTCAATCGACTTGGACATAGCCTGTTTTGCATTTTCAGAAAGCTCACTATTTTCAGCAATTTCGCCCATGCGTTGTTGCAAGTTGTTAAAATAATTTTGCTGTTCCAAAATATAGTTTTCCTTTTCCGAAGTTATGTCACCCTCAAGATATTCCATATACGCTTTGTAGTCAGCATCCGAATTTTCCGAATAAGGGTAACGAACCGTTCCGAACGATGAAATAATTGCAAAAAGCACAAGCAAAACAATCATAACAGCCATTTTATTTTGAATAGTGAATTTAAAAACTTCGCCTTTAAAAATGCCGGTACTGCCGTTTAATGTAAAAAATCTTGATTTAAACTTTTCAAACAGTCTTGAAAAAATGCCGGCAGTTTTCTGTTGATTGCGTTTACAAAATAATATACAGGAAAACACCGTACACAAAAGAAATACTGTACAAAAAACGGCAAATGCAATCGGAATCGAAGCTACTGCATTTGAAAAAATATTAAGATTCAGATAACTTCCAAAAAATTCCCCGCCGTCAAGAATATAGAAAATATTAATGTACTTTAAAAGGTTCAAAAAAGAGTTCTGTACAATCAAGGTATAGAGCAAATACTCTGCACCAATTATTACGAGCCCTGTAAGATACATCGTTGCAGAACTTGAAAAGATAATAAATACAAGAGCCAAAAACGATGAAATAACAAAAGTCCCCATTATTTTTGCAAATGCAAACAAAATCAAAAATTGACCTGCTGTAACTGTAAGGGTACAGTTGCGAAACTCGGAAATTGATTGAATATTTACGCTTAAATCGGTACTGCCATACAGGAAAGTGTTTATGATAAAATTGCAAAAAATGAATAATATCGACACAACAGCTGACAGTACAAAAAGCAACATGAATTTTGAAATTATAGTTTTGAATCTGCCGAATTTTGTACATCGTACCAACGAATACAGTCCTTTTTCACGCTCATATTGAAAAAGATAAACGCAAAGCAAAAACACAATGGCGATTATAAAAATATCGGTTAAACTGTATTCTGTTGTTGCAACAAAAGCATCAGAATTTACAAGGCTTAGCTTGGTGTTTTTTAACCCTGAATAATCGTTGGATGTTTTGTAAAGATTTTTATATGAAAAAGAATTTTTATCGCCAAAAATTGAAGAGGACGACTGCGCCTTTGCCCTGTCATACATTTTGTCAATAAAATCCGGATAGGAATTTATATACTCAATCTGCTGCGAAATATCATAGAGAAAACTGTTTTTCCAAAAGTTATCTCCGCCTTTTTCACTCATTTCAACAGCCTTTTGATACGCATCCGGATTACTCTTTCGATACTCATCAAGTTCATATGTGTAATTTTCAATAAGTTCCTCGTTATCAGTCTGTGCAAGATTTTCAAGTCTGCTAAAAATTTCATAT
>ENA-UOJM01002099-UOJM01002099.1-human-gut-metagenome-genome-assembly--contig:-P116-NODE-2099-length-15170-cov-3.960040_pt1 | contig 15170 bp, 9 predicted proteins | sample MGYA00242349_ERZ723896 | MGnify/ENA metagenome assembly ERZ723896 | reverse complement strand
GTGGGGGTTGATGGTTGCAGCGTGTTGAAGAGGGAAAGACCTACGCAAGCCTCACAATATGCAGAATGGGTGGGTTGAAATTATGAGAAAAAGACGTGTTGGGAAGAGAAAAACCCACTAATCAAGCTAATACAGTGGAGGTAGTAGGTCTTTGGAGAGGTAAGAGTATCATTGAATAGAAGAAAGTTTGGAAAAAGACCTACGAAAAGGCAAGAATATAATGATTGAGTAGGTTAGCAAGAGGGGATGACAGTCTCACAGTGCTTGAAAAGACCTGCGCAATAGCGAAGTTGATAGAGGATAGTAGGTTTTGGCAAGTTTCTGGTGATATTCGGGAGTGGTAAGAAGTTGGTTTTGCCGCCTGTTCTGACAAGGATTGCTAAAGCCAGTCCTTAGGAAATGATTCTTAGGGACTGGCTTATTTAGCTGTCTTATTTTGTCAACGCTTCACACCTTGACAACAAGCATATATAACAAGTATAATTGAAATACCGTGCAGCCGGGGTAGTAGCGGCACCTTGAACCTGCAATCCGCTATAGCAGGGGTGATGTTCGGCAGAGGGCTGATATTTATGGAGCAGCCCGGTGTAAGTGGTGTTGACATTTGGGTCTTTCACGACGGAAATCCACGAACCATGTCAGGTCAGGAATGAAGCAGCATTAAGTGGGACCTTCCGGGTGTTGAAAGGGTGCCTGGATCGAGCTAACTGCATCGGTAACGTCTGTGGATATCAGTTCGAAGCCGGACGCACGGCTTTTGTTATTAAAATGTTACTCGTCGCAGCTAATTTAGGAATGTCAGGCAGATTCGTCATGCTTGCATGTAAGAAACTGTATGATATTCCTAAATTATCCTGCGAAGCAGGAACTTAACCGACATAAGTAAAACATAAGCTGCGAAGCAGCGGCAGACGCCGGAGGCGGATGGTTTTACGCATGAGGTTAAGGGCTGCGAAAGTAAAGACAGCGCAGAGGGAGGTAACCATGTCATATCAGGCTTTATACAGAAAATGGCGTCCGGACAATTTTAATGATGTCAAAGGACAGGATACAATAGTAACAACTCTGCGAAATCAGATTAATGCAGACAGAATAGGCCATGCATATCTGTTCTGCGGAACAAGAGGAACTGGTAAGACATCAGTTGCCAAGATATTTGCGAAGGCAGTTAATTGTGAGCATCCGGTTGATGGCAACCCTTGTGGGGAGTGTCCGACATGCAAGGCGATTGCGGCTGGAACAAGCATGAATGTAATAGAGATAGATGCGGCATCTAACAATGGTGTCGATAATATAAGACAGATAAGAGAAGAAGTACAGTACTCACCGACAGAAGGAAGATTCAAAGTCTATATAATTGATGAGGTTCATATGGTTTCTATTTGAGCGTTCATTGCACTGTTAAAGACATTGGAAGAACCTCCTGCATATGTAATATTTATACTGGCTACTACAGAAGTGGCGAAGATTCCTATTACAATCCTTTCAAGATGTCAGAGATATGACTTCCACAGGATAACAATAGAGACAATTGCCGCAAGACTGTCAGAACTTATGAAGGCGGAGGGGCTGAATGTAGAGGACAAGGCAATAAAATATGTTGCCAAAGCTGCAGATGGTTCTATGCGAGATGCGTTAAGTCTGTTAGACCAGTGTCTGGCATTCTATCTGGGAAAAGACCTTAAGTATGAAAATGTATTAGATGTACTTGGGGCAGTTGACACGGCGGTATTTAGTAAAATGCTTTCAACAATTCTGTCAGGAGATGTTGCCGTGTGCATGTCACTTATGGAAGATTTGATAATGCAGGGAAGAGACCTTTCACAGTTTGTTACAGATTTTATATGGTATCTTAGAAATCTGCTTCTTATTAAGACAACTAAAGATGCAGAAAGAATTGAAGATGTAATAGAAGTATCGGCAGATAATCTTGAAGACCTGAAGAAGGATGCACAGAATGTTGATATAGATACACTTATGTACTATATAAGAGTGTTGTCAGAATTATCAAATGACCTGAAGTTCTCTACACAGAAGAGAGTTAAGACAGAGATAACATTTATAAAGCTGATGCGCCCGGCAATGGATAACAGTCAGGATATCGGCGATGTTGTAAGCCGTGTGACAATGCTTGAAGGGCAGTTACAGAAAGTACTTGATGATATTAAAAGCGGCAGACTTGTAAATGCAGGTGCTGCGGGAGGCCAGGCAGCAGTACAGCAGCAGACTCCAAAGAAGCCTGTAGTTAAGCGTGTATATGACGCTGTTCCGGAAGATGTTAAGGCAATTGCGGCAGGCTGGAAGGATATCATTGCAACGATAGATGATCCGGTTAATCAGACATTTTTACAGGCTGCACATGTTACATTAGCAGAAGATGGAATTAGTATTGAAATTATGGTAGAATCACTTAGTGCCTATAATTCACTCAGCAGACAGGAAGTTATGGAGAGCATAGAGAATGTAATTGAGGAGAGAACAGGAGTAAGGGTTTCAATTAAAGTGACTAAGCTTAACGATGATGAGGATTTCCACAGTAGATTCGTGGATCTTAAGGAACTCGTAGGCATAGATATAGAAGTAGATGATAAGGAGGAACTTATATAATGGCTAAAAGAGGTGGTTTTCCAGGAGGAATGCCTGGTAATATGAATAATCTGATGAAGCAGGCACAGAGAATGCAGCGTCAGATGGAGGAGCAGCAGGCAGAGCTTGAGAATAAGGAATTCAGTGCGACAGCAGGCGGCGGAGTAGTTGAGGTAACTGTTACAGGTAAGAGAGAAGTATCTAAGGTTAAGATTGACCCTGAAGCAGTTGATCCAGATGATGTAGAGATGCTTGAGGATTTAATCGTAGCAGCTACTAATGAAGCTTTAAGAAAATGCGAAGAAGAGTCACAGGCACAGATGGCTAAGATTACTGGAGGACTTGGAGGATTAGGCGGAGGCTTATTCTAATGGACATCTACAGTGGTCATATTAACAGATTAATTGAAGAATTGTCGAGATTACCAGGGGTTGGGGCGAAGAGCGCCCAGCGCCTGGCATTTCACATTATAAACATGCCTGAGTCTGAGGTTAAGAGCCTTGCAGACACAATGATTGATGCAAAGCAGAATATTCACTACTGTAAGGAGTGTTTTACACTTACAGATGAAGAACTGTGTCCGATATGCCGCGACCAGAAAAGAGACCATAAGACAATTATGGTAGTTGAACATACAAGAGATATGGCGGCATATGAAAAGACAGGAAAGTACGAGGGCGTATATCATGTTCTTCATGGAGCAATAAGCCCGATGCTTGGAATCGGACCGGCTGATATCAGGTTAAAGGAGCTTATGGTAAGGCTTCAGGGAGATGTTGACGAGGTTATTATCGCAACTAATTCCAATCTGGAGGGTGAGACAACAGCAATGTACATAAGCAAAATGATAAAGCCAACAGGAATTAAGGTGACAAGAATTGCAAGCGGAGTTCCTGTCGGCGGCGATCTTGAATATATCGATGAGGTTACACTTTTAAGAGCGCTGGACGGAAGAACCGAGCTTTAAATTTGGTGAAGAACCAAGCTTTAAGCTTAATGCCCTGGCGCACCGGGCGTTAAGACAATATGTGTAAAATGCGTGCGCAGAAATGAAGAATACTATGGCAGAGAATATGACAGGTGATATCATATCGGATCACCGTGAACGAATGCTTAATCTGAAGAAATATTATCCTTTCTTCAGACTGATAGACACATCATTTTCTAATTTCAAGGATGGCAAATACGAAATCCTTGATATGGGCTATATAGTTATGGCGGTTCTCCGTTTCTTTATAGAGGAGAATAATTTTAAGGAAAAGGATGTTACATATCCCGAATATCTCGATTTCTTAAGGCTGATACTTAAGAGAGATTTCGGGCTTGATTTGAATGAACAGGACAGCAAGGAGATTGCTGATTATATATTTGACAAGATAAAGAATGATGGCAGGCCATTTGAATTCTCGTATTTTGATCCGGTGGACAGGAAAAAGAGAGTATCAAGAATGAAGATAATCGAGAGTTCGATAAGAGACAATACCGTGTGGTATTCGATAAGCCCTGATGCTATTGAATTCTATCTTGATACCAAGGAAATCAAGGACGAGAGCAGGATAAGCGTATCCCAGCTTCTTCTTGAAAAAATGATTAATTCACAGAACTTCCGTGGCGGAGTTGAAGTAGTTGAAAGAATCAACGAAGAGGTCAACCGTCTTAAGTTAAAGAAGAATGAAGTGCTGACAATTCTGTCGGGCGATGTATTTGCAGGAATAGAGGCTTATGAGGAATTCGTCAAGACAGGAATGAAATGGTTTGATGATGAAGAAAAGCTTTTTAAGAAGAACCGTGACCTTATTGCAAAATCAATTGAGAAGCTTAATGCATCGGGCAGCACAGGCGAAGGCTATTACAGGACGATGAACGAAATATACAGTCTTGAGACTCAGCTTAAGCAGGCGATGAACAGGCACAGCGAACTGTTAAAGGATTGTACAGAAATGCAGAAGATGACCGATGACGCAGTAAGACGCGCCAAGCTTGGCAGATTAAGAAGCCATATGGATTTCACATCGGCACTTTCAGATATGATTAAGAGGGACAATGCAGATATATTAGTCACAATGTTAAGTCCGCTTCTAAAGCCGAACATAAGAAAGACATTTGACCTGATAAGCATTGATGATGCGCTTATGGTGAAGCCTCCAAGATATGAGGAGAAAGAGCTTATAAGCAATGAAAGACCGGAAGATATTGAATTCGCAGATGAGATTGAAGAAAAGAGAATTAAGGATAATTACGTATTCCTTATGAAAAATCTCATTGTGTGTTTGAAAAAATCGGACATTATAACACTCGGTCAGTTTGCAGATGCAATGAAGAGGGCGTATGGTGAGCAGATTCTAAGAAATGCAGATTTCTTCTCTTTCTTTGTTAATCTGTGCCAGAAGGATGAGTACCAGCTTGGCGGTAATGCGGGAGAAGATACATTTCTTGATGCATACTTAGGGGAAGGCTTTAAAGATACGGAAAGCTTTACATTTGCAATAAGAAAAGGGCTTGGCGGGCAGGTTATATTGTCGGATAACTGTATGATGGCAGATGTTGAATTGGTACGAAAGGAAGCACATGGAGAATAGAAATCTAGATAAGGCGCTGGACATAGTTTCCAAGCTTATCACAGGGGAAAATGTGTCTGAGAGGGGCGAGAATGCAGCTCTTTATCAGGAATACAATAATAATGCAGAAGTGTATGACATCGTTCATATGTCACTTAAGAAACTTAATCTTAACATATATGAATATAACAATGGTCTGTATGTGAGTGCAGGTGATAATAACAGGGTGTTTGGATATTCCAACGAGGAATTAAGAAATGTACTTGGATTAAGAGTTAATAAAGAATTATATCTTGCGTATTTCATAATTTACAACATAATAACAGAGTTTTATTCAGATACAATGAGTTCAACTTATGCTGAGTTCATAAGACTTGAGGACATCATTAAAAATGTTGATAAGACAACAGGTGGTATTGTCGATAAGAGCGCAGGGCTTGTGCTTGATGAGGTTGAGGAGAACAGCTTTAAGCAGATAGCACTTACATGGGACGAGCTTCCGGTGACAACAGTAGAGGATCAGACAGGAGCGAGAGCAGCAAGAAATTCAAAGTCGGGTATGGTAAAGCTTGTGCTTAATTTCTGCGTTGCGCAGGAACTTTTAGTTGAGAGTCAGGACAGATATTATCCGACAGACAGATTCAGAAGTCTTATAGAGAATTATTTTGATGATTACAGAGGACGATTTGCCGAACTTATGAATGGAGGACGCGATGCCACAGATTAACAGAATCAGAGTTAATAATGTTAAATATAATTTCGGTACACAGGTGTACGACGATTTCGTGATGCGCTTCAACTGCCAGAATACTATATATGACCTTGCCAATGGCGGTGGTAAGAGTCTGCTTATGCTGCTTCTTATGCAGAATATGCTTCCTAACTGCACACTTGATGACAAGCAGCCTATTGAGAAGCTTTTCAGACAGGGAAGCGGTAATACATGTATTCATTCTTTGGTTGAGTGGAAGTTAGATCCATGTTATCAGAAGGATGGTTTCAGGTTCATGACAACTGGTTTCTGTGCAAGAAAGGGAAGAGGCACAGACGATGAGAATCAGGATGGACAGGAACAGACAGCTGCACCGACAGCAAGTGTTGAATACTTTAATTACTGCATATTCTACAGTGAGTTTGGCGATAACGATATTAAGAATCTTCCACTTGTAAGTAATGGAGAGAGAATTACATATAACGGACTTAAGGCTTATCTTCGTGACCTTGAGAAGGGCGGGTACAAATATGTTGTTAAGATATTTGACAGAAAAGGTGATTACCAGAGCTTCATAAGCAACTACGGAATATATGAGAGTGCATGGGAAATTGTGCGTGGAATTAACAAGACAGAGGGACATGTAAGAACATATTTCGAGTCAAATTATAAGACAAGCCGTAAGGTTGTTGAGGATCTGCTTATAGAGGAGATTATCCAGAAATCCTTCAATAACAAGCTGTCAGTTGATAATGATGAGGGCATGATGGCTCAGACTCTTATGGATATTAAGGACAAGTTAGTGGAGCTTTCAAAGAAACACTCACAGCTTGGAGCATATGACAGCCAGATTGCAGCTATCGACAGTTTTAAAGAATATCTGTCGACATATGAAGCATTTTACAACAGAAAAGAAGAAATAGAGAAGCAGCTATATGACCTGCTTCTTGTTGCTATGCGGGAAAGTGATAAGAAGGATAAGGAACTTAAGAGTCAGGATGACCTTATCACTAAGATGTATGATGAGCTTGCACACGAGAAGGAAGCTATAGCAGTTGCAGAGGTTATGTCTGAAAAGAATTCGATGGCAGGAGTTGAGAGCCTTGTTAATGAGACAAGAAAGGCACTTGAACTCAAGAACGCTGCAATTGAAGAGGCAAGAGGAAAGCTTTCTTTGATGGAGTCTGCGGGTGATTATAAAGATTATGCAGAATACGAGAAGTCTTATAAAGGACTTCAGATTGCGATAGATAACAGATTAAGAGAAGATACGGATATAACAGCAGAGTTAAAGATACTTGCTGCAGGTTACAGAAAATTCTATGAGACAGAGACCAGAAGACTTAAGGAAAAGCTTGATATAGCAGCTAACCGTGTTAAGGCTCTGGAAGTCAGATTATCAGAGTCTAAGGATAACCTTAGAAATGCTGACAAAGAGGCGGCAGGTCTTGGCAGTCTTTCTGATAATCTTGAGAATGAGATACAGGAATTACAGGCACAGCTTGGAGCATCTTTATCAGAGGCAGGAACTGTCGTATGTGAAAATGCGTCTGAAGAATATGATAAGTCATTCAGGGATAAAGAACTGTTAAAGAATGAAGAGACAAGAATGTCCGAAAAATTCAATGATGTGCAGCAGCAGTTAATGTCACTTAATGAGACAATATCTGCCAATAAAGCACTTATTGATATATTTACAGAGCAGTCAGAAAAGCTTGAAAAGGCTGATGAGGCTGGAAATGCTGATAACGAGCGCATGGGCAAAATCCGTGAAATATACAGTGCAGATAATGACGAGGCAATGCTTTCGGTTATTCTTGAGACTTACCAGAAGATGCGCAGTGAATATACAGAAGAGTGTAAGGCAGCCCAGGAACTTGATAGCTTTATTGACAATGCAAGAAAGGGAACATATATCTGTAAGAGTCCTGAAAGAGACAGGCTTAAGGAATACCTTGAGAGCCAGTACGGTTCAGATGTTGTTGAGGGACATGAGTGGTTTGCAGCCCTGAATGCAGGACAGAAAAGAGATGTATTAAAGAGAACACCTTTCATTGAGTACGCATTTATAATAAAGAACGATTTCGAGAGAATCAAAGCAGATGAGATGCTTAAGGATTTTGGCAAGGGTGCGGCTGCTTATCCTGTTATAAGCGAGCAGGTGCTTATTGATACTAAGTTAGAGATTAACAAAGACCTGATTGTATTCGCATTAAAGGATATGTCGTTCCTGCGTGATGAGGCAAAGCTTGAGACACAGATTAAGCTTGCACAGGAGGAACTTGAGTCGCATAAGGCGCAGGCAGGAAAGCTGGCCGACAGAATGGAGCTTGTGTGGAATGATTATACATTTGCACTTGTATATAATGCTGTGTCTGGAAAGGTGGATGCGTCCGAGGCAGAAGCAATCAGATTAAAGATTGCTGACAGCGAGGCTGCAATTATTGAGGCTGAGAAAAAGAGAAGTGTGTTAAATGAGGTTAAAGAGCAGCTTTCAAGGAACCTCGCACAGACAAGAGATGATATAGAAGAGAAGGAAACAGCATGCAGCCTGCTCTCGCGTATTATGGAGATGAATACTTCTATAGATAAAAAGTATGAGCGCTTAAAGGGACTGAAGGCTGATGTGGACAGTGCAAGAAACCGCATATATGAGTGCGAGGAGGCAGCAGCTTCTGCTAATTCTGAGTATGATACCGCGAGAGATTTCGAGGACAGTACAAGAAAGGCATATGATGAAATCATTAAGTCATGGGAGGAGCAGTACGCACCTTATTATGATGAAAATGTTTCAATAGAAATCGATGACGATACATACCGTCTTGATAAGGATGAAATAGAGAGCAGATTCACCGGATTAAAGACAGCACTTTCACAGAAGAACAGTGACTTTGCAGATAAGCAGGCGCTGATGAACCATCTGTCTGCATCTATGAACAAATGTCGTGATGCAATAGAGTACAGAGGTTATACATTTGACGATATTAAGGCAAAGTATGAAGCCGGTGAGATTATGGCAGCAGGTTCACAGCAGTTAAGGAATGCCAAGGATGCTCTTAATAATCTTGTGAAGAGCAGTGATTCTGTAAGGGAAGAGCTTGAGTCACAGGAAGCACTTCTTAACAGACTTGAGGGAAGTATCGCACATGGTATTAACCAGATTGAGAATAATTATGGAAGCTTTAATGAATTCCCATGCGATGACCCGGATGAATTCATTACACAGCACAAGGTACTTATTAAGAAGTTAGAGGATAACACCAAGGTTCAGGAAAAGACACGCAGACAGATGTCTGATTCATTAAAAGATATTCTTGTATGCAGAAAAGACCTTGAAAGAATCGTGTCTGATGCGGGCATGCATGTTCCAGAAGAATTCCGTCCTGAGGATGCACAAGGAATTACAGCTAATCTTACAGAATATGAGGCTGTTCATAAAGAATATGCTTCAATTACCAGATTAGAGTATAAGAAGGTTGATGAATTTAATAAGAATAAATCTAAGCTTATTGACCTGCTTAACGGATTTAATGCAGTCGAGCTTGCTGATGAAGTAAGGATATCACTTAATGTTCCTGAAAATGTGGCTAAGACCAGAAGTATGATTGAATCGTTAAATGAGACGAACACATTTATACAGTTAGAAAAAGACCGCATTGCCAAGGGTATAGAGGATATGCAGATGATTAAGGATAACTTTGAAAATCGTTGTATCCAGACATGCAGTAATATTAAGACTGAGCTTGACCGTCTGCCACAGTTGTCTAATATCAATCTTGACGGAGAACAGATTGCAATAATCAGTTTGCAGATTCCTTATATAAAGGAAGAATTATATAAGGAAAAGATGTCTGAATATATTGATGAAACTGTTTTTATGGCGGAAAGTTTTAAAGAGCCTGCGGAAAGACTCAAGTATATAAGAAACAGACTGTCATGGAAGAGACTTTTCTCAGTTATTGTCACAGATATGAATTCAATCAGAATTAATCTGTATAAGAGAGAGAGGATCAAGGACCAGAGCCGTTATTTAAGATATGAGGAAGCGGTTGGCTCAACAGGACAGTCACAGGGTATATATATCCAGTTCCTTATTGCGATTATCAACTACATATCTAATATGAATTCTTCAGGTAATGAAGGTGTTGAGGGTAAGACAATATTCATAGATAACCCATTCGGTGCGGCAAAGGATATATACATATGGGAGCCAATATTCAAGCTGCTTGCAACTAATCATGTCCAGCTTATTGTTCCGGCAAGAGGTGCAACTCCTGCTATTACAGGAAGATTCGATGTTAATTACATACTAGGTCAGAAGCTGGTAGATTCAAGGCAGCAGACTGTGGTTGTTGATTATTACAGCAGCACGAAGGAATCAGAATTGGAATACACGAGAATGGATTACGAACAGGCTACATTTGATTTTTTGTAACATATTTGTAACAATTCTGTGAACTTGGTTTACAATGAACTTAGGCTGTGCTAAACTTTAATGAGTTGTAAAATGCGATAAATAAATTATTCACAACATTCATCAAGTAAGCATTGGAATGAGGAATATATAATCATGAATAAATACGAATTAGGAATTAAGATAGACCAGATTAAGAAGCTGGCAGCGAAAAAGGAATACACAGAAGCGGCAGCCATAGCTAAGGATATTAACTGGACTAAGATTAAAGACTGGCAGGCACTTGCCACAGCCATTAATGTACAGGAAGCAGTCGGGGACTATGAAGAAGCAAGAGACATGGCAATTCTTGCTTATAACAGAAACCTTGGCGGAAGAAAGCTGGTTTATAAGCTTACTGAATTCTTTATTAAAGTTGGAGATTTTGATAATGCTAACGAGCTTTATGAAGAATACAGCAAATCTTCACAGCATGATGTGAGCAGATTCATCCTGTATTATGACCTTAGAAAGGCACAGAATGCATCAGATAATGAACTTGTAGGAATCTTAGAGGATTACAGGGAGCATGAGATTGATGAGAAGTATATGTATGAGCTTGCAAAGCTGTATTATAAGACTGGAAGAAAAGAAGAATGTATTAAGACATGTGATAATATCGTTCTGTGGTTTCAGGATGGTATATACGTTGAGAAAGCAGTACAGTTAAAGGAAAAGCTTGGTATTGTTCTTACTAAGACACAGAAAGGTATCTTAGAAGATGTAAGAAAAAGAAAGGAAGATATAGAGGCAACTAAGGAAGAGCTTTTTGCAAAGCAGAAGGAACTTGCTAATCTTAAGAGAGATGAAGTTGAAGATGTTTTCCGTGAAGAAGATGAGAAAGAACAGAAATCAACTGGTAAACAGCCAGTGCCAGAGGTAAGTCTGAATGTTCCTGAGTTTGCTAAGGAACAGGAGGAAGGACCTCTTTCAATAGACCTTGTACAGAACGACCAGAATGATGATATCAAAGCATTTTTAATGAAAGCTCTGAATAAGGATGAAGATGCAGATAATACTAAGGACAGCTCTGTTGTTATGTCTAAGATAGAGACTCCTCAGGTGGAGAAGCCAGAGGTTTCTGAGACACTTAGCAAAGATGGAGAGAAGAATTTCTCAAGCGAGATTAATAAGGCAAATGTCTCACTTAAGGAGCTTATTGAGAATGCAAAGCAGAAGTTAGCTGATAACTATGAGCAGATCAATAAAGAAGACGAAGCTGAACAGAGAAAAGAAGCTGAGGAAAGAATCAATAAGGAAGCAGAGAATATAGATATTAATGTTCCTGTACCTGAATATAACAATTTATATGATACAAGAAATCTTCAGGAAGAGCTTGCTGCCAAGATGAGTGACTTGTTCGGTGATGAGCAAGAAGATGCTGATGTTAAGACATTTGTACCAGCTTCTAAGAATAAGGAGGAACAGCCTGCAGAGAAGATTAATAACCCAGCTCCTGTAGTTGAACAGGTTGTTAATGATGATACAGAAGCTCAGGAAGATGATGACCAGATTGAAGGCCAGATGGATATAACAGAGTGGATGCAGTCTGTAAGAGAAGAAAAGTATGGCAAGCAGGACACTAAGGAATTCTCCAAGTCAGAGCTTGAGCGTTATCTTGATGAGAAAGACGAGAAAAGTGCAGCTTATGAAAAGCTTGTAGAGCAGAAGAAAGCAGAAGCACTGGCTGATGGTAAGGAGATTGATAAGGAGGAGACTAGAGCAGGCAGCAACTGCTATAGAGAATGAAGATATTCCTTTAGTTACAGCACAGATACCAACTGTGTCAGAATCAATGATTTCAGATATCAATTCAATTATGAATGAAGATATTGATAATAAAGACAATAAAGAAGAAGGTGAGGAGGCTGTTGTACTAGATGAGGTAGCTGCAGGTGTTGAGCCGGAAGAAACAGTAATTCCATTCACCAGACAAGAAGAAGAACAGCCATTGACTATGGAAGAAGAGATTGAAGAAACTGAGCAGATAGAGAAGAAGCTTACAGGAGAGCTGGCAAAGATATTCAGAAAGTACAGAGATATGCCAGGACTTGAGGAACAGTTAGCTGATCTTTTCGATACAATTGACGATGAAATGCAGATGAATTCATCAGCATCAGGAAATATTCTTATTTCTGGTAATTCAAGTTCTGATAAGACAGACCTTGCAAGAACTATAATAAGAGCTATTAATACTTTATATCCAGACCAGCCAAAGAAGATTGCTAAGACATCAGGAGAGAGTATTAACCAGAGAGGTATTGCCAAGGCAATGGGAAGACTTAAGGGAACAGCTCTTATCGTTGAAGGCGCAGGAACAATCCAGCCTAAGAGAATTAATGAACTGCTTAACTGTCTTGAACAGGATACAGGAAGAATGATTGTCATATTTGAAGATTCAGATACAGACATGAATGTTCTTATCAACTTTAATCCTGAGCTTACCAAGACATTCAATCACAGAATTGTTCTTAAGCAGTACACAGTTAATGAGCTTGTTGAGATGGCGAAGAGATTCGCAAGAAAGAGACAGTATGAGGTTGATGATGATGCATTACTGGAACTGTATCTTAAGATTGACAAACTTCATAATGTGAATGATAATATTAAACTTGATGATATCAAGGAAATAATCAATCAGGCAATTGTCAACTCTGAAAGAAGAGCATCAAGAAGATTCTTTGGCGGACTTAAGAAGAAGAGAAGCGAGAATGGTGATGTTATATTCTTGACAGAGGCAGATTTTAAAGACAGATAACTTATAATATTATGCACAGATGTGCTTACACAGGGAGGAAACTATGACTAACATCGATGAAATGTCAATTAATGCAATCAGGGTATTGTCAGCAGATGCAATCCAGAAGGCTAATTCAGGACATCCTGGACTTCCACTTGGAACTGCACCAACAGCTTATGAATTATGGACTAACCATATGAATTACAACCCGGCTGATCCAGAATGGGAGAACAGAGACAGATTCGTTCTTTCTGGAGGACATGGTTCAATGCTTCTTTATTCATTGTTCCATTTACTTGGAATTGGTAATCTTTCATTAGATGATGTAAAGAATTTCAGACAGATGGGTTCTAAGACACCTGGACATCCAGAGTATGGTCATACAGTTGGTGTTGAAGCAACAACAGGACCTCTTGGACAGGGTATGGCTATGGCAGTAGGTATGGCTATGGCAGAAGCACATCTTGCGTCAGTATTCAATAAAGACGGATACAATGTAGTTGACCATTACACATATGTACTTGGTGGAGACGGATGTATGATGGAAGGTATTTCATCAGAGTGTTTCTCACTTGCAGGAACATTAGGTCTTTCAAAGCTTATTGTATTCTATGATTCTAACAACATATCAATTGAGGGAAGCACAGATATTGCTTTTACAGAAAATGTAATGAAGAGATTTGAAGCATTTGGCTTCCAGACAATCGAGGTTGCTGATGGCAATGATATTGAAGCTATAGGTAAAGCTATTGAGGAGGCTAAGGCTGATAAGGAAAGACCTTCACTTATCAAGGTTAATACACTTATCGGATACGGCTGTCCTGCAAAGCAGGGTAAGGCAAGCGCACACGGTGAGCCTCTTGGTATTGATAATGTTGCAGCACTTAAGGAAAATCTTAACTGGCCATGCAAGGGTGATTTTGAAGTACCACAGGAAGTATATGACCATTATAAAGAGATAGCTGCAAGAATGGCTGAACCGGAAGAAGAATGGAATAAGCTTTTTGCTGAATACTGTGAGAAGTTCCCTGAGATGAAGGAACTCTGGGATAAGTACTACAATGGATGTGATATGTCCGATTTATTCAATTCTGAGGAATACCTTGCAAAGCCAGAGAAGGCAGAAGCAACAAGAAGTTCAAGTGGAACAATTCTTAACATGATTAAGAATGTAATGCCTAACCTTATCGGTGGTTCAGCAGATTTAGCACCATCTAATAAGACTAATATGAAGGATGCAGGAGATTTCTCTAAGGAGAATTATGCAGGAACTAACCTTCACTTTGGTGTAAGAGAGCAGGCTATGGCAGCAATTGGTAACGGACTTGCACTTCATGGTGGATTAAGACCATTCGTTGCAACATTCTTCGTATTCAGTGATTACACAAAGCCAATGGCAAGACTTACATCACTTATGAAGCTTCCACTTATATATGTATTTACACATGACAGTATCGGAGTTGGTGAGGACGGACCTACACATGAGCCAATTGAGCAGCTTGCAGCATTTCGTTCAATGCCGGACTTCACAGTATTCAGACCATGTGACAGAACAGAGACAGCAATTGCATGGGAATATGCTATTGAATCTAAGGACGAGCCAACAGCATTAGTTCTTACAAGACAGAATCTTCCACAGATGGCAGGTTCATCTAAGGAAGCACTTAAGGGTGCATATATTCTTGAGAATTCTGATAAAGAGACTCCAGATGGAATTATTATTGCAAGTGGTTCTGAAGTTAACCTGGCTGTATCTGCAAAGGCAGAGCTTAAGAATGCAGGAATAGATGTAAGAGTAGTTAGTATGCCATCTATGGACGTATTCGAGAAGCAGTCAGAGGAATACAAGGAATCAGTCCTTCCTAAGAGTGTAAGAAAGAGAGTTGCAGTTGAGGCACTTTCAGATTTCGGCTGGTACAGATATGTAGGACTTGACGGAAAGGTAATCTGCATGAAGGGCTTCGGAGCTTCAGGTCCGGCTAACCAGTTATTCGAGCATTTTGGATTCACAGTAGAGAATGTAGTTAATACTGTTAAGAGTCTTTTCTAAGAAGATATAACAATATAAGAAGAATTAATATAATAAAAACAGGGATTTCGGTTATTAAATGTAACTGGAAT
>ENA-UOJM01002095-UOJM01002095.1-human-gut-metagenome-genome-assembly--contig:-P116-NODE-2095-length-15184-cov-10.489986_pt1 | contig 15184 bp, 11 predicted proteins | sample MGYA00242349_ERZ723896 | MGnify/ENA metagenome assembly ERZ723896 | reverse complement strand
ATGTCAGTTTTGCGGGGAGGCTACTACTACTCGGGCGGCGCGGATTACGCGATCGCCGATGCGGTAGCCGGCCTCGACCACGGTGTCAACCGTTTCCTTTTCGGCATCCGCGTCCGGCTTGTGCAGGATCGCGTCATGCTTGGTGGGGTCGAAGTCCTCGCCCTTTTCGCCGAACTTCTCGACACCGAACTTCTCGAAGGCCTTGTCAATCTTGGTGGCGACGGCCTTGAACGAGTCGTCCATCTCGCTGTGTTCGCGAATGCGGTCGATATCGTCGAGGGCGGGCAGCAGCGCGGTCAGCACGTCGATGATGCCGTGCTGGCGGAAGCGCTCCTGCTCCTTCTGCGTGCGATTGCGGTAGTTGATGAACTCCGCACGTTCGCGTTGCAGGGCTTCGAGGTAGTCTGCGGCTTCCTTCTTGGCCTTGCCGAGCGGGGTGAGGGTGTCTGCGGAATCGGACTGGCCTTCGCCAGTCTTCTCTCCCTCAGCTGCGGCAGGAGCCGCGTCGGCTCCTTCATTGGAAGGAGCCTGGGCAGCCGAATCCTGCGCAGAGCCGGACTCGGCGGAGGCGTCAGCCCCTGAAGAGGCCTGAGCGGCAGCCTCAGCATCTGAGGGATCCGGCAGGTCGTTCAGGTAGTCGTCCTTGTTGAACTCGGACATCACTTGTTGTCCTTGTCGTCATCGTCGTCCACGACCTCGGCCTCGACGGTGTCGTCGTCGGAACCGGAGGCGGAGCCAGCGGAAGCGCCGGCACCGTCAGCACCAGCGGCAGCACCCTCGGCACCCTGCTGGGCGTAGAGGACCTGGCCGATCTTCTGGGCGGCGGTCATCAGCTCGGTCTGAGCGGTCTTGACCTTCTCGGTGTCGTCACCCTTCAGGGCTTCCTTCAGAGCGTTGACCTTGTCGGTGACTTCCTTGACGATGTCGTCGGAGAGCTTGTCCTTGTTGTCGTTGACGAGCTTCTCGGTGGAGTAGGCGAAGGCCTCGGCCTGGTTGCGGGTCTCGGCGTCTTCCTTGCGCTTCTTGTCCTCAGCCTCATGAGCTTCGGCTTCCTTGACCATGCGGTCGATCTCGTCCTTCGGCAGGCCGGAACCACCGGTGATGGTCATGGACTGTTCCTTGCCGGTGCCCTTGTCCTTGGCGGACACGTGCACGATGCCGTTGGCGTCGATATCGAAGGTGACTTCGATCTGCGGGACGCCACGCGGAGCCGGAGCGATGCCGGTCAGCTCGAAGGTGCCCAGCGGCTTGTTGTCGCGAGCGAACTCACGCTCGCCCTGGTAGACCTGGATGAGCACGGACGGCTGGTTGTCTTCAGCGGTGGAGAAGACTTCGGAACGCTTCGTCGGGATGGCGGTGTTGCGCTCGATCAGCTTGGTCATGATGCCACCCTTGGTTTCGATGCCGAGGGACAGCGGGGTCACGTCGATAAGCAGGACGTCCTTACGGTCGCCCTTGATGACGCCGGACTGCACGGCTGCGCCGACGGCCACGACTTCATCCGGGTTCACGGACTGGTTGGCTTCCTTACCGCCGGTGAGCTCCTTGACGAGCTCCTTGACGGCCGGCATACGGGTGGAGCCACCGACGAGGACCACGTGGTCGATGTCGGAGACGCCGATGCCAGCGTCGCGCAGCACGTTGTTGAACGGGGTGCGGCAGCGGCCCAGCAGATCGGAGGTCATTTCCTCGAAGTGGGCACGGGTCAGGGTCTCGTCCAGGTGCACCGGGGTGCCGTCAGGGGTCATGGCCAGGTACTGCATGGAGATGGAGGTGCTGGTGGAGCTGGACAGTTCCTTCTTGGCCTGCTCAGCAGCTTCCTTCAGACGCTGCAGGGCGATCTTGTCCTTGCTCAGGTCAACGCCGTACTTGTTCTTGACTTCGCCGACGAGCCAGTCGATGATCTTCTGGTCCCAATCGTCGCCGCCCAAGTGGTTGTCGCCGTTGGTGGCCTGCACCTGAATGGTGGAGAAGCCGTCGTCGTCCTTGCCGATTTCCAGCAGAGACACATCGAAGGTGCCGCCGCCGAGATCGAAGACCAGGATGCGCTCGTCTTCCTTGCCCTTCTCAAGGCCGTAAGCCAGTGCCGCAGCGGTCGGCTCGTTGATGATACGCAGGACGTTCAGGCCCGCGATGGTGCCGGCGTCCTTGGTGGCCTGACGCTGGGCATCGTTGAAGTATGCCGGGCAGGTGATGACGGCGTCGGTGACGGGCTCGCCGAGGTAGGCCTCAGCATCCCTCTTCAGCTTCATCAGGATCTGCGCGGAAATCTCCTGCGGGGTCCACTTCTTGCCGTCGATGTCGACGGTCCAGTCGGAGCCCATGTGGCGCTTGACGGAAGAAATGGTGCGGTCAACGTTGGTCACGGCCTGACGCTTGGCCACTTCGCCGACGAGGATCTCGCCGGACTTGGAGAAGGCCACCACAGACGGCGTGGTGCGCGCGCCTTCAGCGTTGACGATAACGGTGGGCTCGCCACCTTCAAGAGTTGCGATGCAGGAATTCGTGGTTCCCAGATCGATACCAACTGCACGTGCCATAATGTGTGCTCCTTAATTACTCGTTTGTTCTTACGTTCTTTGCCCAAGTTCCGATTGGTCGTCTCTTGGACCTTCCAAACTTGAGCCTACATCACTCAACTTCCATTTGGCAAGTTCTATTCCCAATTTCAACACAAAAAGTTGAGTATGTTTGGCTCAAGTTTTTTGTGGGAGTGACTGACGGCGATGACGGAGTGGTGCGTTTGGAGCCAAAATCCACTTATACAGAAAACTGCAAGGGGTGACTGGGGCGCGCCATCAGCCTTGCCATCAGACTTGCCAGCGGCGGCGCGCGATTGCGGCGCATGGGGTGTGTCGGCGACGTTATTGTCGCTGGGGGCATCGATGCGCTGAATAACTCAGACACAGTGTTTGTCGCCGATTTTCTGCGGGAATTGTTTGGCAATATCGCCAGGTATGCCGATTCGACGCAGCGTTACGTGGTGCTGGTTTCCGCCGCTCAGGACCGCGTCACCATTGATGTGACGGACCGTCCGCGTCAAGGTGACGCGACGTTTGAGGGGGCGGCATTCCGGGCTTGCGTACTATCGGGAGCGTGTGCTGCATGCGCACGGAGATTGGGATGTGCGGGAGAAACGCGGGCAGTGGGTACTGCATGCTTCAGTGCCGGTCGATAACGCTGGCTAATCGACAACACCGGCTCATCAATAACGCCGGCTAATTGATACCGCCAATCACTCGATAACGCCAGCCAGTCAATAACGCCGGTCCCCGGCCGCGCCGGCGTGGGTCGCGGGCGAGGCCGCCATCGCGACCGCGCAGACCGCGGCGGCCACCGCGACGCCCTTGTGCTGTTTCACCTTGTGCATGAAAAGTTCCTTTCCACTGACCGCACGATGAGTGCAATCGCGAAGGCCATCCCACGCACTGCACCCGGTATGCCACGCCCTTCGGCAACCATGCCGAACTTATCGCCGCATACCGGGGCGCACCCGGATGTTGCAGAAAACTGCAACCGGGCTCAGCTGCGCAGCAAAATTTCTTCGAGCGCGCCGGCCACCGCATCGGGCATGTCGGTGATCCAGAAATCGTTGGCGTAGCGCGGACCACGGTTCATGGTGCGCAGGGCGCCGATCGCGCCGATGCCGAGCTTGTGGACCGCCTGCAGCGCGAGCTCCTTGGTGCGGTAGAGCATCTGGGCGTGCAGCAGTAGGTCCATCGCGTCCGATTCGACCGGATTGTCGGCGATGCGCAGACCGCCGGGAATCTCGATGCGCAGACTGGCAGCCGAGCTGATGCCGGTGACGGACACGGTCAGGCTCATGGTCGCCTCGTCGTACGCCACCGTCGCCTCGACCGGAGCCTCGCCGGACCATGCACGCACGCCGCTGGCCGCGTCAACCGGCGCGACGCCGCGGAACACGACCGTCCAGTCGCGCAACTCGGGTACGGCGGACGTATCGCCGGTAACCGGCGCGACGGTGAAGGCGCTGGGCGACGCATCGGCCCCGCCCCACGTGAACGCTATCGCGGTGTCGGCGCTGGGGGCGCCCCACGTGCCGCGATCCTCGCGCATGACGAACGAGCCGTCGGCACCAGGGAACACCAGCACGCGCAGGGCCTGCGGGTTGGCGATAGAGTTGATCGCTTCGCCGGATTCCGCGACGTCCTGCAACGGCACGATCGCGCCGGCCTTGGCGAACACCGGCGTGCGGTCGAGCGAGCGCCAGACCTCCAGTCGGCGGCCAGCGGCGTCGGATGAGACGTATCGGCGGCCGTCGAAGAAGTCGAACCACTCCCCCTGCGGCAGCCAGGCGTCGGCGCGGCCGCGGCAGGCGGCAGCATCGTCCGGGGAGACGATCGGCGCGACCACGAGCTCGGTGCCGAAGCGGAACTCATCCGGCACCTCGTAGGCGTCCGGCGTATCCGGGTTCTGCCAGTACATCGGCTCGACCAGCGGACGGCCGGCTTCGGCGGCACGGTAGTTCATGGTGTACAAGTACGGCATCATCGCGTGGCGCAGACGCAGCGCGTCCACCATCGCGGCGCTCACGTCACGGTTGAAGTTCCACGGCTCCTTGCCGGAGAACGGCGAGTTGGACGAATGCAGTCGGTTGATCGGGCTGAACGCGCCGAGCTGGTACCAGCGGGCCTCCAGCTCTTCGTTGCGGTAGCCGAACATGTGGCCGCCGATGTCGTGGCTCCACCAGCCATACCCGATGTTGGAAGCGGTGGCGGTGAACTGCGGCTGGAAGGCGAGCGATTCCCAGGTCACGATCGTGTCTCCGGAGAAGCCGACCGGGTAGCGGTGGGAGCCGGGGCCGGCGTACCGGGAGAAGGTGAGCGGCCAGTTGCCACCGCGCCCTGAGTCGAGGTAGTGCATGTGGTTGAGCATCCACAGCGGGTCGAGACCCTTCTGGCGGGTCACGCCGCCCTGCTGCCAGTCCAGCCACCAGAAGTCGACACCTTCGGCCTCCATGCGGTGGTGCATGTCGAAATAGGCGTCCACGAAGTCCGGGTTGGTGAGGTCGAATTCCACGTTCTCCTCGGTGGCCGGGTCGATGCCGACGCGCTTGGCGACTTCGGGGTAGGCGTCCTCGAACGCGCGCACGCCGTCGCGCGGGTGGACGTTCAGTGTGGTGCGCAGGCCGCGCCGGTGCAGGTCGGCGAGGAAGGCCGGCGGGTCGGGGAACAGTTCGCGATTCCACGAGTAGCCGGTCCAGCCGGAACCGTACTTCGGGTCCACGTCGTCCACGCGATGCCAGTCCATGTCGATCACGGAGGTGGTGAACGGGATGCCCTCGCGCTTGAAGCGGTCCATCAGGGCCAGATAGCCGTCCTGCGTGTACCGGTAGTAGCGGCTCCACCAGTTGCCCATGGCGAAGCGCGGCAGGAGCGGCGTGGGGCCGGTCAGGCGATAGAAGTCGCGTACGGCCTCGATGTAGCGGTGGCCATAGCCGAAGAAGTACAAGTCCGTTTCGGCGGTGGCGCGCGGGGATACCCAGGTGCCGAACGGGTTCGCCTTGCCGTTCACCGTGTCGGTTTCGATGATGATGTTGGCGGCGGAATCGTCGATGACGGCCCAGCCATCGCGCGAGATCACGCCGTTGTCAAGCTCGATGGCGCCGTCCGCCTCGTCCAGCGTGCGGGCGGTGCCTTTGAGGTTGCCGCGCTGGGCGTCGCCGTAATGCCAGGTGTTGAACTGGGTGTCGACCACGCCTTTGACGACCACGCTCAGGCCTTCCTTGCTGAACGGCTGCTGGTCGTAGACGATGGTCAGGGCCGCGGTGTCGATGATGACGCGGCCGTCACGCTCGGTGACGCGGCGTTCGACTGGGCTACCGAAATCGCGGTTCAGGACGGTCTGGGTCGGGCGGTTCTCGAATACGCCGGAATCGGACCATTCGAATCGCACGAGCGAATCGGTGATGAGTCCGATGCGCCAGTGCTCGCCGGACACCACATTGTCGGCGCGCATGGCCGGCGTGGCGTCGAGGCGGAAGTCCTGCGGATCGGGCGAGGTCGGAGACGACTGCTTGAGTTGTGGTGACTGTGCCATGGTTACCCCTTCTGTACGGTTATTCACGATGATACGAGTGATGCGGCCGCGGCTCCCCGGGACTGGTGGGAGACTGCGGCGCGGTTCGGATTCGGCCGAAACCGGCCGGGTTTACTTGCCAGAGCCGGTGGCGATGCCGGCGATGAACTGCTTCTGGAACACCAGGTAGACGATGACCACCGGGATGATGGTCACGGAGGTGGCGGCGAACAGTCCGCCGTAATCGGTGCCGTACTGGCCGGAGAACATCTTGAGGCCCACCGACAACAGCTGCTTGTCGTCATCGGTGATCATGAGGAACGGCCAGAGGTAGTCCTCCCAGTTCCACAGGAAGGTGAAGATGGCGAGCGCGGCGATGGAATTGCGGCTCATCGGCAGCACCACCTGGTGGAAGATGCGCCAGTCGCTGGCGCCGTCGAGGCGGACGGCGTGCGGGCGGAGCAGGGCATCCTCGGAGTTGTGGACGTTGAACAGCACGGGGGCGTTCTTGTTGCCCTTGAGCGAGAGCGGGGTCTTGACCCAGTAGTCGCTCCAAGCCACCTGCGAGATCTTGAAGGTGACGTTCGGGTGGATCTTCTCGTACTCGTGGAGCATGGAGATCACCGGGTCAGTGCTTTCGTCGCCCCAGGACCAGTAGCCCAGTTCGATGGGCTGGCCGTCGTTGACCAAGTGGTTGGGGTCGTAGGTGATGGTGTCGCCCATGACGGCCAGGCCCTTGTCGGCCTGGGTGTCGACGACGCCTGACGAACCGCTCGAACTGCAACCGGTTGCAAGTGCCATAATGCTCACGGTTGCAGTCAGCGCGGCGAGAGATTTCTTGATCTTCATTATCTCCCTTACTTCCTCGCAAGCTCTAAGTGAACACGGTTCAGTATACGGGTGTCGAACTAGTTCGGCAACCCGGCTTTCTCAGCCATGCAAACCGTTACATTTGCAACCTGTTACATTCCAAAGCTATTGAGACCATATTGGTCTATATTTTCGGCGTGTCGCAATATCGCAACCCATTGCACTATGACTGTCGTAAAACGTACTGCAATGATTTACAATGAAGAGAAGTTTGTCACACCGTCAACTTTGAAAAACCGGGAGGGGCCATGAAAGCCAGCATCGAGGACGTCGCCAGGCAAGCAGGCGTCTCCACCGCCACGGTCTCCCGCGCGTTCTCCCGCCCTGACATGGTCTCCGCCAAAACGCGCGCCAAGGTGATGGAGGCCGCCCAACAACTCGACTTCTCGGTATCCCGCATGGCCGGCATCCTCAAATCGGGCCGCTCCCACCGCGTGGCGCTGCTGGTGGGCAGCAGCAAGCTCGACTGGTTCACCTCGCGCATCATCGAAGGCCTCAACGAAGTGCTGCGATCGGCCGGCTACGATCTGGTCATCCAACCGATCGGCGACGCGGGCGCGCGCGAGGAGTTCTTCGACGAACTGCCGGTGCGCGGCAACGCGGACGCGGTCATCGTCTCGTCGTTCGCCATCACCCCGGCCGAAATCAGGCGACTCAACACCACGCGGATCCCGCTCATCGGCATCAACACGGCCTCGCAGGGGTTCACCGCCTCCGTGGGCATCGACGACAAGGCCGGCATCCGGCTGATCGTGCGCCATCTGACCACGCTCGGCCACCGCAACCTGTTGTATTTGTACGAGACGTTCGATGCCACGATGGGCTTCAGCTCGCACAACCGCGTCACCGGATTCCTGGAGGCGTGCAGCGAACTGGACGGCGTGACCGGCCAGACGATGGACATGCAGGCCGGCGACGATCCGGTCGACGCCGCCCTCACCGCGCTGCTCGCGCGCGACGACGCCCCGACTGCCCTGTGCTTCCATCAGGATTCGCTGGCGATTCCGCTGTTCTTCCGCCTGCGCCAATGCGGCATGGCGATTCCGACCGACCTGTCCGTCACCGGATTCGACAACAGCACGTTCTCGGGCGAGGTGGGGCTGACCACCGTGCGCCAGAAGCCGTACGACATGGCCGTCGCCGCCGCGCGCAAGGCCCTGGACCTTATCGAGGGGCGCACCCTGGACCAGCCGCACGAGATCTTCCCCGTGCAACTGCTGGTACGCGACTCCACCGCCGCGCCGCGGGTGCGCGGCTGAGCGGGGCCGAATCAGTCGTTATTCGGGCCGCTGTTGTCGGACTGGGCTTTGCCGTTCCTGCGAGCTATCGCCATGAACGTGACGCCGACGGTGACGGGCAGGAGGATGGCGGCGAGCGTTGCGGCGCGGCGGATGGCATCGGACGTTGCCTTTCCGGACTTGGCGTCGCCTGACTTGGCGGACGCTGCGGAATCGGCGGACTTGGCGGCGGTGTCATCGCCCTTATGCGGTGTTTCGCCGGTGAACCAGGCGGGATCGGACGGATCGTATTTCCGGGTGCCGGCCCAGTTTGCGGGCGTCGCGCCGGCGTATAGGGCGACGGCCGAGCCCTTGGCCACGGTGCCGGTGAAGGTGCCGGCCACGGCGTTGCGGAAGCCGATCATGCCGCGGATGGCGGTCCAGCGTTGCGCGCAGTGCCAGGTGCCGGCGGTTTCGATGCCGTCGGTCGGACAGGTCATGTCCGGCACGGAGGTGCGGGTGGCGCCGGGAGCGCCGTCGTCGACGCCGGCGTAGTAGTAGCCGGAGAAGATGTGCGGCTGGCCGTAATCGTAGGCGAGCATGAAGGCGTTGGCGAGCAGGTAGCTGGTGCCGTCACGGGTGGTGAGCGAGGAGCCGTTGCGCTCGGTGTCCCAGTTGGTCACCCATACGGCCGCCTTATCGGAATCCACCCAGGTCGGTCCGCCGATGGCGTCCAGGCCATCCGAACGAATCGATGCAGGCCGGCTTCGACATGGACCTCTACCTCGACTGGCGCCGGGACGGCCACCCGAACGGCTACAACCTGTTGCTGCGCAATACCGACACGCCTATGGAGCACGAAGGCGATTCCAGTTATTTCAACGCCGATTCAGGTGCCTCAATCGCCTCATTCCTCACGGAATACCTGCCGGACGAGCTCTCTTCCGACGCCGACGTGCTGCTCAGTCTTGGTGAACCGGCCGTGAGCGGCGGGCAGCTGACGCTCTCCCCGCAATCGTTCGTCGTGTTTGGTTAAACCCGTTCGACCTCACCTCCGCCGGCGAGGCTGTCGGCAAAGTCGACTGGGGATAGTCAACGGGCCATCACGACAAACACCAACACCTCTAGCCTCGTCCAACTCACCGAATGTATTGCAATCGTTGTCAATATGAGTTACGGTAGAGGCAGAACAGCTCGAACATTGGTCTGTCAGGTTGCCGGAACCTCAACGCAGAGCGGCCCTCGAACAGCAATGCAAACGACTAGCAGTACCCGATTTGCAAGCAAGGAGTCATCATGACCGACGCATACGGCAACGACGCAGCAACCAGCACCGGCACCATCGCAGACACCACCAACAACGCCGCTTCCGGTGCCCCGCAGCGCGCGGAAAGCACGGAACGACTCGCCCGCCCGCTCATCAAGCTCGCCAAAGCCTGCGGACTTGCCACCTCATTCATCGACCAGCTCGGCACCTACACCGAAATCAGCGACGCGGCCTTGGTCGCCGTACTCAAGGCCCTCGACGTGGACGCATCCAGCGACGAGGCCATCGTACGCTCCATGACCCAACTTGAGGTGGAAAACAGCAAACGTTTGCTCCCCTCCACCATCGTCGCCACCACCGGCAAACCGACCGGCATCACCCTGAACTGCTCGTCGGACGCGGACATCACCGCCTCCATCGAGCTGGAGGACGGCACCGCGTTTGGCCACTTTGCCCTGCTGCCGAACCTCAATTCCGGCAAGCCGGACTTGACCATCGCACCCGACCTGCCGATGGGTTACCACACGCTGACCGTCACGGTTGACGGGCGCGAGGGCAAGGCGGCCATCATCGCCGCCCCCGCGCGCATTCCCGTGCCGGAGGCGGTCGCCGAGCACCAGCGGTGGGGCTGGATGACGCAGATGTATTCCGTGCGGTCCCGCGAATCGTGGGGTATCGGCGATTACGGCGACCTGAAGCTGCTGCTGGCGGACGCGGCCGACAAGTCCAAGGCCGACTTCATGCTCATCAACCCGATTCACGCCGGCGCGCCGATTCCGCCGCTTGAGCCATCGCCGTATCTACCGGAATCGCGCCGATTCCTCAACGTGACGTACATCCGGCCGCAGGATATCCCCGAATATGCCACACTGCCGGCCGACGTGCGCGCGCAGGTGGATGCGCTGCATGATTCGGTGGCCGCGCGCAACGACGAATCGACCCCGATGGACATCAACGCGGCGTGGGAGGCCAAGCGCCCGGCGCTGCGCCTGATCTTCGAAGCGGGCCGCAACAACAAGCGCGAGCTCGAATTCGAGCATTTCAAGACCACCGCCGGCCCGGACCTCGATTCCTTCGCCACATGGTGCCTGTGCTTCGAGGTATGGGGCGCGCCGTGGGGCGAGAACCGTTGGTTCTTCGAGAAGACCATCGACGACCCGGCCGTGCGCCAGCTCGTCGAGGAGCACCACGACCTGTTCGAGTTCAACCGCTGGCTGCAGTGGATCGCTGCCGAGCAGGTGAACGCCGCGCAGCAGGAGGCGCTGGACCACGGCATGACGCTGGGGCTGATGCAGGACATGGCCGTGGGCGTGCACGGGCTCGGCGCGGATGCCTGGGCCAATCCGGAACGCTTCGCCTCAGGTGGCGTCACGGTCGGCTGCCCGCCGGACTTCTATAACCAGCAGGGCCAGGATTGGGGCCAGCCACCGTTCAACCCGCGCTACCTGGAGGCCACCGGCTACCAGGTGTACCGCGAGATGGTGCATTCGATGTACGAGCACGCGGGCGCGGTGCGCATCGACCATGTGCTGGGCTTGTTCCGCCTGTGGTGGATTCCGCAGGGGCTCGGTGCCCGCAACGGCGCATACGTGACGTACAACCACGAGGCGATGTTGGGAGTACTGGCCATCGAGGCCACGCGCGCCGGAGGCATGGTGGTTGGCGAGGATCTGGGCACCGTACCGGATTACGTGCGCCGCATTCTGGCCGATCACGGCGTGCTCGGCACTGACGTGGAATGGTTCAACCGCGTGGACGATTCGCCGAACGCCGGCGACCCGTACCGCGCACCCAAGGACTATCGCAAACAGGCATTGGCCTCGGTGACCACGCACGATCTGCCACCCACCGCCGGCTACCTGAACTTCGCACACGTCAAGCTGCGCGAGGAGCTGCATCTCCTGAGCGAGCCGGTGGAGGCATTCGCCGCCTCGGCGATGGCCGAGCGCACGGCCATGATGAACCGTCTGGTGGAGAACGGCTATATCTCGCAGACCGTGGCGGATGATGTGGAAGGCCATGTGCAGGAAATCGTGGAAGCGATGCACGCCATGCTCACCGATACGCCGTCGCTGCTGCTGCAGGCAGCGCTGGTGGACGGCGTGGGCGAATGCCGCTCCCAGAATCAGCCGGGCACTTCCAGAGAGTATTCGAACTGGCGCGTGCCGCTGGCGGACAGCTCAGGCCACGTGGTACATACCGACGAGGTCTTCGACCTGCCGCGCGTGCAGTCCCTAGCCGCCGTGATGCGCCGAGAGAAGCGGTGATCGATTCCGGCAATGGGAAATTGGTCTAAATCAGCCCCTCGTAATCGAGATAGCCGAAGACGACGACTTGTTATGGGCATGTTATCGTTGTCATGACAATGATTGTTCGCGACGGCGAAGGAGCGACGGCTATGACCAAGGCAAGCATTCAAGCGGTGGCCCGCGAGGCCGGCGTTTCCGTATCCACGGTGTCCCGAACCTTCGCCAAGCCGGATCTAGTGCTTCCAGAGACTCGAGACCGAGTGATGACCGCGGCCGAAAAGCTCGACTACTCCGTCTCTCGCTCGGCCGCCGCACTGAAGTCCGGCCAGTCGTTCCGCATTGCGCTGCTGGCCAGCGAGACCATCACCACCTGGTTCAATGCAAACATCTTCGCCGGCCTTGACTCGGCGCTGCGCCCCTCCGGCTACGACACTGTGCCCTACCCCATGCGCAACGCCGCCGAGCGCCATGACTTCTTTGCGGATTTGCCCGTGCGACGCAATGCGGATGCGGTGATTGTCAGCTCCTTCGACATTGAGCCGGCTGAAGTGGAGCGACTGAAGCATATGCACGTGCCGATTGTCGGCATCAACATTCCCTCCACCGATGGGTTCGACGCAGGCGTGAGCATTGACGATTACGCCGCCACACGTTCGGCCATCGAGCACCTGATTGCACTCGGCCACCGGCATATCGCGTTCGTCGGCAGCGCCCCGACCGAAACCAACATGCGCTACAGTGCCGAGGCTCGTTTGCAGGGCGTCATTGATGCCGCTGCCGCCCATCCGGGGATCGAGCTAACGCCCCTGAGCATTCAACGCGGTCTTGGCGAAAGCAACGCGGCATTGAACGCCGTACTGAACGCCTCCCCCAGCATCACCGCCTTCTGTTTTGAGGATGATGAAATGGCCGCACCCGTGCTGTATCGCCTGCGTCAATACGGGCGGCGGGTACCTCAGGACATCTCCATCATCGGCTTCGACGATTCCACCCTGTCCGCCGCCGTGGGACTGACCACACTGCATCAGGACCCGTTCGCAATGGGCGTGGCCGCCGGGCACATGGTATTGGATGCCATTGCGGGCAAGTCAATCGAACCGGCATTCGTACGGCCGGACACTCCGCTAATACTGCGCGAAACCACCGCGCCGCCTGTCGCAACAGCAGCGTCCGCGCAGGCGTGACTACGTTACCACCGCAAAACGCCGATAAATCGACTTTTGCATGCGTAATTCACATGATATCGTTGTCATCATCAATACAACGGTTGGGCCTTCACACAGCAGTTCGAGCACAACCGGAACAACCCAACCACAACGCACCCGGAACAGGAAGGAATCGGCATGACCGCCAACAACCTCAATGACGACTGGTGGAAGCAGGCCGTCGTCTACCAGATCTACCCGCGCAGCTTCAAGGACGTCAACGGCGACGGACTCGGCGACATCGCCGGCGTCACCGAGAAGATGGATTACCTGAAGAACCTCGGCGTCGACGCGATCTGGCTCTCCCCGTTCTACCCCTCGGATCTGGCGGACGGCGGCTACGACGTGATCGACTACCGCAACGTCGACCCGCGCCTAGGCACCATGGACGACTTCGACGCGATGGCCGAGGCCGCGCACGAGGCCGGCATCAAAGTGATCGTGGACATCGTGCCCAACCACACCGCCGACAAGCACGTGTTCTTCCAAGAGGCCCTCGCCGCCGAGCCCGGCTCCCCGGCGCGCGACCGCTACATCTTCCGCGACGGCCGCGGCGAGCACGGCGAACTGCCGCCCAACGACTGGCAATCCTTCTTCGGCGGCCCGGCCTGGGCGCGCGTGGCCGACGGCCAGTGGTATCTGCACCTGTTCGATAAGGCGCAGCCGGACGTCAACTGGAAGAATCCGGACATCCACGAGGAGTTCAAGAAGACCCTACGTTTCTGGTCCGACCACGGCACCGACGGCTTCCGCATCGACGTGGCGCACGGCCTGGCCAAGGATCTCGAATCCAAGCCGTTGGAAGAGCTCGGCCGCGAATACAGCGTGGTCGGCGTGCTGAATCATGACTTCAGCCACCCGCTGTTCGACCGTCGTGAGGTGCACGACATCTACCGCGAGTGGCGCAAGGTGTTCAACGAATACAACCCGCCGCGCTTTGCCGTGGCCGAGGCGTGGGTGGTGCCTGAGCACCAGCACCTGTACGCTTCGATGGACGAGCTGGGCCAGTCCTTCAACTTCGACTTCGCGCAGGCCAACTGGTATGCCGGCGAGTTCCGCAAGGCCATCGCCGCGGGTCTTAAGGCGGCGGCCGAAACCGGCGGCTCCACCACCACGTGGGTCATGAACAATCACGACGTGCCGCGCAGCCCCTCCCGCTACGGTCTGCCGCAGGTCAAGGGCGCGCCCTACCACCAGCTGCCGCACGACTGGCTGCTGCGCAACGGCACCACATATCCCGAAGACCGCGAGCTCGGCACCCGCCGTGCCCGTGCCGCCGCGCTGATGGAGCTTGGTCTGCCCGGCGCCGCCTATATTTATCAGGGCGAGGAGCTGGGTCTGTTTGAGGTGGCCGATATTCCGTGGGATCGACTGGAGGATCCGACCGCTTTCCACACCGCTCAGGCCACGATGGATAAGGGCCGTGACGGTTGCCGCGTGCCTCTGCCTTGGACCGCTTCCGACGAGCCCGCTCTGGCCGATTTCAGCCGTCCGGCTCCGGCCGACGATGGCACCGGCGAGAACCATGTGCCGCTGTGCGCCGCCGGCCAGTTCGGCACGGGCGCTTCCTTCGGCTTCTCCCCTGCGGTTCGCGCCGATGGCGTGACGCCGGCCGCCGACCCGCACCTGCCGCAGCCGCTGTGGTTCAAGGATTACGCGGTGGACGTGGAGCAGGCCGACCCGGATTCGATGTACACGTTGTATCATGCGGCGTTGGCGATTCGTCAGGAGTCGCTGACCGCCACGCGCGACACCACCGCCGAGCAGGTGGATATGGGAGCGGACGTGGTGGCGTACCGCCGTGCGGCGGTTGAGGGACGCACGTTCACCTCGGTTACTAACTTTGGCACTGCCCCGGTCTCACTGCCCGAAGGCTCTGTGGTGCTCACTTCCGGCCCGCTGACTCCCGACGGTCAACTTCCCACCGACACCTCTGCGTGGGTAATCAAGTAACTCTGTGGTTCACTGCGTGGTGGAAGTTTGGCTACGTGGTGGGACCATACTAGAAGGCCGCCGTTCCGAATGAATCGGAGCGGCGGCCTTTTGGTACGTGCTGGGTACTCCCCTCAGGCGCTTATGCGCCAGCGGGAGCTACAGGGGCTCACTGAACCTGAGCGCGGGCGATCTTACCGGTGAAGGAATTGGCCTCGTCGGCATCCTTGACGCCATCCTTGTTCCAGGAGAACATGGCGCGCAGCTTCGGGCCGACGGTCTCGATGCGCTCGTTGGAGTACTTCTCCTGCAGCTCCTTGAAGTGCGGGGCGCCGGCATCCTGGTCGTCAATGAACTCCTTGGCGAAGGAGCCGTCCTGGATGCGCTGCAGGTGGTATTCCATGC
>ENA-UOJM01002094-UOJM01002094.1-human-gut-metagenome-genome-assembly--contig:-P116-NODE-2094-length-15186-cov-5.872249_pt1 | contig 15186 bp, 10 predicted proteins | sample MGYA00242349_ERZ723896 | MGnify/ENA metagenome assembly ERZ723896 | reverse complement strand
CTTCCGCTCTACAATGTCCTTCAGATAGACCTCGGAAAACAATGTTTTCAGATAGGCCATTTTAGCGGCGTCGTTGGGGCGGGAGAGGATCAGCGGCATACCGCCGTAGAATGCGTAGTTGTCAAAAGCGTCCTGCTTATCGCCGCCGACAGCCGAGTAGTATTCGGCAAAGGAAAGCGGATGCACACGGATCTCATCGCTGCGCCCCCGGAACTCCGTCAGGATGTCCGAGGACAGCATTTTGGAGTTGCTGCCGGTCACATAAATGTCTAAGTTGGACAAGGATTTCAAATCGTTGAGGGCGTCGTAAAAGGTGATCTTCTTCCCGTCCGGATTATAAGGATCCGGTACCTCGTCGGACATCTGGATCTCGTCTACAAAGAGATAATATTGGTCTGCGCTGTGTTCTACGATCTCGCGGACGTGAGCCGCAAGCTCCAACGGATTGCGATAGCGAATATCACGGGTCAAGTCCAGCTCAAAGGACAGAATATGGTCCTCGGCCACACCTGCGCCGAGAAGGTAATTCTTGAACAATGTGCGCAGCAGATAGGACTTGCCGCAGCGACGAATACCTGTGATGACCTTCACTTGACCATCCCACATAAAGGAAATGATTTTCTTCAAATAGCGATCTCGTTTTATTTCCATAGCCCAACCTCCGTTGAAAACTTTCTGGTATTATCTTACTACTTTTCAATGAACATTATACATCATTTTGAAAGGAAATCAAGAAGCCCATTGAAATGTTCCTGGATTTGTCAGATAACATTTCAACAAATAAGTGCCTATCTCAAAAGATGCTTTGTGCTGCAAGACTCGCATCGATTTTCGCGGTAGTAGTTAGTTCCCAAAACTTTTGGGGCTATAGAGGATAACGGATTTGCGGGGGCATCATGCTGGTACACATGATGTACTGCTTTCCTTTTTCCGCATGCTTCTGAAGCCCTAATTTACAAATGGTGCATAGATGTGCTATTGGCCGTTACCTGTCGTTTTCAAGATACTTCAATGAAAGACAAGTAATTTGTAGGAGTATTGTTTAGGGAACCTTTTTGCCAAATTCCGATTCAAAAGTTCCCTAATATATTTTAAAACGTCTTCCAACACTTCTCCCGCATGAAAGTCATGATGCTTCCGTCATCCCGCCCCTCATAATAACTCACCAGCAGGCGCTTGAACTCCGGCACATGGCTCTCTGGGATCACCAACAGACCGCCGCCCTTGGAGATCAGATAGTGGTTGGCGAAGATCACGGCGGCGCGCTTGTTACCGTCGTTGAAAATCTGCGTTTTCATGCAGTAGAGGCAAAGGCGGATGGCTGCCTCCACAGGCTCTGCGGTGGATTGCAGAATGTCCTCCAAATGTTCCTTGACCAACTGCTCAATGGGCAGGGGTGGGACATAGCTGGTGCCGCCAATGGTCACAGGAACGCCCCGGATACGACCGCCATTGGTGTAAAATCCCTCGTTGACCAGCTGAGCGATGTGGCAGAGAATGGAGTAGTCTGTGGGATAGGACACCACATCCTTGTCCATAACGAACTCCCACGCGTGCTTGAGATTCAAGATCTTCTGCACATCTGTTGCCGTCATGCCATTGACTTGACCGTTTTCGATAATGTCCTCCGTTTGCGGGAAGGTAGTCGCCACGCCTTCCAGAACAGCCTGATCGTAGATATTTGCCTTCATATTGGCGCGGGCGAAGTCAATATTCAGTAGGACCCGGTCAGACAGCTCTGATTCCGTGTAGCCCTGCTGAGCCAACTGCTTCTCGATCCGCCGGATCTGCTTTTTCAGTTCTCTGGCTTCTCTGGCATTTCGCAGCAGCGTCTGGTAGAGGGTATCGGAATAGACATCCACATACTCGGACGTCAGCCGGCTGGCGATTCGTTTGCGGATATAGAGATATTGCTTGCCGCCTTGCTCCTTGATCTCTGGGGAGCCATCATAGGGCAGCAGGTTCAGCCGTGCCTGATAGTCCGCCTTTTGCTGCAATAACTCTCGGATCTCGGGATAGTTGTTTCCCATGGGTGTGTCCTCCTTATAGGGAACTTTTATGGAGTTGATTTTATCAATTTGTTCCCTAAAAATCAAGTACATTCTGTCGAGAGGTCAAAACCGTCATACTCCGGGTGAAAGCGGACGGCCACACATTACGTTTGCAGTAAATAAAGTGTGGTCGTCAGATAACGTGTCATATATACCACTCTTGCAATCAAATCTGTGTGTAGAAAAACGTGCCGCATGCCAATATGTGTTGCACATGGTATAAGCTTAACATTTACAGTGGATTATAAGGATGATTGATGAGATATCCGACCGGTGCGGGCCGCGCTGGAGCGACTGCTGTGGATCTGCCGGACACTCCACAGGGAGGAGCGCGCCGGATGAGATGGCTGCATATGAGCTCCATCATCCTGGGGATATTATGTATCGGGATCATGGGATCGGTTAAGTATCTGGGTTTCCCGCCGTAATGGTGGGAGGCCCGGACTTTTTTGCTTTCGAGCCGATTCTTCAGAACTGAGTGATAGAGGGAATTTTACGGTCAGTTCTGAATCATCGCTCAGAACTGACCGCAGGGCTCACCCGCAAAAGCAGACGAAGACACACAGAGGGAACAAACCCCCAGCAGCCAGCAGAAGCGCCTACAACGGGTCGTTTTATAGGGAAGGGCATAGGGCGTTTGAGCGGCGATAGCGGCGGCTGGCGTTTATGGAAAGATCGGCGGCATGGCTTCACGCTCAGAACTGAGCATACATCATATAATAGCTCTGCTGCTGCGTTCAGTTCTGAAAAGGCTGCCAGACTGCGCAGGTGTGCAGAAACTCAAAAGCGGCACATTAGACACCTGCTTTCCGCAGAATGTGGCCAAGATTATCCTATCATGACACAATCAAATTGACAAAGAGAAGTTCACCCCTAAGCTGTAAAAAATGGCCTAAAAGGGGAAGCTCACTTTGTCAAAATAACTGGCAGGTCGTCGGGTGGACGGAAATCTGATTGAACAAAATGATATTTTTGTTCAATCAAGGGAAGGGCGAGCCAGGGAGGGGGGGTGACAGTTGTTTTGACAAAGTGAACGGCTCCCCCGCTTAGGCGCTTTGCCCTCTTTTTACGCTTGCCATACACGCACCGTCAGTATTTCTTGGGAAAATTCGCCTTTCCTAATTGCCAGAGATATTGGTCGATTTCCTTTACGGTATATGATTGCAATACATATAGTTCTGTCTGCGGTTTTGAATCGAATGAGCAGACAACCACTGCCTGTGTAACCATGATCTCTCCCGCAAGCTCATTTCGCAGGCTCCTCTGCCAACGCATGAACGTGCTGTAGCTGATTCCATGCTCCCGGCACCATTGCCGCTTTGGCATACCGCTTCCGTTGCACGCTTTTATGATTTCGATACATCTCTCTTTTTTCAGGGTTTGAAACTCGTCTGGCATTCCTGAGACCTCCTTGAGACTTTTGGTATCGATGGGTCTTTTGATACCTCGGTCTCAATTATCTCATCTCTACTTTGATCTTGCCAGACGGTGGATTATGAGGCGCTTACTCTGAGGCCGGGTGGCCATCATTGGTTTCAGCGGCGCAAAATGTGTCCCGCTTTTTACAAAAACAGCTGCAGTTCACAGCAAACAGCCCCGGTTCCCTATGAAAGGGACCGGAGCTGTTTTTTTGCGTCACTTCATGGAGCGTGCCAGGAACGCGGCGATCTGGGCTCTCGTGCAGGTGGCGGTGGGGTCGAAGCGACCGCCGCCCACGCCGGTGGTGATGCCGTTCTCCACGGCCCAGGACACCGCGCTCGCGTAATAGCTGTCAGCGGAAACGTCGGTAAACGTGGCCTCAGTCGCAGGAGCGGGTTGGCCCACGGCCCGCCACAGCATCGTCACCATCTGGGCGCGATTGATGGCGGCGTTGGGGTTCGCGCCGTCGGAAACGCCCTTGTCCTTGGCCCAATTTTGAGCGTTCTCGTACCAAGTCGCACCGCCGCTCAGGTCCGCGTCGTTCTGACGGGCGAGGATCGTCCACAACTGCGCCCGGGTGGTGGAGTTGTTGGGCGCGTAGATCGTGGCGCTCATGCCGTTCACCAGCCCACGGGCGCTGACGAAGTCGATGGCGTCCTTGGCCCAGTGGTCTTGCGTGTCGATAAAGCCCTTGGAGTTGTCGATGATCTTCACCGTCGCGCTGCCGTCCACGGTGAGTTGGATGCCGTTCTCCGTGGGAATGGAATCCTTCAAAAGTTCCTCCGTACCGTCGGGATGGACAAGCACCGCCACCGTGCCGGGCTTTACGTTGGTAACGGGAATTTCCACCTTCGTCTCCCCTGCGCTCTTGGGTAGTTCCACCTTGACGGTGGGGGCGGTGTTGCTGTTCCGGGTGGCCTCGACCTCCACGGGAGCCTTCACCGCCTCGCCGTTCTTCTTCGCGTCCTCAACGGCCTTGCCGCTGATCTTAACCGCCGCCTCGGTCTTGCTTTCGCCGTTCTCGATGGTGGTGACGGTCATTCCGGTAGAGCCGTTGGCCGTGGTGGTTTTGGTGGTCTCCGTACCGGAGGTCACGCCGTTTTTGTCGGTTTTGGTTTCCGACTTCGTTTCAGACTTCGTACCGTCCTTGGAGGTGATGGTCTCGGTCTTGCTTTCCGTCACCGTGCCGTCCTTCTTGGTCTCGGTCCGGGTCTCGCTTTCGACCTTCGAGCCGTCCTTATTGGTCACGGTCTCGGACTTTGTTTCGGCTTTCGTTCCGTCCGGTTTCGTCTCCGCTTTCGTCTCGGTCTTGGTTACGGAACCGTCCTTGCCAGTGGTGGTCTCCACCTTGGTGCCGTCGGGTTTTGTGACCGTCTCCACCTTCGTACCGTCGGGCTTGGTGGCGGTCTCAGGCTTGGTGGGCGTCGTGCTGCTGGAGCCGCCGCCACCACCACCGGAGGAAGAACCGCCGGAACTGCCGCCCGTAGAGCCGCCGGGCTGAGAGGGCGTGGTGCCGTCGGTCACGGTGACCTTGCAGGTGGCGGATTTGCCCGAACCGTCCGTCGCGGTGGCAGTGATCGTCGCGGTACCAACCTTGACCGCCGTCACGGTGCCGTCAGGGGCTACGGTGGCAACATCCTCGTCAGAGGACGCCCACTTCAAAGCCTTGTTGGCGGCGTTCCCGGGCGCGACCGTGGCGGTCAGCGTTTCGCTGTTTCCAACAGAGATCGAAGTTTCCGCCTTGTTAAGCGTGATTTGGGAAACGGGGACGATCTCGGGCGTCACGGTGCGGACATAGCCGCAGACGTTGCAGGTCATATCCGCATCATCGTCGTAGATGTGCGCCGCTTTGTCCTTGATGCTTTCGGACTGATTCGGGCAGTCCGCGTCGGTACATTCGTGCCAGTGGTTCGTACCGTCCTTGCTCCAATCGCCGTAGCGGTGTTCGTGCGCAGGCGGGGTCACGGTGCGGACGTAGCCGCAGATGTTGCAGATGGTGTCCGCGTCATCGGTGTAGACGTGCGCCGCTTTGTCCTTGATACTTTCAGCCCTATTCGTGCAACCCTCATTGCTGCACTCGTGCCAGTGGTTCGTACCGTCCTTGCTCCAATCGCCGTAGCGGTGCTCGTGGGCGGGCGGGGTCACGGTGAGCGTCGCGGGCTCGGAGTATACGGGAGGCGTGCTCACGCGGTCACTGCCCGTATGGTTGTTCGTGTTCCAGAGCACACAGCGGAACAGCTGGCCGCTCTGTGCCGCCGTGACGGACGGGATCGTGTAGCTGGGAATGTAGTTCCAATCGTCCTCCATATAGCTTTTGCCGCCGGCGCCTTCGATGTCCGTCCAGTTTTGGCCGCCGTCGGCGCTGCTCTGCCACTGATACTCCAGCGCGTTGAGATATTGCTTGATCAGCTTGGCGGAGAATGTCACCGAATCACCCACAGCCGCGGACACGCTCTGCGGCTGCTCCGTGACCACGGGTGTGACGCACACAAGGAGCCGCCAATAACCGGTCACGGTCTTGACCGTATTGCCGGGATAGGTCAGCGTGACATGGAAGCAAACACACTGATAGTCCATTTCATCCGTGATGGTGATGGGATAGGATTCGCCCGCGGGTGGGATCTTAGCCCACTCCTCTTCCGTTGGCATAACGTTTCTGCAGTATTTCCAGCGGTATTCCGCTGTGGCGCCCGTCAGAGAGCTTATGGGATACCAGGTTTGGCCGTCGTAAAAACCGGCGGTAATGGTCGCGATCTCGCCCTGAATGAATTCACCGTTTCCCCGCATGGGCGAGGCCGCGCCGCGCAGAACTGCGGGACAGTAGTACGCGGTAAATGTATGGGAATATGTCGTGCCATCCTTATTCGTCGCCGCGCAGCGGAACTTTGCGCCGTGCAGGGAGAAAGGCAGATTCGCTTGGTAGGTGGCCTCGGTCGCGCCCTCGATATTCTCCCAGGTATTGCCGCCATCCCGGCTGACCTGCCATTGCAGCGCGGGCGCGGGCGTGCCGGTGACTTCAACGGTCAGAGTCATGTATTCACTGATTTCGACCACGCGGCTGACATCCTCCGTCGGGCTGGTGAACTCCGGCACATCGCCGATGGTCATGCTGCCGTCCGACTTGGGATAGTACTTATTCCCGCCGACGGTCACAGTCTCCACCTCCGCATCCTTGGGGATCCAGAGGTAGAGCTTTCCGCTGCCGTCGGTGGTGACATGGCTGTCGTTGAATGCCGTACCTTCCGGAAGCCCGGAAAGGGTGACGTCCTCCACGGCGGTGTTCTTTTGCGAAAGGGTCAGGGTGACCTTTTTCAGTTCATTGCCGTTGGAATCTTTCACGACCGTGTTCACTGGAACATCCAGATCGACACTGCCGCCGTTGATGACAACGTTGGCGCAGTTGACCGTGCCCAGACCGAAGACCAGGCTGTTTGAGATGGTGAGTTTCCCAAGCGTCGTCACCGGCTTGTTCGTGCAGTTGTTGATGAGCGTGATGCCATTGAATGTCAGGGAGGCGCCGGTGCTGCCGTCCATGGCGTGGTCGCCGCGGAGCGTCAGCTTTTCACCGCCGGACTGTCCCTTGATGGTCAGACCGCCCGAACCCTTGAGCGTCCAGACCGCATCGGTGCTGCCTTCGTTGGACCTCATGACACTCTCAGTGTTTTCCATCAGCACGATGGAGAGCTTCGAGCGGTCATCCAGCTCCACGCGCTTGTTCGGACCGCTCAGGTCCAGTCCGTTGAGCTTGACCTCCGCCTCGCCGCCTGTAAGCATACGGATGCCGAAGTCTGTGATAAACTTCCAATCCGCCTGGAGCTTGACGTCTTTTTCCGGGTGATAGTCGATCCAGGTGTCCTTTGCAGAGTCCCCCAGATAGCCCGCACAGAGCGCGGTGTTGTCTCCGCCGGGTGTGCCGCGGAAGGCGAGCACGCCCGAGGCGAGGAGCAGATTGAGCAGGATCATCTTGCCGCTGGCGCTGTTGTCGGCGGTGGTGATGATGGGCGCGTCTTTCTGCGGATCATGGATGAAGCCGACCGGCGAACTGCCGTCGTCCTGAAAGCCCTCCACGCTCATGATCTTTGTACCAGCCGGAAGCCAGAGGTAGACAGTGTTGTCGCCGACGAGCATGGTGAGATCCTTAATAATGTCATCGTTGACAGTGTTGGGGATATTCACGCGCAGTTGTGTGACCAACGGGTAAAAAGTCGACTGCATGGTGCCGCTGGCAGCGTCGGTGCGGTAGGCGATTATCATGAGGTTCCGGCTCTGGTTCATGTCCTCCAGCTCGACCTTTGTCCGGTAAACAGAATTGCCGCTGTGATCCGTGACACCGGTGATCGCCTTGCCGGAGGCGTCCGTCAGGTTGGCGTTGCTCCTACGGTCGATCTTCACCGTGCCGCCGGAGTGCTCCCCCTCCAGTGTGCTGTGCGTGACGCGCAGGTTTCCGGCAAAGCCGGCGCTGATCCAGCAGTTTTCAACGGATACGTTGGCTCCCGTTCCTCCGATGGTCTTACCTGCGGCGTAAACGGCGCAGTCCTTGAAGTTCACAGTTGCGCCGCTTGCCGCTGTGAGACCGCCCATGAGCGCCAGTGAGGACTGCGCCATGCCCCCGCCGATGAGGTTCAGCGTGCCGCCCTGCTCCACATAGATGGCGGGTGCGCTGCCGCTTTTCAAATAGCTCTTGCCTGTGAGCTTCAGGTTCAGCGTCGCGCCGCTGCGCACGGTAAGAAAGGTGTGATCGCGCACGATTGCAAGACCATCGAGCACGACGGTATGCTCACCCTCCCGCACATCGATGCCGTAGTAATTATTGTAGTCCGCCGCAAGGACCCTGCTAAAGCCCTCTTTGAGGTTCAGCTCCTGCTGCGTGCTGCCGGAGCTGTAAACATTCTGCTTGATGGAATCTGTATCCCCGGGGCGGTCGGCGTTGCGATAGTACCAGGTTTTTCCCTCATTATATTGACCCTTATAGTAGCTGAGTACCAGCATGACATTTCGGATGCCGCTGATCTCCACCTCTTTTTCAGGAGCCACGTTTGTTCCGAGAATCACATTTTCGTAGATGGAGCCGTTCACCGGCTTTGTTATGACGGCCTTTGTGTATGCCGTGTCTCCATTGGTCCCGGAGAGATCCCAGCGGCCGTTGACCTTCAGCGCGCCGTTTTCATTCTCGTTTGAAAGGGTCGGGTTCTGTGTTTTCGCGTACAGATAGCCGCCGAGGTCGACCGTCAGGTTCGAGGAAACGTAAATGGCTTCCTTGCCGTCGTATCGGTTGGTCTTCGTACTGTAACCGTTGGAATAGGCGCGGACGGTTCCGCCACCGCCGATCTCCAGTACATTGGCCTTGATGCCGTAGCCCTGACAGCCGTCATTGCCGTTCCGACCGTCGCTCGTGGCGGTCACCTGACCGCCGACGACGCGCAGTGTTCCGCCCACAAGCAAGGCAACGGGATAGTCATTTTGGTATACACAACCCTTAGTGGTCGCGTTGAGTGTGCCGTTCACCGTCAGATCGTACTTGACATTGAGCGCGTAGAAGTCCAGATCGTTTCCCTGTGCCTCCGCGGTGACGCACGTCCCGGCGCCGACGGCCATGCTCCGCGTCACGGTTCCATTCATGTAGCTGCGCAGTGTCAGATCCACGCTCCCGCTTGTCTCAATGCCGCCGGACTGAATGGGGAAGGTCTGGGCGTCAATGGTCAGGCTCCCGCTGCCGGAGAAGCGGATGGTATTGCCCCAGATGCCGAGATAGCGCGGCGTATTCACATCGGAAGCGGCGGGCATATACTTCAAGCTACTGGAATCACCAATGTAATTGCTGCCCTCAAGCACGATGTTCAGCGTTCCGACATTACGGCTGTCGAGAAAGACGTTATAGTATTTGAATATGCCGGGCAATTGCTCGGACGAGACCTTTGTATAAGTGTCGATCTTGCAGTTTCGCAGCGTCAGCGTCTTCGTGGCGGCGTCATACTTGAAGCCGCCGGTCGTATCGTAAGTGCTGCTTATAGAGCTTTGTGTGATGTCGAGAACGGTGCTGCCGAGGGTAATCGTGCCATTCGCCGCCCGCGCACTGATGCCATTCGCCGCCCGCATTACGGCAGGGCTTTTTTCGGCGGCTACGACATCACTGCCAAGTTCATCATCCGCTGGTGCGGATGATCCCTCGTCCTCGGCGGGGGCGTTCGGGTCTTCGCCCTCGGTGGGTGCGTCAGGCTGCTCCTTACCAGACTGCTCCTCATCCGCGCCGCCCGGGGCGGGGACAGGGTCTTCTTCAGGGGTCGGCGTGCTGCCGGTTTCGTCCGCGAGCTTCGGGGCGCGGCAGTCTTCGGGCTGCGCGTCCTCTGCGCCGCAGACGGGACAGTCAGGGTTCATGACCCCTTCCGTGCAGGCTGTTTCGCAGATGCACGGGGAAACATCTTCTCCCCTTTCCTCGTCATCCGCGAACGCTGTTGTGGGGATCAGGGTCAGGCACAGAGCAAACGCGGTAAGCAAGCTAAGAAATCTTCTTTTCATTGTGATCCCTCCTTGATAAAAGAGTTTGGGCTTCTCCAAGGGGATATCCCCTTGAAAAACTTATTTTTCTGTCAAAGCTTCAAAGCCCTTTTCCGCCTGTTGGACGGTCTTTTGGATGATGTTCAAAGCCATTGTGTGAAGGTCCATCCGCAAGACTGCCGCTGTGACCGCCGCCCGCTTCTCCTTCGGCACGTCATAGAGCTTGAGCGAGCAGTCCAGAAAGCGGGAAACCTTGGCCTCCATCGTGAAATACACGTCACAGGGAACCGACATGAAGCCCCGCATGATGCTGGCGGACGCGATCTCCATTTCGTAGAAGTCCTTGGGCTGCGCCTCCGGAAGATAAGGCCCAAAAATAACTTGCAGCCGTTTCGTTGTGCTTTTGTAAAGATACGCCGCGATGGAAGGCAGGGAGTATGCCATCACATACAGCTCCCGCAGCGGTTCGGTCAACTCGGCGATGTGGAGCTGGAGGGCCGTTTCCACGGCGTACAGGAGCACAGGATCTTGTTCCCCGCTGTGCTGTCCCGCCAGAGCGAATTGCCCGCTGAACATCCGCTGTACCAGCTCCAGCAGCAGCGCCTCCTTACTGGGAAAAACATGGAAGAATGAACTCTGTCCGATGCCCGCCGCCTTTGCGATCTCGCCGGTGGTGGTTTTCGTGTAGCCGTTTTCCAGAAACAGCGTTACCGCTCCCCGCAGGACCTTCTGCTGGGTCACCAGACCGTTTAGCAGTTTTCCTCTTGGCAAAATGATCAGCTCCTAACATTATACTTGCGATTGCACTTTTATAATAGCATGAGCCATTCCATCACGCAAGAAAAATTTGGGGCGTCATGCCAGAAAAATTGGAGTCCCCTGTTCCTGACCCAGTTTTGACCCAGAACACGAAAAAAGCAGGCAGGGCTGGACGGAAACAATGGAAGATCCGACGAGCGAACGGTGGTAAAAAGCACAAATCGGAGCCGAAACGACTCCGATTTGCGCGTGAGACATACGTCAGAAATGCGGAAACCAAATATTTGCGTTCTGCGTTCTGCGTTATTCTGCGCTATACTAAAAAGATTATCGTAAAAGCCCGCGGCACGTTGAGATGCGAATACGCGATGCAAGCTGTCACATATTCCTTCATGGCAAAGCGCAGTTTGTTCTTCATTAGGTAGAATTCTCAATGTGGGAAAGCTCCAGCAGCATACAGCCGATATAATTCTGGAAATTGCAGTATGGGGAATCAAAGTTCATCTCGAAGCGCTCTTTCATTTTCTCAATGCGGTAGACCACTGTATTCCTATGAATATGCAGCTTCTGCGCAGTTTTTTCCAGATGCTCCCCGTTTTCAAGATAGGCAAACAGGGTCTTTACATATTCGCTGCCGGTTTTCAGATCGGACTCACGGAGCTGCAAAAGCGCGGAACTGAGATACTGCGTCCGCTGCGCCGGTTCAACGCTGTATGCGATTGCCCAGAGCTTGTACGCGTCATACTGCGCAATCCGTTCCGAACGCCCCAACTTCCGCGCCAGCGTTTCCGCAGTCACCGCATGACAGTAGTGCTCGCGGATGTTGTAGAGATTACTGAACTCATCACTACATCCGGCACGGAGGCCGTACTGGCCGAGACATTTCACAATCGGAGCCGCCCAGCTGTCCGGCGACTTGCAACTTTCACAGTCAAGCAGGAGTACCACATACTGATGATGGAAAACCGTCCACGCTCTGGGGAACAGCGCCGACAGCTGCGCTTTGAAATGCGTCTCCCCTGTTGTTCTGGATTGGAAAGCGGACATATCAATGCTCAGCAGCCGGTACAGGCGCTCCTGTTCAAATTCCGTTCCCAGTACCCGCTGTTCATAAAGCATCCGATTTGCAAATTCGTTATTCAGTAGGTTCAACAGCAGGAATTCGGCGGAATCGGCGCGTCGGCTCTGCTTGAGAGCCTGCTCAACAGCCAGTTCCTTTGTGACCGCGCCGATGACCAGATCGTACAGGTTGTCCGGAACATCGTCCAGATTTCGGTTGTATTCCAGTACCGTCAGATAGCCGATGATCACGGAGTTGGAGACCAGCGGGCTGATCCGCCTGCGGTGCGGGCCGAAGTCATCGAAGATCCGAAACGCGGCGGAGTGTTCCCGAATGTGGTCGAGACCGTGGAGCATGGCAGCGTATTCGAAGAGGCAGTAGCCCCGCTTCTTTCCGGCCAGCCACACGTCATCTTCAATCCCCCGCGTGTCGGAGTAAGCCACCGTATAATAGTGGGAGTCAAAAACCGCAACGGGGTTTCCCAGAAGCTCCGCTCCCTGCCCAATCAACTGATGGATGTTATTGACGTGAAATGCAAAGTCCAGAAAGGCCAACTGCTGTCCGGCAAGTGCGCCCGCCATATTGCACAACTCCTTTTGCTCGCCCCTCCATATGCTTTGGACGATAAATACAAACAGAGGGCGTAATTTGATACGATTATACTATTGGAAGCTGCGGTTGACAATGCTAAATTTTTCTTAAAGGCAGCGCTTATTAAAGGCGTTCTGAACGTTTGGAGCAAAAAAAGGAGGAGAAAGCATTATGCGAACCGTTCGTATTGGTTCCGGTGCGGGCTTCAGCAACGACCGTGTGGAACCGGGCATTGAATTGTTGGAAAAGGGAAATCTGGATTACTTTTGCCTTGAGTGTCTGGCGGAGCGTACCATCGCCATTGCTCAAAAAGAAAAAACCTCGGATCCGAACATCGGATATAATCCCTATCTCGCCTACCGCATGAAAAAGATACTGCCTGTCGCGGCGAAGAACAAGGTCAAGGTCATCACCAACATGGGCGGCGCCAACGTGGAAAAGGCCGTGGCCAAGACCGCGGAGATTGCCAGAAGCTTCGGCATCACCGGACTGAAAATTGTGGGCGTTTTGGGCGATGATATTTTTGACCAGTTGGAACGCTATGACAACTGCCCTATCTTTGAGACCGGCGAACGTCTGGGCGACCTGAAAAACAAGGTGGCCGCCAACGCCTATCTGGGCTGTGAGGGCATCGTACAGGCGCTCAAGGACGGTGCCGACATCGTCATCACCGGTCGCTGCTCCGACCCTGCCCTGTTTTTGGGGCCTCTGGTCTATGAGTTCAGCTGGTCTATGGACGATTACGACAAAATGGGCAAGGGCACTGTGGTGGGCCATCTGCTGGAGTGCTCTGGTCAGGTCAGCGGTGGCAATTTCTGCATCCCCGGCTACAAGGACGTGGAGAATTTGTGCCATCTGGGCTTCCCCTATGCCGATGTCAGTGAGGATGGCACCATCTATATCTCCAAACTGGAGGGTACTGGCGGCCGTGTAGACGTGCAGACCTGCTCTGAGCAGTTGCTGTATGAGATCCACGATCCCGCCAGCTATATCACGCCGGACTGCATTGCGGATTTCTCTCACGTCTCTTTCGTTCAGGCCGGCAAGGATCGTGTTCAGGTACTGGGTGCCACCGGCAGAGAGAAAACGCCTACCCTCAAGGTCAGCGTTGGCTACAGAGACGGATATATCGGAAGCTGCGGCCTCAGCTTTGGCGGTCCCAAGTGCTTTGAGCGCACAGTGCTGGCTGTCCGCACCATGGAAGAGATCATCAAGACCTATTACCACCCCGCAGAGCACCGCATAGACATCATTGGCTACAACTCCCTGTATCCCCGCGATCTGGACGAGGGTTTCCCCAACGGTGCAGAGCCTCTTGAGCTACGGATGCGCGTCGCCGTCCGCGACAACAGCAAAGAGACCCTGACCATGATTTTCAATGAAGTGGATGCTTTTACCATCGATGGCCCCGCCAACTGCGGCGGTATGCAGCGCAGCATCTCCGAACTGGTGGCCATGCTGTCCGTTCTGGTGCCGCGCGAGGACATCACGGTATCGTATATTGAGGAGGTTCTTTAAGATGAAGCTTCTGGAAATTGCGCACTCCCGCACGGGCGATAAAGGCGATATCTCCAACATTTCCGTCATTGCCTACGACATGAAGGACTATGAACTGCTGAAGGAAAAGGTCACCACAGAGCTGGTGGCCAAAGTATACGAGGGCTACTGCCACGGCACTGTCACCCGCTATGAAATGCCCCAGATTGGCGCGCTGAACTTCGTGCTCACCAATACGCTGGGTGGTGGCGTTACCCGCAGCCTGCGACTGGACACCCATGGCAAGTGCCTGTGCTCCTATTTGCTGGACGTAGACATCTGATCTGAATAACTACATAAGGAGGGCAATTCAATGGCAACACCTACTTACACCATTAAGCCTCTGTATCTGGGCGAAATGACCAAGTACGAAAAGTCCATGCACACGTTTACCTTTGACTACGGCGTGAAGATGCACTCTCCCTATCTCTCTTTTCTGGTACAGGGCAATGGAATGAACATCCTGGTGGACACCGGCCCCAAGAATTACGAGGTCATCAAAAAATACCACAGCCATGTGGAAGCGGATGTTCCCCCTGAAGTACACATTCTGAAGCAGCTGGAAAAGGAAGGGCTGACCCCCGATGACATCGACTTTATCATCTGCACCCACCTTCACTGGGATCATTGTCAGAACAATGACTGCTTCCCCGGCAAGAGAGTCTACACCCAGAAGCGTGAAGTGCTGTATGCCATCAATCCCATCGAGCTGCACTGGTACACCTACGAGTCTCCCCAGTGCGGACTGACGCCGGTGTGGGCCGCCGCCGGCACCAAGCTGGTGGTCCTGGATGGTGACGAGGAGATCGTCCCCGGCATTGAGGTATTCCTCACGCCCGGCCATACTCCCGGCTCTCAGTGCGTCCGCATCAACACAGAGGACGGCTACTACCTGATTGCCGGCGACACCGTGAACATTTATGAAAACTGGGAGGGTAACGCTAAGTACCGCCACGTGCCTGCCGGTATCCATGTCAACCTCATCGAATATGAGGAGACCTTCAAAAAAATGGACAGGATCGACTTCAAGGAGATCCTGCCCGGACATGACATGAAGGTCCTGGACTATCCCACTTATCCCCACAAATAAGGAAGGAGCGGTTTTATGGCACAGGCGACCTACCGGATCTACCCTATTTATCTGGGTGAGATCCCCGTACATGATAAATCCAGCTTCACCTATATGGTGGATATGGGAAAGAAGATGACCTGCCCCTTTATCTCATTCCTGCTTTTGGGTAGTAATGGCAGTAAGGTCCTGGTAGCCACCGGCGC
>ENA-UOJM01002089-UOJM01002089.1-human-gut-metagenome-genome-assembly--contig:-P116-NODE-2089-length-15211-cov-33.126155_pt1 | contig 15211 bp, 15 predicted proteins | sample MGYA00242349_ERZ723896 | MGnify/ENA metagenome assembly ERZ723896 | reverse complement strand
AATCGACTGACCTTTCTTTTTTTACCCAACAATATCTTTAATTAAGGGAAACGGGCGAGTCCCTGCCCGACACCAACAAGCTCCTGGCCATCGGCCGTCTGCTGGGCGTCACGGTGGACTATCTGCTGGACGATGAACAGACGGACCCTGCTCCCACCTCCGCCGGGCCGAGGAAAAGCGGTTTTGCCCGCTTCTGGCGTACATACGGCTTCGTCTCCGGATACCTGATGTCGCTGGTGGGGATTCTGGGCCTGGTCCGGATCGCCGCCACTCTGGCTGCGGGCTTCCGGCTGGGCGGCATCGCGGACTTCGGATCCGTCGATCCCCAGTGGCTGGAGGAGCTCAGCACAAGTCCGATCTTCACCGATCTCTCCTCCCGGTACAGACAGGCGCTGATCCTGTCCCAGATCCCGGACTTCCTGCTCTGCGCCGCCCTGACGGCAGGCGGCTTCCTGCTGGCCCGGTGGCTCCGGCGGAAATACCGGACCGCCTGATTGCTCCCCTTCCTCCGAAAAATCGGGAAGGGCGGGATTTCCATGTATATGATAGATTTTTTCACATATTTATGCTATAATTATTATGAGATTTTGTATGCAGCCAAAGGAGGGCAATTATGATGGAGATATTAGAGATAAAACAAGCAAATGATGCACTTGCAGAAATGGTTGCCCTATTTCGTGTAGAACTGCGTTCATATAAAGGCATTGCATCCAGGCCGAACATTAAAGCAAGACGAGAAGAAATGGAAGAATATCTTTTTGCCAAGTTTCCGGTGTATGCCGCCCTTGTGGATGACAAATACGCAGGCTATGTGGTTTGTCGTATCAAGCTGAAAGACGGTAAGATCGCCTCTATGGATGAGCATTGGGCAGACGATGGCGAAGCTCCCAAGTGGCGACAGGATATGAAAATTGGGAGAAAGATAAAATGATAGAGCTACGAACAATCAACGAGAATAACTACACAGACTGTCTTAATCTTAAAGCCAGCGTTGCAAATGAAAATTTTGTGGATTCTGTGGCGTATTCTCTGGCAGAAGCATGGGTTCATTATAAAGACACCAGGCCATTTGCAATTTATGCTGATGAAACAATGATTGGCTTTGTTTCAATGTATGTTGGTGAAGAAAACTATCAAATAATCAATTTTCTTATTGATGATGCCTATCAAAAAAAGGGGTATGGAACTGCTGCTGCCAAACTCTGTATTGATTTCCTTTATAAGGAATACAAAGCAAGACGAGTTTCAGCTCCTGTAAATCAGCGCCATACAGCTGCACAGAAGTTTTGGACAAAGTTGGGATTTGCCTATTCAGATTCCGTTGAAGATGGATATGTATTTATGAGATTGAATTTAGTGTAGCAGACTATGATACGCTAATCCCACCGAACTGACAGCGGAGCTTCTGAATACGCTGATTGAGGAAATCGTCATTCACGAAGCAGCCATCGTGGACGGTATGCGTGAGCAGGATATTGACATCTACTACCGATTTATCGGCAAAATTGAGTAAAACAACGAATATGAGTACCTATGCAAGTAGGCGTAGGCACTCATACATAACCAATATCTTTAATTTAGGGAAACGGGCGAGTCCCTGCCCGACACCAACAAGCTCCTGGCCATCGGCCGTCTGCTGGGCGTCACGGTGGACTATCTGCTGGACGATGAACAGACGGACCCTGCTCCCACCTCCGCCGGGCCGAGGAAAAGCGGTTTTGCCCGCTTCTGGCGTACATACGGCTTCGTCTCCGGATACCTGATGTCGCTGGTGGGGATTCTGGGCCTGGTCCGGATCGCCGCCACTCTGGCTGCGGGCTTCCGGCTGGGCGGCATCGCGGACTTCGGATCCGTCGATCCCCAGTGGCTGGAGGAGCTCAGCACAAGTCCGATCTTCACCGATCTCTCCTCCCGGTACAGACAGGCGCTGATCCTGTCCCAGATCCCGGACTTCCTGCTCTGCGCCGCCCTGACGGCAGGCGGCTTCCTGCTGGCCCGGTGGCTTCGGCGGAAATACCGGACCGCCTGATTGCTCCCCTTCCTCCGAAAAATAGGGCTTTTCAACGGCCCCGCTCTGCGGTATAATAGAGGAAGTTTTCTGAGCAAGGAGTGACATTATGAAGATCATGACCGACAGCCCCATCCGCTTCCCGGGGCTTTTTGGCGACTGGGCCATCACCATCAGCTCCAAGGCCATCGACATCGGCAACGGCATCTATTGGTATGGCATCCTCATCGCCCTGGGTATGCTGGTGGCCCTGTGGTGGTGCATGCGCCAGCGCACCAAATACGGCATCCGGGAGGATGACCTCATCGACGGGCTGCTGTGGGGCATCCCCTCGGCCATCGTGGGGGCCCGGCTATACTATGTTCTGTTCTATCTCAGCGAGTTCAAGGACCATGAGGGCCACTTCAGCTGGTCCAAGGCCATCGCCATCTGGGACGGCGGCCTGGCCATTTACGGCGGCGTCATCGCCGTGGTGATCGTGGCCATCATCCTCTGCCGCAGCCGCCACATCAAGCTGGGGGCCATGATGGACCTGGTGGTCATGGGCCTGCTCATCGGCCAGGCCATCGGCCGCTGGGGCAATTTCCTGAACCGGGAGGCCTTCGGCTCCGAAACCACCCTCCCCTGGCGCATGCAGCTGACCACCACTGCTGGGGAACTGGTGGAGGTACATCCCACCTTCCTGTACGAGAGCCTGTGGAACCTCATCGGCCTGCTGCTGATCGTTTTTGTGGTATCCAAGGCCAGACGGTTCGACGGCGAGAACACCTGCTTCTACTTCCTGTGGTACGGCGCGGGCCGCTTCTGGATCGAGGGCCTGCGCACCGACAGCCTGTATCTGTCCGACTGGACCATCGCCGGGCAGCCCATCCGGGTGTCCCAGGTGCTGAGCCTGGTGCTGATGATCGCCGCCCTGGCGGTGCTGTTTTACAACATCAGGCTCCACCCCCACAAGCCGGAGGAGCTGTATGTGAACATCGTGGCCGCCCGGGAAGCCGCCCAGGCGGAGGAGCCCGCCGAAGCCCCGGAAACCGCCGAACCGGCGGAAGCGCCGGAAGCACCGGAGGTGCCGGAAGAATCTTCAGAAGAATAAACGCCCACCCCCTGTATCCCGTGGGATACAGGGGGTGTAGATATTGTCCAAAAGCCTCGCAGAGTTTGCCGCCCGCAGGCGGCAAATAAAATGGAATCATTTTTTGCCGGGGCGTGTACCTGGCAAAAAATACTTCTCAGTCTGCAAGTGTGGAATTTGTTCGCTTCCAGCGAACAAATTATGCGCGCGGCAGACTGCAAACCCTTTGTCAAAAAAGGTCTTTGTCCTTTTTTGACAAGCTGCCCGCGCCCCCTGTATCCCGCAGGATACAGGGGCGTTTGCTTGTTCTTTACAGGGCCCGCCAGCTCTCCGGCCGCAGGCCGTGACCCATGAGGCCCTCCTGCACCTGCTGCCGCAGGGCGGGCAGGTCCCGGTTCAGGGTCCCCTTCAGGGTCAGGTAGTTGGAGGCGTGGTTCATCCGGAATACGCTGCCCTCGCTGTCGATGTGGTCCAGCAGCAGGGCCGTCTCCTGCAGAATCTCCGCCGGGCCCAGCACCTGGAAGCTGCCCTCCCGGACCCACTGCTCCAGCGGCGTTCCCGGCTCCACCATCAGCGTCAGCAGGCCGATATATTCCGGCTTCATGGCGCTGAGGGCCCGGGCGGTGTCCACGGCGTGGTCCCGCAGCAGCTCCCGGCTGCCAAGCCCGGAAATGGCCGTCACCGACAGGGCCAGGCCCGCCTGCCGGGCCTTCTGCCCCGCCGCCACAATGGCCGCGGCGGTGTGGCCCTTGCGCATCCGCTCCAGCACCGCGTCACAGCCAGATTCCAGGCCCATATACACCATTTTCAGGCCGCCCTCCCGCAGCCGCCGCAGCTCCTCCTCCGTCTTGACCTGGAGACTCCGGGGCGAGGCGTAGCACGTCACCCGCTGGCACTCCGGAAACAGGCTGTATACCATGGCCAGAATCTCCAGCAGCTCATCGGTTTTCCGCATCAGCGCGTCGCCGTCGGCCAGAAACACCCGCTCCACCCGGCGGTATACCTGCCGGGCCAGGCGGAAATCCTCCCGGATCTCCTCCATGGGCCGCAGGGCAAACCGCTTATCGTCATACATATCGCAGAAGGCGCAGCGGTTGTGGCTGCACCCGTAGGTCACCTGGATGATGAGGCTGTAGGCCTCGCTGGGGGGCCGATAGACCTTTCCCTTGTATCGCATGGGCAATTCCTCCTTTTCCCCGCTATTATCGCATACTTTTCCCGGTTTGAAAAGGGTCTATTTTGTGCCGCTCCGGCATAAGCTGGACCAGCTTCAACAAACGAGGAGGATGACTATGGACAACAACTTCAACCGCGTGCGCCTGTGCGGGCGGGCCGCCGGGGAGCCGGAGCTGTCCCACATAAACCACGGCGAGAGCTTTTACCGCTTTCCCCTGTCGGTGGAGCGGCTTTCCGGCCAGGAGGACCGGCTGCCGGTGATTTTGCCCCGGCCGCTGCTGGAGGCCCACCCCGTACATACCGGGGACGTGCTGACCCTTACCGGCCAGCTGCGCTCCTTCAACAACCGCAGCGGCCAGGGTCCCCGGCTGGTGATCTCCGTGTTCGTCCGGGAGCTGATTCCCGGAGGCGCGGCCCCCTTTAACCAGATTCAGCTCTCCGGCATTCTGTGCAAAACTCCCACCCTGCGCCGGACGCCTCTGGGCCGGGAGATCTGCGACCTGATCCTGGCGGTGAACCGCCGGTACGGCCGGGCGGACTACCTGCCCTGCATCGCCTGGGGCGTCATCGCCCAGCAGACGGCCATCCTGCCGGTGGGCTCCCGGCTGACGGTGGAGGGCCGGGTCCAGAGCCGGGGCTACACGAAAACCGTGGACGGCGTGGGACAGGAGCGCACCGCCTATGAGGTGTCCATCATGCGCCCGGCGGAGCCGGAGGAATTTTTCCTGTAAGACCGCCCCCCGGGGTGAAAATCCGCCTTGCAGGGTCCTTTCCCTCCGTGCTATAATGGGGGAAACATCCCAACCAAGGAGGAACCTTACATGATCTACACCGATTTTCACGGAGAGAAGCTGTCCCTGCTGGGCTTCGGCACCATGCGTCTGCCGCTGGTTCCCGGCGGCGGCCCGGCGGACATCGACGAGAAAACCACGGCGGACATGGTCCGCTATGCCATGGACCACGGCGTCAACTATTTCGACACCGCCTATCCCTACCACGGCGGCATGTCCGAGCGGGTCATCGGCCGGGTGCTGAAGGACTATGACCGCCAGAGCTTCTATCTGGCCACCAAATACCCCGGCCACCAGATCAGCGACAGCTACGACCCCGCTGCCATCTTTGAGGAGCAGCTCCAGAAGTGCGGCGTGGAGTATTTCGACTTCTACCTGCTGCACAATGTGTACGAGAAGTCCATCGAGACGTATACCGATCCCCGCTGGGGAATCATCGACTATTTTCTGGAGCAGAAGAAGAACGGCCGCATCCGTCACCTGGGCTTCTCCTCCCACGGCGGCGTGGAGCTGCTGGAGAGCTTCCTGTCCCGCTACGGCAAGGACATGGAATTCTGTCAGATCCAGCTGAACTATCTGGACTGGACCATGCAGGACGCCAAGGCCAAGTGCGAGCTGCTGCGCCGGTACAGCATCCCCATCTGGGTCATGGAGCCCGTCCGGGGCGGCCGCCTGGCCTCCCTGACGCCGGAGGCGGAGTCCGAGCTCCACGCCCTGCGGCCGGAGGAGTCCACCGCTGCCTGGGCCTTCCGCTTCCTCCAGGGGGTGGAGGGGGTCCAGATGATCCTCAGCGGCATGACCACCCCCGCCCAGATGGAGGACAACGTCCGTACCTTTGAAGAACGCCGCCCCCTGACGGACCAGGAGGAGAAGGTCCTGCTGGACATCGCCAAGGGCATGTACGGCGCCGTGCCCTGCACCGCCTGCCGCTACTGCTGCGACGGCTGCCCCATGGGCCTGGACATTCCCATGCTGCTGAAGCTGTATAACGAGGCCAAGTTCTCCCCCAACTTCAACATCGGCATGCGGGTGGAGGCTTTGCCGGAGGACAAGCGCCCCGCCGCCTGCGTGGGCTGCGGCCAGTGCGCCCGGGTCTGTCCCCAGAACATCGACATTCCCGCCGCCCTGGCGGACCTGAACGAGGTGCTGAAGAAGATCCCCAGCTGGGCCGACATCTGCCGCCAGCGGGAGGAAGCCGCCCGCCGGGCAAGAGAAGCCAAGTAACATGGCCCATATCATCGAAATCACCGATTTTTCCGCCCCGGAGCTGGATATCTACGCCCGGCTGACGGAAAACCAGCTGGTGAACCGGGCCGACCCGGAAAACGCCCTGTTCGTGGCGGAGAGTCCCCTGGTCATCGGCCGGGCTCTGGACGCCGGGTGCACGCCGGTGTCCTTCCTGATGGAGCGCAAGCACATCGAGGGAAAAGGCGCGGAGGTGCTGGCCCGCTGCCCGGCGGATATCCCGGTATACGCGGCGGACCTGCCGGTGCTGACCCAGCTGACGGGCTTCCACCTGACCCGGGGGATGCTGTGCGCCATGCGGCGGCCCCGGCTCCCCTCCGTGGCGGAGGTCTGCGCCAATGCCCGGCGCATTGCCGTGCTGGAAAACATCATGAATCCCACCAACATCGGGGCCATTTTCCGGTCCGCCGCCGCTCTGAACGTGGACGCGGTGCTGCTGACCGCCGCCGGCAGCGACCCCCTGTACCGCCGGGCGGCCCGGGTCAGCATGGGCAACGTGTTCCTGGTGCCCTGGACGTATCTGCCGGAGGGGGAGAGCTGGCCGGAGCTGCTGCATGAGCTGGGCTTCAAAACCGTGGCCCTGGCCCTGCGGGACGACTCCCTGGCCCTGAACGATCCCCGCCTGCTGGCGGAGCCGAAGCTGGCCATGGTGCTGGGCACCGAGGGGGACGGCCTGGCCTCCTCCACCATCGCCGCCTGCGACTATACCGTGAAAATTCCCATGTCCCACGGGGTAGATTCCCTGAACGTGGCCGCCGCCAGCGCCGTGGCCTTTTACCAGCTGGCCCTGCTGAACGGATAAAAAAAGCCTGTGTATTCGGTGCAATTGCACCGAATACACAGGCTTTTTATATTCGATACTTCTGCTCATAGGCCTGGACCCGGCTGTCGAAGGCCGGGTCCCGCTGCCGGGCCGCCAGCTGGGCGGCATGGAGATTCCGGTTCCCGGCGGACAGGTCCGCCACGCACTCCATGATGTTGCAGCAGTGGTCCGCCGCCCGCTCCAGGTCCGTCAGCACGTCCGACCACACGAAGCTCAGCTCCATGGCCCCCTCCCCCGGCTGCGTTTCCCGGATGCGCCGGGCCCGCAGCCGCTGCCGCAGGCCGTCGATGACCTGCTCCAGGGCCTCCACCTGCCCCAGGGCGGCGGCGTCCTCCCGGCGGAAGGCCGCCAACGCCAGGTCCGCGATCTCCTCCACCGCCTCCGTCAGCACCCGGAGCTGCCGCCGGTCCTCCGGCGGCAGCTCTATTTTCCGGTCCCGCAGCTCCTCCCCGCTTTCCAGCAGGTTCATGGCGTGATCTCCCAGGCGTTCAAGGTCCCCGATCAACATCAGCAGCTCCGCCGCCCGGGCGCTGTCCCGGCGGGTCAGGGTCCGTCCGCCCAGCCGCACCAGAAACGTGCCCAGGGCGTCCTCCAGGCCGTCGATGCGCTCCTCCTGCCGCCGCAGCTCCCGGGCCGAGTCGGGGTGCACCTCCGTCAGGGCCTGAATCCCCCGGCGCAGGTTGTCCCGGGCCAGGTCCGCCATTTCCAGGGTCAGCTCCCGGCACCTTTCCAGGGCCGCCGCCGGAGCCGCCAGCAGACGGGGATCCGGTTCCGCGGAGGGCGTCTCCTCTCCGGGCAACAGCCGCAGCACCGCCCGCTCCAGCAGGCCCGCCGCCGGAAACAGCGCCGCCGTACACAGCAGATTGAAGGCCGTGTGGATAACGGCCACCCCCGGCAGGGTCACGGCCCGGTCCAGAATGGCCGGAGCCGCCAGCAGCTTCACCAGCCAGAACACCCCCAGCCAGATACCCGCCCCGGCCAGGTTGAACAGCAGATGCACCAGAGCCGCCCGCCGGGCGCTGCGGCTGGCCCCCACGGAGGACAGCATCGCCGTGACGCAGGTGCCGATGTTCTGGCCCATGACGATGGGGATGGCGGCCCCCACCGTCACCTGTCCGCTGGCGGCCAGGGCCTGCAATATCCCCACCGAGGCGGAGCTGGACTGGATCACCGCCGTCAGCACCGCCCCGGCCAGCACCCCCAGCAGGGGGCTGCCGAAGGCTGTGAACAGCTGCCGGAACCCCTCCGCCCGGGCCAGGCCCGATACAGCGGCGGTCATGATCTCCATGCCCTGCATCAGAACGGCAAAGCCCAGCAGGGCCTGGCCGGTGTCCCGGCGGCTGCCCTTTCCGGCCAGATACGCCGCAATGCCCCACAGACTCAGCAGCGGCACAAAGCCCGCCGGGCGCAGCAGCCGCCCCAGGGTGCCGCCGCCCTCCAGCCCTCCCAGACTCAGCAGCCAGGGCGTCACCGTGGTGCCCACGTTGGTGCCCATGATGACCCCCACCGCCTGGCGGAGGGTCAGCATACCGGAGTTCACGAAGCCCACCACCATCACCATGGCCGCCGATGAGCTCTGCACCGCCGCCGTCACCGCCAGGCCCGTGAAGAACCCCGCCCAGCGGCTGCGGGTCATCCGCCGCAGCAGGCCCTCCAGCCGTCCCCCGGCCCGGCGCTGCAGCGCCTCCGCCATGATCTGCATGCCGAACAGAAACAGGCACAGTCCGCCCAGGGCGGTTAATCCGTCAAAAATGTCCATGCGCGCCTCCTCTCCCCTTTAGCATGCCCCGCTGCCGTCCGTCCAAATCGCAGGCATTTGTCCGTGTCGCGCGTACTTTTTGCCATTTTGTGTCGTTCGTGCAAATTACGCAGCCGCCGCCGGACAAATTTGTGGCTTTTCCCATCTTTACTTTATCTCGGTAGTGTGGTAGCGTATTAGCATACTAAATCGCCCGGTGATAGGGGCCGGGGAATGGAGGAAATCATGAAAAATATCATCCGCCGCGGACTGTGCCTGCTCCTGCTGCTGGCTATGACCGCCACCATGGCCGCCTGCGGCCCGAAGAACACCAACACCGGCACCGACGAGGAAACCATGGTCTACGCCGTGGAGGCCGGGTCCGCCGGTGAGGAGGTGGCCAAGGAGAAGGGCTGGACCGTCAACAGCGTCCAGGATCAGGCCGCCGCCATGATGGAGGTGGCCGCCGGCACCTCCGATGCCGCCGTCATCGACCTGCTGATGGCCGGGGCCATGATCGGGCCGGACACCAGCTATCCCAACCTGACCTATACCGACAGCCTCACCCAGGAGGAGTACGGCATCGGCTGCCGCCAGGGCTCTGACCTGGCCGACTTCATCACCTCCGTTCTGGCCGAGGCCTATCAGGACGGCACCACCCAGACCCTGGCCCGGCAGTTCGGCATCCGGGAGGACCTGCTGGCGGAGATGCCCCAGACCGGCTATACCGAAGATGCCGGCGGCGACGTGGCTTATATCCGGGGCAAGGGCACCCTGGTGGTGGGCATCACGGAGTTTGCCCCCATGGACTATAAGGACGACAACGGCCAGTGGACCGGCTTTGACGCGGAGCTGGCCCGGCTGGTGGCCCAGCGCCTGGGGGTGGACGTGGAGTTCATCGTCATCGAGTGGGGCCAGAAGGTCAATGAGCTGAACAGCAAGGCCATCGACGTGGTGTGGAACGGCATGACCCTCACCGACGGCGTGCAGACCGCCATGACCTGCACCCCCGCCTACTGCCGCAACGCCCAGGTCATCGTGGTCCCCGCCGCATAAGGCCATGTTCTGGACCGTAACCCTATCCCTGCTGCAGGGGATGCGCCAGGCCGCCGTCCTGTTTGGGCTGACGTTGGCGTTCTCCCTGCCGCTGGGCCTGCTGGTGGCCCTGGGCTCCATGAGCCGCTGCCGCCCGGTGCGGGCGTTGTTCGACGCCCTGGTGTGGGTGATCCGGGGCACGCCTCTGGTGCTGCAGCTGATCATCATTTTCTACGGCCCCGGCCTGTGGTTCGGTCACAACATCTGGGGCAGCAACCGGATGCTGGCGTGCACCGTGGCCTTTGTACTGAACTACGCCTGCTATTTCTCCGTGATCTACCGGGGCGGCATCCAGGCCGTCCCGGCGGGTCAGCGGGAGGCCGGTCAGGTGCTGGGCCTCACCCGCCGCCAGATCTTCTTCAAAATCACCCTGCTTCAGGTGGTGAAGCGGATCCTGCCTCCCATGTCCAACGAGATCATCACCCTGGTGAAGGACACGTCCCTGGCCCGGATCATCGCCATCGTGGAGCTGACCAAGGCCGGTGAGGACTATGTGAAGACCGCCGGGATCACCTGGCCCCTGTTCTATACCGGGGTATACTATCTGCTGTTTGTGGGGCTTCTGACGCTGCTGTTCCGGTATCTGGAGCGCCGTCTGAGCTATTTCCGCTGAAAGGGGGGAGCATATGTCCTATCTGAGCGTTGCGCACCTGGAAAAATCCTTCGGCAGCACCCGGGTGCTGCGGGATGTGAGCTTCGACCTGCCGGAAGGGGCGACGCTGTCCGTCATCGGCTCCTCCGGCAGCGGGAAAACCACCCTGCTGCGGTGCCTGAACTTCCTAGAGCGGCCGGACGCCGGGGTGATCTCCCTGCGGGACCAGACCCTGCTGGACGGGTCCCGCCCCCCGGTGCGGGAGCGGGAGCTGCGGGAAAAGCGCCTGCATTTCGGTCTGGTGTTCCAGGATTTCAACCTGTTTCCACAATACACCGCCCTGGAAAACGTGACCCTGGCCAGGCGTCTTGCCAAGTTGCCCGGCGAATCGGAGGCGGACATCCGGGACCGGGGGCTGGCTCTGCTGGAGCAGATGGGCCTGTCCGACCGGGCGGGCCACTATCCCCACCAGCTCTCCGGCGGCCAGAAGCAGCGGGTGGCCATCGCCCGGGCTTTGTGCATGGAGCCGGACGTGCTTTGCTTTGACGAGCCCACCTCCGCCCTGGACCCGGAGCTTACCGGCGAGGTGCTGCGGGTCATCCGCCAGCTGGCCGACCGCCGCACCACCATGATCGTGGTGACTCACGAGATGGCCTTCGCCCGGGACGTGGCGGACCGACTGATCTTCATGGACGGCGGCGTCATCGTGGAGCAGGGGGACCCCCGGCAGGTGATCAACCATCCCCGGATGGAGCGCACCCGCCAGTTCCTTTCCCGGTACACCGGGGTATAAAAAACCGGACTCCGGCGTCTGCCGGAGTCCGGTTCAGCTTGTCAAAAAAGGCTTTTTTGACAAGTCTGAAATAAACGGCAAAAGGGGCTGCCTTCCCTCGCCTCCTAATAAGAAAACATAAGAAAGTCAGTAAAATCAATGTTTTCAAAGGCAGGGAGCACGGTACGAAGTCAAAAAATCTCATACTGACAGGCACGAAGGGCGCTGATTTTCACATCAGCGCCCTTTTCCTGTCCCCACGCCATAGGCAGCCGCCCTATGGCGTTTTTTCATATCCGTACCTATACCCACCCGAAAAATGTATCAATTAGGGTGCGAAAACCTCTGTTTTTTCCTCTCAGAGCGCCGCTTGAAAGGCGGCGTGGGTGTTTTCCCATGGGAAGCGTCCGAGAGGCATGACAGGGGCTTTTTTGCGCCAAAATCAACACTTTTCAAAACCAGAGAAAGGAGGCGCCGGATATGGCAGTTTTCCGCATCGAAAAGACCAGAGATTACACGGTCATGTCCAACTACCACCTGCGGGACAGGTTGCTGTCCCTGAAAGCGAAGGGGCTGCTGTCCCTCATGCTGTCGCTGCCGGAGGACTGGGACTACACCATGAAGGGGCTTGCCCGCATCTGCAAGGACGGCATCGACAGCATCAGCGGCGGGATCCGGGAGCTGGAGAGGCACGGCTATCTCGTCCGGGCGCGCGTCCGCAACGAGAACGGGCAGCTTGGCTCCATCGAGTACACCATTTTGGAGCAGCCGAAGGAGCCGGCACAGACGCCCGCGCCTATCCGGGAAAAACCTATACGGGAAAATCCAATACAGGTGAAGCCAATGTTGGATGCCCCAATTCAGGAGAACCCCGCCCAATTAAATACTAAAGAACAAAATAAAGAATTATCAATTACGCAAGGATCAAGTCCTATCCCATCAAGTCCCCCTACCCCCAGAGAAAAAAGCAGGATCGGACAGGACAGGATGCGGGAGCGCGAGAGCTACCGGGAGATCATTTTGGAGAACATCGACTACGATATCCTTACCCAGGATGAAAAGCTGGACAGGGACCGTCTGGACGAGCTGGTGGAGCTCATGGTGGATACCGTCTGCTCCAACCGGGAGATGATCCGTATCGCCGGGGACGACTACCCCGCCGAGGTGGTGAAGTCCCGGTTCTTGAAGATCGACAGCTCCCACATCGAGTATGTGCTGGAACGGATGCGGGAGAACACCACCTATGTCCGCAATATCAAGAAATATCTGCTGGCGGCGCTGTATAACGCGCCGGTCACGATGGACAGCTACTACACATCCCTTGTCAGCCATGACCTGTACGGCAGCGGAGATCGGAGGTGAGCGCCTTGCAGGAAGAAATCACGCAGAAAACCCTTGCGCTTTGTGTGCAGACCGGTAAAATGACCGCCCAGCTTTTGCAGCAGGCCATGAAGAAGGTGCTGGCGGATATGGAAAAGCACAAGACGAATCCCCAGCTCCATCACGGAAAGCAGACCATCCGGCAGCTTATGAAGCATGGGGCCGGCGTGTCCAATATCGAGATCACGGACCAGAATATCAAGGCGTTCTCCGCCACGGCAAAAAAGTACGGCATTGACTTTGCCCTGAAAAAAGATACCACCGGGGAGATCCCCCGGTACCTGGTGTTCTTTAAGGGCAGGGACGCCGACGCGGTGACGGCGGCCTTCCGCGAGTTCTCCGCAAAGAATCTGGCGAAGGAGAAAAAGCCCTCCATCCGCAGGCGGCTGACCAAGGCCAAGGAGCAGGCGAAGCGGCAGGAGCTGGAGCGGGGCGAGAAGGTCAAAAACAGGGATCGGGGGCTGGAACGATGACGGGAAAGCTGAAAAAGGTCCTGCTGCCGAACCTTCCGTATCTGCTGTTCGCCTGGCTCTTTGATAAGCTCTGTCAGGCGGTGCGGCTCTCACCGGGGCTCAACGCTTCGGAAAAGCTGCTTCGTATCGCCCAGGGCTTCGCCGAGGCCTTCGCCTCCCTCTGGCTCAGCCTGCATCCTCTGGACCTGCTGCTGGGCGTTGCCGGGGCAGCGCTCGTCCGGCTGGCGGTGTATCTGAAAGCGAAAAACGCGAAGAAATATCGCCGTGGCGTTGAGTACGGCAGCGCGAGATGGGGCCGGCCGGAGGATATCGTGCCCTACATAGACCCCGTTCCCGATTGGAACATCCCTCTGACCCGGACGGAAAGCCTCACCATGACCAGCCGCCCGAAGGATCCGAAAACGGCGAGAAATAAAAATATCCTGGTCATCGGCGGCTCCGGTAGCGGTAAGACAAGGTTCTTTGTCAAGCCGTCCCTGCTCCAAATGCACAGCTCCTATGTGGTCACCGATCCCAAAGGGCAGCTCCTTCGGGAGACGGGAAAACTCCTGGCGCACGGTGGGCCGAAGCGGGATGAGAACGGAAAGCCGGTGCGGGATAAGCACGGCAGGATCATCTATGAGCCATACCGCATCAAGGTCCTGAACACCATCAACTTTTCCAAAAGCATGAAATATAACCCACTGGCCTATGTGCGCTCCGAGAAGGATATTCTCAAGCTGGTCAATGTCATCATCGCCAACACGAAGGGCGACGGCGAAAAATCCTCCGAGGATTTTTGGATCAAGGCCGAGCGGCTTTTATACTGCGCCCTGATCGGCTACATCTGGTACGAGGCGGAGCCGGAGGAAAAAAACTTCATCACCCTGCTGGAGCTCATCAACGCCTGCGAGGCCAGAGAGGACGACGAGACCTATAAAAGCCCCGTGGATATCCTCTTTGACGAGCTGGCGCAGGCGCAGCCGGAGCACTTCGCCGTCAAGCAATATGTCAAATTCAAAATGGCGGCCGGCAAGACACTCAAAAGTATTTTGGTGAGCTGCGGCGCCCGCCTGTCTCCCTTCGATATCAAGGAGCTGCGGGACATTATGACGGAGGACGAATTGGAGCTTGACACGATGGGCGACCGGAAAACGGCGCTGTTCCTCATTATGAGCGATACCGATACCACCTTCAATTTCGTCATTGCCATGCTGCAAAGCCAGCTTTTCAACCTGCTCTGCGACAAGGCGGACGATCTCTATAACGGGCGGCTGCCTGTTCATGTGCGGTGCCTCCTGGACGAGTTTGCCAATATCGGCCAGATACCAAACTTTGATAAGCTGATCGCCACCATCCGAAGCCGTGAGATATCGGCTTCTATTATTTTGCAGAGCCAGTCGCAATTAAGAACCATCTACAAGGACGCTGCGGATACCATTGTCGGCAACTGCGACGTCACCTTGTTTTTGGGAGGCAAGGAGAAGTCCACGCTGAAAGAGATCTCGGAGCTGCTGGGCAAGGAGACCATCGACAGCCTGAGCCAGTCCGAGAACCGGGGCGCGCAGACCTCCCACGGCCTCAGTTATCAGAAATTGGGAAAGGAGTTGATGACCCAGGACGAGATCGCGGTCATGGACGGCGGCAAGTGTATTTTGCAGCTTCGGGGCGTGCGCCCGTTTTTCAGCGATAAGTACGACCTGACAAAGCACCCCCGCTACAAATACCTGTCCGACGCCGACAAGAAGAACGTCTTTGACGTAGAACGGTACATGAAGCGCAGACCGGCCATCGTGAAGCCGGACGAGCCTTTCGATATGTACGAATTGAGCGCAAAAGAACTGGAACCCGACAACAACAATTCTACAAAACGAAAGGAAACATGATTTATGGATTTCTTCAACAGTGCCATCGACGTATTGCAGACCCTGGTCATCGCCCTGGGCGGCGGCCTTTGCGTGTGGGGCGGCATCAACCTTCTGGAAGGCTACGGCCAGGACAACCCCGCGGCCAATGCTCATGTACGGTAAGGAAGCAAGCAACCGAAAACAAGAGATAGACCGCCAG
>ENA-UOJM01002088-UOJM01002088.1-human-gut-metagenome-genome-assembly--contig:-P116-NODE-2088-length-15220-cov-5.898648_pt1 | contig 15220 bp, 9 predicted proteins | sample MGYA00242349_ERZ723896 | MGnify/ENA metagenome assembly ERZ723896 | reverse complement strand
AAATTTTAAGAATATATATTCAAAGAAATAAAATTGTGGTATAATGATGAAGAATATATACAAGGTATGTACAGGCAACACAGGTTGTCTTTAATTAAGGAAGTGGCAAAATGAAAAAACTATTTACTATTATTGTGTGCAAGATTCTGAAATTTGTCGGAGGATTGCTCGGCAAGGGCAGCAGTCTGCCGGGACAGATTGCGCTTAAACTCTGCCCCGATATTCTCGGACGAATTGAACTGCCGAAATATATTGTTGCCGTAACAGGCAGTAACGGCAAGACATCTACCGTTGAGATGATTGCACATATTCTTTGTGAAAGCGGCAAAAAAGTTGCCTGGAACAAAGAGGGTTCTAACCAGATTGAGGGCGTTACAACTCTTATTCTCGGCAGTTGTACTCTTTCGGGCAAGGTTAAATCGGATATTCTTCTCATTGAAAGTGACGAACGCTTTGCAAAATATACCTTCAAATACATCACACCGACTCATTATGTTATCACAAACCTTTACCGTGACCAGCTCACACGAAACGGTCATCCGGAATGGGTTTACAATGCCGTAAAGGATAGTATTCATCCCGAAACTCAGCTTATTCTTAACGCTGACGATCCGCTTGTTTCGTGCTTTGGCTACGGCAGGGATAATGTTGTATGGTTCGGTGCAGGCAATCTTCCGACCGATACAAAGGAGTTTGTCGGTGTTTATAATGACGGTGCATATTGCCCTCACTGCAAATCTCCTATGACATATTCAAGCTATCACTACGACCACATCGGCAACTATGAATGCCCTAACTGCGGTCTTAAAAGACAGGATACAAGCTACACAGTTACATCTGCCGATCTTGAAAAAGGCGAAATTACAATTAACGATAAGTACAAGATTGAACTTACGCTCAAATCGCTTTATAATGTTTACAATTTGCTTGCGGCATTTACCGTTGCGTCAATCACAGGTGTTGACGGCAACACAATTGCAAAGAGCCTGAGCAATTATGTTCTTAAAAACTTCCGTGTTGTAACATTCACGCTCGGAAACAGAAAGGGTACGCTTGTTACATCAAAACATGAAAACAGCATTTCGTACAATCAGTCACTCAAGCTTGCTGCATCCGACAAGGATAAGTGCGATGTTTTGATTATTGTTGACGCAGTCAGCAGAAAGTATTTTACAAGCGATGTTTCATGGCTTTGGGACATCAACTTTGACCTTCTCAAAAGCGACAATGTAAAGAACATTGTGCTTGCAGGAACATATTGCAACGACCTTGCAACAAGATTTTCTTTCTCAAAAGTTGACAGAAACAAAATCAAGGTTATCAAAGACATTGAAGAAGCCGTTGATTATCTTGACAATGACCGCAAAGAAAAAATTTATGTAATTACCTGTTTCTCAGACAAGGGTAAATTTCTTGAAAAGGTAAAGGTGGACTGATTATGAAAATTCTTCATTTGTATCACGATATAATGAACCTGTACGGAGAATATGCCAATGTTTCTGCGCTTGAAAGAATGCTTGAAAAGAGCGGTGTAAAATTCACAACCGACAGGCTTACCCTGTTTGACAATGCCGACCTCGGCGATTACGATTTTATCTACATCGGTTCGGGTACAGAAAAAAATCAGAAGCTTGTTTTGCAGGATTTTAAAAAGTACAAGGATTTTCTTGTTGAATACATCAACAGCGGCAAGGTAATTCTTATGACGGGCAACTCGTTTGAAATGCTCGGAAAAACAATTACAGACTCTGACGGCAAGGTTTATGACGGACTCGGAATTTATGATTTTACAGTTACCGAGCAGAACAAACGCAGAATTACAGGCGATATTGTTTATACATCTGACATTCTCACAAAACCGATTGTCGGCTTTGTAAACAAGTGCAGTGAAATTAAAAGTATTGAAAATCATCTTTTCACTGTTAAACACGGACTTGGTGACTACGAAAACGCAAAAGCGGAGGGCTTGAAGGACAAGAACCTTTTTGCTACTCATGTTACAGGTCCTATTATGATTAAAAATCCGCATTTTCTTGAATATATTGCTTTGCAAATTTCAAAAAATACGGATGGCTTCAAGCCGTGTACGGATTACCTTGACTACGAAAGAGCGGGCTACGAAATTACTCTCGGCGAACTCACAAAAAGATTTGAGGAGTAAGTTTTAATGAACAACGACAATCTTCTTCAGCTTGAGGGAGCAATTGAAAGCGTGGTTTTCCGAAACGATGAAAACGGCTACACGGTAATTGAGCTTGCTGACGGTGACGATTATTTGACCGCTGTCGGAATTATGCCACAGGTGTCGTCGGGTGATGTTGTAAAGCTTACCGGCAAATATACAAATCATCCGAGCTACGGCAGACAGTTTGCCGTGCAGATTTGCGAAATCAGCAGACCTACCGAGGCGGCTGATATTCTGCGTTATCTGTCATCCGGAGCTATCAAGGGAATCGGCGCTCAGACCGCACAAAGGCTTGTAAAGGAATTTGGCGAGGCAACGCTCGATGTGCTTGAAAATCAGCCCGAAAGAGTTGCAATGCTGAAAGGAATTTCTTCGCAAAAAGCCGAGGATTTTTCAAAGCAGTTAAAGCAGAACATAGGCGTGCGAACGCTCATGCTTTTTCTCGGCGAGTACGGAATTTCAAACACCGCATCGGTCAAAATTTTCAACGCTTACGGTCCGAGCTGTGTCGATTTAATCAAGAAAAATCCGTACATTCTCTGTCAGGGTGATTTTGGGGTATCGTTTGAGAGTGCGGATTTTATTGCTAAAAAAGAAAAATTAGAACCCGATTCAAATGTCCGTATGCGTGCAGGAATCGTACACATTCTTCATCACAACGAGCGAAACGGTCACACCTGTCTACCAAAGGAAAAGCTGCTGAAGGTTTCAACCGATTTTCTCGGAATTGACGGTGAAAAGGTTTCGGAGTGCATGGAAGAAATGCTGTTTGACCGTTCGCTTATCGAGGATAAGATTGACGACAAAAAATTTGTGTTCCCTCCCAATGTTCACCTCTGCGAAATGTACATAGCGTCAAGAATAAAGATGTTGCTTAAATTTCCGTCAGAGAAAATTAAAAACATCGACAAGGCGATTGAAAAATGTGAAAAAGAGGACGGAATTGAATATGCCGATTTGCAAAAGAAAGCAATCACTATGGCACTTACCGAGGGTATGCTTGTTCTGACGGGCGGCCCCGGTACAGGAAAAACGACAACCCTCAATGCTATAATAAAAATAATGAAAGCAAACGGCAAAACTGTTTTGCTTTCTGCCCCCACAGGCAGAGCGGCTCAACGAATGAGCGAGCTCACGGGCGATGAGGCAAAAACTCTGCACAGACTGCTTGAGGTCAGCTGGGATAAACATGACAACCCCGTTTTCAACAAGAACGAACGCAATCAGCTGAAATGCGACGCATTGATTGTTGACGAGGTTTCAATGGTGGACGCATTCATTATGGAAAGCGTTATGAGAGCGCTTTCCACAGGCTGCAGACTTATTCTTGTAGGCGACTCCGACCAGCTCCCCTCCGTAGGTCCGGGTAATGTGCTCGGCGATCTTATCGAAAGCGGACTTATTCCCGTTGTACGGTTGAATGAAATTTTCCGTCAGGCACAGCAGAGCCTTATTGTCACAAACGCACATAAGATTGTGAACGGTGAAATACCCATTCTTAATTCCGCCGACAAGGACTTTTTCTTTCTTCAAAGGAACAATAAATCAGAAGTTTCAGCGGTAATAGCTGACCTTTGTGCAAATCGTCTGCCAAAGGCATACGGATATTCTCCGTTTGAAAACATTCAGGTGCTTGCTCCGTCCAAAAAGGGTGAACTCGGAACTACCGAGCTTAACCACAAATTGCAGGCGGCGCTAAATCCGAAGGATGACGATAAGGCGGAAATCACAATCGGTTCAAAAACCTTTCGTACAGGCGACAAGGTTATGCAGATAAAAAACAACTATGATATTCGCTGGTTTCGTGAAAACGGCGAAACGGGCGAAGGAATTTTCAACGGTGACATAGGAATCATCACAAGGATTGACAGAAAGACAAAATCGCTTGTCGTTAAATTTTTTGACAAGATTGCAAGATACACCTTTGAATTTGCGGGCGATCTTGATTTTGCCTACGCAATCACGGTGCATAAAAGTCAGGGCAATGAATTTGACGCAGTTATTATTCCGATGTTTTCAGGACCTCCTCAGCTTTACTACAGAAATCTACTCTACACCGCTGTTACAAGGGCAAAGAAAACGCTTGTGCTTGTCGGCAATCCGTCAACCGTTGAATATATGGTAAACAATAACCGCCGTACAAAACGGTACAGCGGTCTTAAAGAATTTTTACTGAGAGATGACACACTTTATTAAGAAAGTTTTCGGCACGATAAAAGGATTTTTCTTTACGGTTCGTTGTCCGTACTGCGGAAGGGTTATTGAACCGAACAAAAACTGTTGTGACAAATGCAGAAAAGAATTTCCCGAAATGCCGCTTGTACGATATGCAACGGGAGGGTACATCTGCACCTCTCCTTTCCCCTATGACGGAATTTTTCGCAGGGCAGTTCTTAACTTTAAATTTCACAACTGCGGTGCATATGCCGAATTGCTTTCACACGAAATGGTTCGTTCAATAAAAGATGTTTACCGTGACAGGGAATTTGACCTTGTCACCTGTGTGCCGATGCACAAGGATACTCTCAGAGAGCGTGGATACAATCAGGCTGAGTTGCTCGCAAAGGAATGTGCAAGGCTTCTCGGCATTGAGTATGCCGACCTGCTTGCCAAAACAAAGAAAAATAAAACCCAGCACAGCATAAAGGCGGCTGAAAGAGCAAAAAATGTTATAGGCGTTTACTCGCCAATTGACAAGAATTTAATCAAAGGCAAGCGAATACTGATTATTGACGACATTATTACTACAGGCAGTACGCTTGGCGAATGTGCAAGAATACTTAACAAGTGCAAATGCGGCGAGATTTGTTGCTGTACGCTTTGCACATCTCTGCTGATATAGCATTGGAGTGATTAAAATGGATATAGCTGTTGATCTCGGTTCTGACAGAACAAGAGTTTTTATTGAAAATAAAGGAATAGTGCTTGATGAGGCGAGCGTTGTTGCGTTTGATGTTGACACCTACGACATTGTCGGCGTCGGCAACGAGGCGTATAAGATGATTGGCAAAACGCCTGCAGGCATACGAGCAATGCACCCGATTGATGACGGTGTTATTTCACGCTCTGAACTTGTTGAGGATATGGTTTCAATTCTTATAAAAGAGGTCAGTCCGTCAAAGGTGACTATGCCGAGGGTTGTTGCATCAATCCCGAGTGAGGTTACCGAGGTTGAAAAAAGAGCGGTTGTAAACGCAGTAAGCTCAATCGGTGTTCGCAAGGTGTATCTTATTGAAGCACCAAAAGCGGCGGCAATGGGCTGTTCGCTCGACATAACAAGTCCTCACGGCATTCTGATTGCAGATGTCGGCAGCGGTACGGCAGACATTGCCGTGCTTTCTCTCGGCGGAATTTCGGTTTCAAAGTGCATAAAGTCGGCAGGCTGTGCAATGGACGAAGAAATTGTTAAATACATCAGAAAAGAGCATAACCTGATTATCGGCACAAACATGGCAGAGGCCTGCAAAAAGGCTGTTGGCTGTGTAAAAATTCCGAAAGAGCCTAAGCTTTTCAGAGTTAAAGGCAGAGATGCCGTAAGCGGTCTGCCAAAATTTATTGATGTTGGCTATGCCGAAATCAAGCCTGTAATCGAGGATATTGCGCTTAACATTATCAGAGCAATTAAAGATGTGCTTGAACAGACTCCGCCCGAGCTTGTCGGTGACATCTACACTGACGGTATAATTTTGACAGGCGGTCTTGCCAAGCTGACGGGATTTGCAAGGCTTCTCAGCGAATCTACAAAGCTGAAAGTAAGAGTTCACAAAGCCGCCGCTGACTGCGTTATCAACGGTTGCGGCAAGGCAATCGAATATATTGACCATCCCGAAAAAATACAGCCGGGTGCAGTCAATCCGCTTATAGAGGCATTTTAATTATAATTTTAAACATTTTATCCGCAGATTTTACCGTCTGCGGATTTTTTGTAACATGGTATTGTAAAATCCGAAAATATGATTTAACAGTTGTCTTATCCTGTTTCAGTACCGTACTTTTTTTCTTCTTTTTTACATAAAAATCTCCCCTTAAAGCATTCCCTAAAAACCATGTTTTTCAAGAGTCTGCTTTAAGGGGATTATATCAGTTAACAATTGTTCTCCGCTTTTGTTTTATAGTTCATTATTCTTTCAAGAAATAACTGTACTTTTTCTTTGGCTATCTCTCCGCTGTTTTCAATTTCGGTATCGCCAATGTAAAACTTGTGTTCAGCGGATTTCTTCAAAATATCAAGCAATTTTTTCTGTTCATCCGCTTTGTTAATGAAAACGGACACGGCACAATCACAGGCTATGGAAAATTCTGCCGGTGTTTTTGAAGCAAGTGCGTCGTAAAACCTTTCTTTTACGCTTTCAAATTTATCTTCCGTGTCAGTCGGCAAAAGCTTTGTAATCATCTTCCAGGTATTCCACGCAAGAAAGCCGTTGCAGTTGTCAAGACCTTTGGCAACAAATTCAAAGAACGGATAGACAAGTTTCGGATTTACTTCGCAAATATACTCAAGAACCTGTTCCGCCCAGTGAGCATTTGCGTAATCATCGTCAAGAAAAATCTCAATAAGCAAAGGAACAGTCAGAATTTCTTTGCTTGCAAGCTGTGCATAATATTCTTTTTCAAGCCTTTGTTCAAATTCCTGAAAAATCTGCTCTGTTTTCATAAATTCCCGTCCATAAATTCACTTAAATTTCGGTTTAATACTCCTAATATAATACTGTATATTACATTCTTTTTCAAGTAAAATCATATTAAAAGTAACATTCCCCCCGAATTTTATCGGAGGGAATGCTTTACTGTTAGCAGAATATTAAGAAAAGGTTGTTCTGTAGTTCTGTTATTCTGAATAGCTTACCCAGACACCGCCGGACTTTGAACCCGGATTTGCACGGAAACAGTTCTTACCGTCAGCAACTGTCAAGTCGTTTGTCTGTGTTTTCCATGTTGATTCTGTGTCCTTAAAGAGGAAACAGTTTGAACCGGGGCTGAGCGGTGTGTCAAAATCGTAGTACCAGATATCTGTACCTGCAATCTTATTCATGTGAGCTGCTGCGTTGCCGAGTCCGCTCTCTGCCCAACCGTAGATATAAACATCAGTATAGTGTGCCTTTGAGTTATCAAAGTAAACTCTTGAAAGTGTGAATGCAGGCTTCTGCTCCGGAACATACGGAGCTGTTGAAACAGCTTCGTCATTGCTGAGTGAGATGCAGTTGTTTGTCTTTGAAACTGTTGCATCCCAGCAATTGTAAACATTACCGTCATCACCGCCTACAGGCTTTTCGTCAACCTCTGAAAGAGAACGATAAACGCTGACATTTGAAACTGTTGCGGGAACTTCAACTGTGTAAACATTCGGGTAAGCGTCTGTATCCTGCTCAAACTGATAGCTTGCACCTGTGTCAAGGTCATAAGCAAAGAGTGAAACACCGTCAGATGTCATCCAGCCAAGCTTAGTCTTGAAGTAAAGAGTGTATGTGTCAGCAGGCTTTGTTGTAGGCTGTGCAGTCGGCTTTACGGTTGTAGGCTCGGCGGTAGTCGGCTCAGGTGTTGTAGGCTGTTCTGCCTGATGAACATCACCCGTGCGGCCCCAGTCTTTGAGCTGAACAATGTAATTCTGAATCAATGTTGCGTCAACAACAGAGATTGTATTATCCCCATTAACATCAGCAAGAATCTGCTTGTCAGCCGAAAGTGTTTCAAGCTGAGCGACATGTTTCTGAACGAGTGTTGCGTCAACGATTGTAATGTCACCGTCACCGTTTACTTCACCGTAAACAGCATTGCCCGAAGGCTCTGTTGTGGGCTGTGCGGTTGTAGGCTGAGTTGACGGAACAGGCTTTGTTGTAGGTTCTGCTGCAGAACCCTTTGTAACATCAGTAGCCTCAATCTCAACCTTTGTAGGTGTAAGAGTTGTATCCTCCCATGTACCTGCCTTTGTAAGTGAGAATGCCTTTGATGAACCGTTGAGGCTGATAGGTGTATCTGTTCTGCCCGGATACTGCTCGCCGCCTTTTTCAGAGATGATTACTCTTGTGTTGGCTGAAGTTGAAAGGTCAAAATCCGACGCAGCCTGATTTTCATCATCCTCATCAGCTGAAATACTTGATGACTTCGGAACTTCGTAGTAATAGTAACCTGTTGCAGGATCAAGAGTCATTGCTTCGCCGGGCCAGTTTGCATTCTTGTAAACAGTACCCTTGTTTGTGGTTTCATCATAGATGTAAACCTGGTAAGGTGCTGACCATCCCTTCTTGGTAGCAGGGTTGAAGAATACATACACTCCCGATTCCTGAGCGGTACTCTTTGTGTACTTATAAACCATTGAAGAAGTCTTTACACCGTCGGTTGCCGTAACTGTGAGGGTGATTGTTTCACCCGGCTTATAATCTGAACCGATACGGATTGATGTTGTACCCGTAAACTTAACAGGAGTTGAATCATCAAGACAGTAAGTACCCGATGTTGCGTTTTCAAGACTGAGTGTAAGGGTCATTGTGTCGCCCCTGAACGAACCGCTTTCAACAGAGTTTATTGCCTTCGGGGTTGTTGTACCGTTGTAAACAACAGCAACACCCGTGTTGCCGATTGAACCTGTGAGAACGCCGTTTGCAACCGTAAACTCAGCACCTGAAACCGTATCCGTATATTTGCCGTCTGCAAGACCTGTGCCGGAAATACTTACGCTTGCGTTTGTACCGTTACAATTTGAAAGAACGATACCGCTTGTGCCTCTTGCAACATAAGCAATGTCGCCTGAAGAACCGAGCTTTTCAGACTGACCTACAAAAAGGTTGTGGAACTTGTTAATTTCGGAAACAGCTGTGCTCTTGTAAGTTGAATCCGTTGAAATGTTACCCATGAGAGCTGTTCCAGGACGGGCAAAGAAAAGTGCTGTTGAATCTTTTCTTGACGCAACGATTGCCCATGCCTTTACAACATTTTCATCCGAAATACCGGCAGTGTTTGAGAATCCCGATGAACCCGAGCTGCCCTCGTATGTATCGTGGCTTTCTGCCCAGAGAACTGCATTTGACGCTGCAACACCTGATTTGTATTTCGCATTGGTAGCTGTGCTTGCCTTACCCTTTGAGACATTGTAAAGCACTGCGTCGCCCGTTTTGTTGTCAGTAACATTGATATACTTGGTGTATGAGGAGTAGCTTCTGTCTGCACCGCAGTTGTTAAGAATTTCACCGTAGATGTAGAGATCATCGCCTGTTTTCTGTGTGTAGTAAGAAGAAGCCGAGGTTGTTATATTTTTCCAGTAATCAGACGCATACTCGCCGTCATCCTCTGTTTCAATATGCTTTGCTGCATCAAAACGGAAACCGTCAACACCGCAGTCGATGCATTCCTTGAGGAGGTTGATAATGTATCCCTGAACAGCAGTATCGTTTGTTACAAGGTCAGGACACTTTGAAACATGACCCTGAACAACTGCCTGAACCGAACTGTCGTTTGCATCGCCTTTGTACGTACGGGTGTAGGTTTTTCTTTTCTTATAGAACTCAGGCTCGTACTTTTTAACCTGATTGCTCACAGTCTCCGGCCTAGCTTCATCGGCATTTGCAATATGGTTTGAAACGATATCGCAGATGATTTTGATGCCGTATTTGTCAGCCTCATCACAAAGTGATTTAAGATCATCCTTTGTGCCGAGCCACGACTCCTCTGCAATATGGAAGCTGATCGGCTGATAAAGCTTCCACCACTGACCTGTTACATCGCCTGAGGTTGAGTAGTCCTTTGGCTGCTGAACGGGAGAAGTCTGAACTGTTGTGTATCCTGCCGCTGCAATTGCGGGAAGGTTTTCTTTGATTGTATTGTAAGACCAGTTGAATGCGTGGAGCATAACACCGTCGCCGACCTTATCACGAAGGGTACTGTCGGCAGATGCAGTCTGTGCGGAATCAACCTCGGCAGCATTTACGGAGGTAATTGCCGCAAAAGAAGATGTCAGAAGCGCAGACGCAACAACAAGACTTGCAATCTTTTTTGCTTTCTTCATAGGGAAAACATCCTTTCATAAAATTCTCGATTTCATTATAACAAATTTCACCAAAAAAGTATATACTTTATGTTACAAATTCGAGGGCTGTTTTTTGTGCAGATTACACGGTTGTAAAAATTTTTCAACAATAATTTTGCACCAAAAAGCATTATATTTAACCTTTTCTGACTCTGTATGAGCTTTACTTCTTTAAGAGAATATTAGCGATGCAAATTTGATTTTCTTTTTACACGATATTGATTGACATTTTTGTGCATTTAGAATATAATCAAAGAGCAGTTGTCCCCTGATGCTTATGTGACGGGTGACATTTCGGAAAATTTAAATTGTATTGCGTGCAATCGCTTTTAAGCGGTTAATAAGGATTTTGTGTAAAGAAAAAGGACGGGGCGACACAGCCGTCTTATTTTTCTGTTCAAAAATTCTGAGCATCATGGTTATGTCTTTGCAGAAACGGCAGAGCGGACTGTGTTCGCCTGCATTTTTCAGGCTGACACAATCCGCTTTATTTTTTACGGATTTTACTGTTATCACAACGGAACAGGGGTGCATAAATGGAACAGACATCAAAGAAAACAATAGTTTCACTCAAGGATATTTTCATCAAATTTGACGGTGAGGTAATTCTTAACCACATCAACCTTGATATAAATGAAAAGGAATTTGTAACTATTCTCGGTCCGTCAGGCTGCGGTAAAACCACAACCCTGCGCATCATCGGCGGTTTTGTTGAACCCGACAGCGGCGATGTCATTTTCGGCGGCAAAAGAATTAACGGAACTCCTCCGAATAAAAGAAATGTAAACACGGTATTCCAGAAATATTCTTTGTTTCCCCACCTCAATGTTTTTGATAATGTGGCTTTCGGACTCAAGCTTAAAAAGATGCCGAAAGATGAAATAAAAAAGCGTGTAACCGATATGCTTGCAACCGTTGACCTCAAGGGCTATGAAAAGCGTTCTGTTGCAAAGCTTTCAGGCGGTCAGCAACAGCGTGTTGCAATTGCAAGAGCGCTTGTGTGCGATCCCGAAATCATTCTGCTTGACGAGCCTCTCGGTGCTCTTGACCTTAAACTGCGTAAGAGTATGCAGCTTGAGCTTAAGGAGATTCAGCAGAAAACTCAGAAAACATTTATATATGTTACTCACGATCAGGAAGAGGCTCTGACCATGAGCGACCGTGTTGTTGTTATGAACAACGGTGTAATCGAGCAGATAGGTTCTCCCGAGGATATATACAACGAGCCTGTGAACGCATTTGTTGCAGACTTTATCGGTGAGGCAAATATTCTCAACGGAATTATGCTTGATGACTGCAGAATTCAAATTCTCGGCAAAGAGCTTGAATGTGTTGACAAGGGATTCGGCAGGAATACTCCTGTTGATGTTGTCATCCGTCCCGAGGATATTGAAGTTACCTCTCCCGAGGACGGTCAGCTTGTCGGAACTGTTGAGAACACAACCTTCAAGGGCGTTCACTATGAGATGAGCGTAAGATGCGGAAAGTGTGAAATTCTTATCCACTCCACCAAATCGGCTGAAATCGGAAGCAAAATCGGTATGAGGGTTATCCCGTTCAACATTCAGATTATGAACAAGCTTCTTCCGTTTTACGATAATGTTATTGAGACAACCGTTACATACGCAAATCAGAACGACAATTCCTTTGAATTTGAGCTTGAGGGCGAAACCGTTACCGTTCCCGATAAATACTATGAAGAAGGTACAAAGCTAAAAATCACTCTGCCGCCCGACGCTCTTTCGCTTGCAGGCGACGGCGTGGGCGATTTAAAGGATTTGTACATTGAATCCGTAGTTTACAAGGGTGAACACAACGAAATCATTCTTGAATCAGACGAAAGAAAGTGGCTTATGCTCAGCGATACGGACGAGCAGGTCGCAACCTATGTTCCGCTTTCATTCAACTTTTCAAAGGCTCGGTTTGAGGTAATCTCAGAGTTTTCGGAAAAGGAGGGCTGATAAATGAAATCACGCAAGCCCTCTATTCCCTACATAATCTGGATGGTTGTTTTCACAATGATTCCGATTATTATGATCGGCTTTACCGCCTTTACCGACAAGAACGGTAATTTTTCGCTTCAGGCATTTACAAATGCGTTTTACTACACAAATATTTTTGTAAAATCACTTTGGATTGCGCTTATTTCAACGGCAATCTGTCTTGTACTTGCGTATCCGCTTGCATACCTTCTCACGAGAATGAAAGAATCAACCCAGAACACGCTCATTATGTTGCTTATGATTCCTATGTGGATGAACTTTCTGCTAAGAATCTACGCATGGGTAACGCTTTTGCAGGACAACGGTCCGATTGATATGATGCTCTCACTTTTGGGTATTCATTCAACCTACATTGGCAACACGGGTGCGGTAATTCTCGGAATGGTGTATGAATATCTTCCGTTTATGGTTCTGCCGATTTACACCGTTATGAGCAAAATCGACAACGGTCTTATTGAGGCGGCGCAGGATCTCGGTTCAAACAACTTTACCGTATTCAGAAAGGTTGTCGCACCGCTCAGCGTTCCCGGAATTATTTCGGGTGTGACAATGGTATTTGTTCCGAGTGCAAGCACATTCCTGGTTGCACAGTATCTCGGCGGTCCGGACGACATTATGATTGGTGATGTCATTGAAAAAATATTCTGGACAGACCAAAACACGGGTTCGGCAATTTCATTGATATTAATGATTTTTATTTTCGTGTTCCTGATAATCATGAACTTGTTCGGTGATGAGGAGGCGATTGCATAATGAAAAAGAAAACAGGTATTCTTTCAAAAATTTACATTGCAATCCTGCTTATTTTCCTTTATTCGCCCATTGCCGTACTTATCTTCTATTCCTTCAACAACGGCAAAACCACCGTCTGGAAAGGATTTACATTCAAATGGTATGTACAGCTTTTTCGTGACGACAATATTATGAACGCATTGTGGAACACTGTTATTATTGCCGTTCTTGCATCTGTTTTTGCAACAATCCTCGGAACTGCCGCCGCAATCGGCATCAGCAATTTCAAGGGCAAAAAAAGAATGCTTATTCAGAATGCGTCAAACATTCCGATCATCAGCCCTGACATTGTAATGGGTGTTTCTCTCATGCTTTTGTTTACGACTCTCGGAGTTATCTTTAACTTTGAAATGGGATTTTTCACGGTTTTAATTTCGCACATATGCTTTTGTGTTCCGTTTGTTGTGCTTAATGTTATGCCGAGAATCAAACGAATGGATCAGAGCATTTACGACGCCGCCCTTGACCTTGGCTGTAACCAATGGCAGGCATTTTACAAGGTAATTATTCACGAGCTTATGCCGGGTATTTTCTCGGGTCTGCTCATGAGTTTTACATATTCTCTTGACGATTTCATCATAACATATTTCACAAGAGGTGCAAAATTCCAGAACCTCTCTATTGAAATTTACTCGATGACTCACAGGAGAATTTCACCGAAAATCAACGCTCTTTCCGCACTGCTTTTCCTTGCTGTACTCATTGTTATGGTTATTATTAATCTGCGTGACAGACACGAAGAAAAGGTGCAGAAAAAGAGAACTTGATTTTAAAAATTTTATTAAAGGGAGATTGAGAAATGAAAAGAATCATCAGCATTGTCCTTGCATCTGCAATGACGGCAACATGTGCGGCTTGCCTTTCAGGCTGCGGCGGAGGTGCTTCGGCTGACTCAGCTGACGCAGGAGAAGTTAATGTTTACAACTGGGGCGAGTACATTTCAAACGGCGAAGATGACTCACTCGACATTATCGAGGAGTTTGAAAAACGCACCAACATCAAGGTAAACTACACAACCTATGAAACCAACGAAGAGCTTTACAATATGCTGAAAAACAGTAATGTAAGCTATGATGTTGTCATTCCGTCCGAATATATGATCAGCAGATTGATTAATGAGGATATGCTGTTGGAGCTTAACTTTGACAATATTCCTAACTACGACAATCTTATGGATCGTTTCAAAAAGCTTGCCTGCGATCCCGAAGGTAAATATACCGTATGCTACAGCTGGGGCGTAACAGGTATGGTTTATGACAAAACAAAGGTTAAAACAAAGCCCGATTCATGGGACGCACTTTGGAACAAAGACCTTTCAGGTCAGATTCTTATGTTCAACAACAGCCGTGACGCAATGGCAATTGCAATGCAGCTTGAGGGCATTAATCCTGCTAACTGCACCAAGGCAGATGTTGACAAAGCCGCCGCTAAACTTAAAGAGCAGAAGCCTCTTCTTAAAAAATATGTAATGGATCAGGTATTTACTGAAATGGAAAACAGCCAGTCGGCAATTGCTCCGTACTACGCAGGCGACATTATGACAATGATTGATAACAACGAAGATCTTGACTACGCAATGCCAAAGGACGGCTCAAACCTTTTCTATGACGCAATGTGTATTCCGAAATGCAGTAAAAACAAGGAAAATGCAGAGAAGTTCATCAACTTTATGCAGGATCCGGAAATTGCCGCTGCAAACTTTGAATATCTCAACTATGCAACACCAAATCAGGTTGCATATGACGATTACATTGATGAAGACGCAAAGAAAAACGAATTTATCTTCCCGAGTGACGAGTATCTTGACAAATGCTATGTATTTTCAAATGTTTCCGATGAGGTTTATTCCTATATGCAGGAACAGTTCGTAAAAATCCAGGCAGACTGATAAGCAATAAAATTAATCCCGAGCAAAGCTTTTAAAGGCTCTGTTCGGGATTTTAATTTTGGTAAATTTTTAAAAAAATTAATCATCCCCCATTTATACAGCCTTTAAATTTTATGTTATCTTAAAAGCATTATTCCTTATTTTAAAAGGTTTCCGTGACAGGTTGTCATATTCGCTCTGCTAACACTCAAAATACACAGAATTAACGGGGATTCGCTCAATCTTACAAATAGATTTCAATTGCCTTGTTTTGATTGACAAATTAGGAAAAAGTAATATAATATATACTGTTAAAGAGTGCATAATACATTTTTCGATTTTATTCACTTGCA
>ENA-UOJM01002080-UOJM01002080.1-human-gut-metagenome-genome-assembly--contig:-P116-NODE-2080-length-15248-cov-8.778714_pt1 | contig 15248 bp, 8 predicted proteins | sample MGYA00242349_ERZ723896 | MGnify/ENA metagenome assembly ERZ723896 | reverse complement strand
CCGCAGTGAGGTTTCTTCATTTATTTAAGTTTGGGTTAGTAGTTTTAGGAGGGCGACCTCCGGGGACAGCAGGCAATCGCGAGATTCCCTGCTGTTTTTGCGTCCGCATGCCGGGCGCGCCGTTCCCGCGTGCGCAGGGTCCGAAAAAGCCGCCCGGTGTTCCGATCGGTTCTTTGCAACGCCCCGGCCGCCGATTTCACGGGGCGGCAATGCGCTCCGGCACGAAAACTGTGCGGCGGACGACGAGGGAAAACAGCAAAATCCAACCTACCCACCATGGCAAAACGTAAAAATATCACCACAACGCAGCTGGCGCTGATGACCGCTGCGGCCGTCATCAGCCTGCGCGGGCTCCCGATGATGGCCCAAGAGGAACTGACGATGTTCTTCTACATTTTCTTCGCGACGTTCCTCTTCCTGATTCCCGCGGCCCTCGTGGGCGCCGAACTGGGCAGTGCCTTCGCCGACCGCGGCGGCGGCGTCTACACCTGGGTCAAGGAGGCTTTCAACCGCCACCTGGGTTTCTCGGCGATCTTCCTGCAATGGATTCAGAATGTCGTCTGGTATCCCACCGTACTGGGATTCGCCGCCGCGTCGATCGCCTACATGATCGGCGTTCCGGCACTGGCGCAGAACGGGCTGTACGTCGGGTTGTTCTCGATTGCGATGTACTGGTGCGCGACGCTGGTGACCCTGCGCGGCACGTCGGCCATCTCGGGCATCACCTCGAAGGGATTTCTGATCGGCACGGTGCTCCCGGGCGTCGTCGTGATCGTGATGGCGGTCATCTGGATGGCCGGCGGCAACGAAATAGCCCTGAAGGAGATTCCGGCCGGCGTCTCGCAGATCGTCAGCGTCGACGCCGCGCAGCACGTCCACCCGCGGCTCTTCCCCCACATCGCGGGCATGAGCGACATCGCGTTCCTGGCGGGCATCCTGCTGCTGTTCGCCGGCGTGGAGGTGCACGCCGTGCACGCTCCGGAACTGGCCAAACCCCAGACGCAGTTCCCGCGGGCGATGTTCCTCGCTGCGCTGATCTCGTTCGGACTGTTCACGCTGGGCGCGCTGGCCGTGGCCATCATCACCCCCTACGACCAGATCAACCTCCAGTCGGGGCTGTTCACCACCTTCCAGATCGCTTTCGAACGTTACCACGTGGGATGGCTCTCGAACGTCATGGGACTGCTCGTGGCCTTCGGTGCGCTGGCGGGCGTGATGTCGTGGATTTCGGGCCCCAGCCGCGGCCTGCTGTGGACGGCCAGGGACGGCGCTCTGCCCTGCTTCCTCCAGAAGACCAACAAGAACGGCGTGCAGCTCAACATACTGATTATCCAGGGCTGCATCGTGACGCTCCTCTCGTCGCTTTACATCGTGATGGACGACGTCAGCGTGGCGTTCTTCCTGTTGAGCGCCCTGACCGTGGGACTGTATCTGATCATGTACATGATGATGTACGCCGCGGGAATCCGCCTGCGCTACACGCACCCCAAGCTCATCCGCAGCTACCGCGTGCCGGGCGGAAACACGGGCATGTGGCTGATCGGAGGCGTGGGGTTCCTCGCCGTGCTGTTCTCGTTCATCGTCACCTTCTTCCCGCCTTCGCAGCTGCCCGTGGGCAGTCCGGCGACGTACACGTGGCTGGTGGTGACCGGCACGGCGGTCTTCCTCGCGATCCCCTTCATCATCAGTTTCGCAATGGACAAACGGAACGCCCGGCGGACGCCGGAGGCTTAAAACTCGACCGTCAGGCCCAGCGTCGGGAGCAGCGTGCCGCTCACCTGCTCGAGGTATTTCATGCGGTAACGCCGCTCCGAAGCCGGAGCCGAGGGATTTTCGATCTCCCCCGTGGACATCAGCACGTCGGGCTGGCGCAAACGACCGCCCGCAACGTTTTGCAGGTCGATGTAGACGCCCAGCATGCAACGGCGGAAATAGAACACCTTGTCGACGCGCACGTCCAGCTGGGCGAAGGCGTCGAGCCGCCCGGCGTTGTATTTCGAATAGTCGTAGTAGGGCCGTCCCTGCGCATCCCACGCCTCGACGAGCGACGAACGCTCCACGTCGTAGGGCGTGTAGGGCGCACCGCCCACGGCGCTCAGCTTCGCACCGAAGCTCCAGTGGCGCGGCAGGTCGTAGGTTCCGCTGACGTTGACCACGAAACGGTTGTCCCACGCCGAGGCGATCCACGGGGCCTGCCGGTCGTTGCGGTACTCCGAGCGGAACACGGTCACCGATCCCACGACGTTCACTCGCCCCGGAATCTGCCAGCGGGCCATCGCCTCGACGCCGTAGGCGCGCCCCTGCGCCGAGGAGACCAGCTTCTCGTTGCCCACCACGCCGTAATCGTTGCCCTTGCACGAGAGCGGAATCCCGTCCGCCACCGACAGCGGCACATCGCCGTAGCGTTTGTAAAATCCCTCGACCGAGACGATCAGCCGGTCGCGCAGCCGCCAGTCGACACCCGCGCTGAAGACCCCGACGCGCATGTAATCGAGCGATCGGTTGACCAGCGCGTCGTCCACCTTGAATCCCAACGCCGTGTAGGGCGGCAGCTGGCAGTAAAGTCCCGCGCTGCCGCTCACCGACCAGCCGGGACCTACCGCATAGGAGACCGAAGCCCGGGGCGACAGCTGGCGCCACACCCGCGCCATACGTCCCGAGTAGTCGCACCCGTCGGCGCGCAGGCCCGCCGAGGCGGTGAACCGCTTGTCGGCCGAGACGTATTCGGCCCCGGCGAACAGCCCCCAGCCGACGATTCCCAGCCGGGTCCGGTAGTCCGACAACTGCGTCCTGTCGGTATAGAGCCGTTGCAGCGTGCGGTTCATGTAGTCGGAATAATTCACCTCGACGCCCTCGCGGACGGTCCAGCGGCCCAGATAGGTGCGGTTCTCGGCCCGGAGCGTGGTCTTCTGCTCCACGGAACGCAGCCGGAGCGTCAGGTTGTCCTCCGACGAATCATCGTTGCGCAGGTATTTCAGGTTGCGGTTGTTCAGGTAGTTGTGGCTCAAGGTCACGGTCTGCACGTGGCGGCCCGCATAGTGACGCCACGAAGCCCCCACCGTGAAGGTCTCCTGCCGGATACGGGGCAGGTAGCTCAACAGGTATTCGGCGTCCTCGCCCTTCTCGTCGACGTTGAGACGCATGTTGTCGAATCCCGCAAGGGCCAGCACCGTCAGCTCGTCGCGCTCCGAAAGGCGTGTCTTGACTTTCGCCTGCCCGTCGATGTAGTTGGGCAGGAAGGGCAGCCCCAGCAGTTTGAACAGCAGTTGCAGGTAGGACTGACGGATGGAAAACAGATAAGTCGTCTTGCCGCCGATGTGCCCGCTGCCGCTCAACCCCACTTCCGAGGCGCCCAACGTCGCTTTGAAGGTCTGCTTTTCGGCATTGCCGTCGCGGAGCCTGAAGTCCAGCACGGAACTCAACGCCCCGGCCCGGTCGGCGGGAAAGGCTCCCGTATAAAAACTGATTTCGCGCACGAGGTCGGCGTTGACGATGCTCACCGGACCGCCCGTCGCCCCCTGCGTGGCGAAATGGTTGATGTTCGGGATTTCGATCCCGTCCATGTAGAACTTGTTCTCCGCAGGCCCGCCGCCGCGCACGATCAAATCGTTGCGATACCCCACGGGCGAGAAGGCCACGCCGGGATACGAGCGCACGATGCGCGACACGTCGCGGTTCGAGCCGGGGCTTTTCTCGATCTCCCGCAGGCCGATCACCTTCAAACTTACGGGACTCTCCGCCGTGACGCGGAACGGCGACGGACGGACCGTCACGGCCTCCAGCTGCGCGGCATCCTCCTCCAGCTCGACTTCGATAAAGGGCGTGGCGGCCGAGACCATGTATTCGGGCGTCGTGAGGCTCTTGTAGCCCACCGACGAGACCGCCAGCCGCCAGATGCCCGGCTTCACGCGCTCGATGCGGAACCTCCCCAGCGAGTCGGTCGAGGCTCCCTTCTGCTCCTGCCCGGCCAGCACCACGGCGGCATAGGCCACGGGGCGGCGGCTCAAACGGTCGATCACCCGCCCGCTGACGGGATAGGTCCCGCCCTGCGCCCGCACGGCAAACGCCGCGGCCAGGCCGAAAAACAAAACAGCGACTTTCAGGAATTTCATACGGCAAAGATACTCGGTCAGGCGCCTTCCGACGCCGTTTCATCGGTACATTTCGGCAGCAGTTTCAGGTACGAGAGCAGAACCACGTTCATCACGAGGGCGTAGACGATGGCCGGGACGGCCATTTCGCCGCTGTCGAAGATCAGCGGCGAGGTGGCGACGGCGATCGCCTGCGCAGCGTTCTGCATCCCGACCTCGATGACGATCGTGCGGCGCACCGCCCGCCGGAGCCGGAACAGGCGGGCCAGCAGCGACCCACCCGCCATCGCCAGCAGGATCAGCGCACCCGCGGCCAGACCCAGCACGCCGAGATTCTCCAGAATCGTCGAGGCGTACTGCACGAAGAACACCGCCGCCAGCAGCATCAGGGCCGGGAAGGCCACACGCCCCAGCAGCTCGTGCACACGCCGTGCCGCCCGGGGCCGCCAATGCCTGAAAAGCGCCCCGCAGAGCATCGGCAGGAACAGCAGGACGATGTTCTGCACCAGCAGTTTCCCGACCGGAAGTTCGATGGCCGCACCGGTATGCACCGCGACGAAACGCGCGGCGAAACCCATCACCAGCGGAATCGTGAAGAGCGTGATGAGGCTGCTCAAAGCGGTCAGCGTCACCGAAAGGGCCACGTCGCCCTTGGCCAGCATCGAAAAGACGTTCGACGAACTGCCTCCCGGACAGCAGGCGACGAGCAGCAGTCCCAGAAAATAGACGGGCGGCAGGCGGAAGGCCAGCCCCACGCCGAAGGCGATGAGCGGCAGCAGCGCCAATTGGCCCAGCAGCCCCGCGACAACGGCCGCCGGACGGCGGGCCACACCGGCGAAGGCCTGCCGGTCGAGTTCGATGCCGAGCTGAAACATCAGCGCGATCAATACAGGCAGTACGATCCAGACGGTATTCATAAGCGATGTAAAACGGCGATCCCGGGGCGCGGACTTCCCGGCAGCCCGGTTCCATTTTACTGCAAAGGTGGCCCTTTTTTCGGGAATCCGGCCCGTTTTCCGGAAAAAATTGTAATTTTAGCCTCCCGAATTACGCGAGATACGACGGTTTATGTCCCTGAACACCAAATACGACATCCTCGACAACCGACTGGTCATCCGACGGCTCAACGCCGGGGACCGGCAGTGTTTCGAAGCGTGCTACCGATTCTATTACAAGGGATTGTGCAGCTTCGCCTCGCGCTGGGTATCCCTCCCCGTGGCGGAGGACATCGTACAGGACACGATGCTGTACATTTGGGAAAACCGGGACCGCCTGATGGAGGAACTTTCGCTGAAAGGACTTCTGTTTATGATCGTCCGCAACAAGTCGCTGGACCGCATCTCCAGCCAGAAGGTCCATTCACGCGTCCACCAGCAGTTGGAAAAGAGATTCGCCGACCAGTTCGACTCCCCGGACTTCTACCTCGGCACGGAACTCGCACGGCTCTACCGCGAGGCGCTCGCCCAACTCCCCGAGCAGACCCGGCGCATCTTCGAGATGAGCCGCTTCCAGGGCATGACCCACCAGCAGATCGCCGCCGAGATGGAGGTGTCGCCCCAGACCGTCAACTACCATATCGGCCAGGCGCTCAAAGTCCTCGGCGTCGCGCTGAAGGACTACCTGCCGCTGATCGCGCTGTTTTTCGAAATGCCCGGGAACAACTGAAACCCCTGCCCCCTGCAACCGACCATATGCAATAAAAACGAAAGCCCGAAAAAAAATCGGGTTTTCGTTTAGTAACTATTTCCCCAAAACCGTATTACTGTTAGAAACCGAACTTATGAAAGAGATCGACGACAACCTGCTGACCGAATTTCTCGAAGGAAAACTCGACGAACCCGCCAACCGCGAGATCGAAAACTGGTACGACGCCTCGGAGGAGAACCGCCGCCGGCTCGAAGCGCTCTACTTCGTGCTCTTCGCCGGAGACCGGCTCCGTGCCGCCGCGTCGGTCAACACCGACCAGGCCTTCAGATCGTTGCAGCGGCGCATCGAACTGCGCCGCACGAAAACAAGGCCCCAATGGCGGCAGATCGCGGCGCGCTACGCCGCCATCCTCGTCGCGGGCGTGATCGTCGCAGGCATGTATCTCTACCAGAACCGGCCGGACGACCGCATCTGCACGGTCAGCGCCGAGCGCAGCGACTGCTCGGTGACGCTGCCCGACGGCTCCGTCATCCGGCTCACCCGCAGTTCGCAGCTCAACTATCCGGCCTCGTTCGACGACGGGAACCGCACGGTGCACCTCACCGGCGAAGCCTTTTTCGAAGTCAGCAAGCGCAACGGCGCGCCGTTCACCGTCACCACGGTCCACGACGCCGAAGTCGTGGTCCGCGGAACCAAATTCAACCTGAAAGCCTACGACGACAGCTCCGACGTCGAAACCGTACTGGTCGAGGGAGCCGTCGATTTCCGCGCCGCGGACCACGTCGTGGCCCTGCACCCGGGGCAGAAAGTCTCCTACAACCCCACGGACAACGACCTGACGCTGCAAACGGTCAACGTGGAGGCGGAGCTGGCCGCGCGGCTGCGCACGTTCCGCCACGTCGACCTGGCGCAGATCGCCGGGGTGATCGAGGATTTCTACGGCATCGGCGTCGCCTTCCGCAGCGAGGCGCTCAAAAACATCCAGTTCACCGGAACGCTCGACTTCAACATGCCGATCGACCATATCCTCGAAGTGCTGACGCTTTCGACGAACACCCGTTTCAACCGCAACGGCGAAAAAATCACCATTCACAAATAATCCAATCTTAACCAAACCTCTATGAAACAAAAGTTACTCCGTATGCGGCATGCCTGGTATCTACTGGCAGCATGCCTGACACTCCTTATTCCGTGGGGGGGGGGAAATGCAGGCGGCGCCGTCGCCCCAGCAGACTTCGGTCCGCGTTGAAAACGTAACCAGCCTGAAAGGACTGATTCAGGAGATCGAATCGCAGACCTCCTACCGGATCTCCTACCAGGGCAACCTGGCGGACAACGTCCCCGTAAAAATCGCCAAATCGACGAAATCGGTTTCCCAGCTGCTCGACGAAGCCCTGCGCGGAACCGGCATCACCTACATCATCCGTCAGAACAACATCATCCTGACCTGTGCGGAGGCACAAAGCCCCGCATCCGCAGCCCCGGCTCCGGCCGCGCCGCGAAAACAGCACATCGCGGGCCAGGTGCTCGACGCCGCAACCCGGCAGCCGATCATCGGCGCCACGATCTGGATCAAGGATTCGGCACTCGGCACGAGCACCGCATCGGACGGTTCGTTCGACTATTCGTTCTCCGGCAACTTCGGCTTCGTGACCGTCTCCTACGTCGGTTACCAGACGCAGGAGTTCCCGATCGGCCGCATTCCGAAAGTGATCTCCCTTTCGCCGGACAATAACCTCGAAGAGGTCGTCGTCGTCGGCTACGGCGCCCAGAAAAAGGCCAGCATCATCGGCTCGATAGCCTCCGTTCCGGTCAACGACATCAAGATGCCCACGGGCAAGATTTCGAACAACCTGGCCGGACAGCTCGCGGGCGTCATCTCCGTACAGCGTTCGGGCGAACCGGGCGCCTCGTCGACCTTCTGGATCCGCGGCATCAGCACCTTCGGCTCGAACAAGTCGCCGCTGGTGCTGGTCGACGGCATCGAGCGCGACCTCGACCTGGTGGACATCGAGGACATCAAGGAGTTCTCGATCCTCAAGGACGCCGCGGCGACCGCCGTCTACGGCGTACGCGGCGCCAACGGCGTCGTGCTGGTCACCACCCGCGGAGGCATCGTAGGCAAGCCGCAGATCAACATCAAGTTCGAGGCCGGCATGGTGCAGCCGACCAAGATTCCCGACATGGTCGACGCCGTCCAGTTCGCCGAGATGTACAATGCGGCGGCCGGATACGACTTCTACTCGAAGAAGGACATCCAGATGTTCCGCGACGGTTCGGACCCCGACCTGCACCCCAACATCGACTGGGTGGATCGGCTCTACAAGGACTACTCGTTCAACCAGCGCGTCAACGTCAACATCTCGGGCGGCGGCTCGACGGCCAAATACTACATCTCGGGCGGCTTCTACAACGAGGACGGCCTGTTCAAGGCCGACAACATGAAGGAGTACAACACGTCGGTCTTCTACCGTCGGTTCAACTTCCGGTCGAACGTCGAGGTCCAGCTCCACAAATACACCAAGCTCAACGTCAATCTGGCCACCACGTTCGAACGCAAGAACGAACCGGGTTCGAGCGCCACCGGCGCCAACGGCATCTGGGGCTATGCGCTCAAGACCGCAGCCAACGCCTTCCCGGACGTCTATTCGAACGGCTACCTGGCCGGCCCGGCGTCGGGACAGGGCGAGAACCCCTATGCGCTGCTGACGCAGACCGGTTACCGCGAAATCTTCTACAACACGGCGCAGTCGCTGTTCGTGCTGACGCAGGACCTGGGCGACTGGGTGACCAAGGGCCTTACCGTTTCGATCAAGGGTTCGTTCGACGCCAAGAACGAGAACAACCTGGGCCGCACGAAAACCTCGCCCCAATGGCTGGCCACCGGCCGCAACGAAGCGGGCGAACTCGAATTCAACCAGACGCAGATCGGCGAGGAGAACCTCTCCTACAAGCAGACCAACAAAGGCTACCGTTCGGTCTACTTCGAAGCCGTGGCCAACTGGGCACGCACCTTCGGCAAGCACGACCTATCGGCCATGTTCCTCTTCCAGCAGTCGCAGAAGAACTACGTGGGCGAAAGCGCCAACAACTCGGAAAAAGCGCTTCCCTACCGCCATCAGGGCATTGCGGGCCGTATCACCTACAACTACGACAACCGCTACTTCGTCGAGGGTAACTTCGGCTACAACGGCTCGGAAAACTTCTCGCCCAACCACCGCTTCGGTTTCTTCCCGTCGATCGCCTTGGGTTATGTCGTCTCGAACGAAAAATTCTTCGAGCCGATCCGCGACGTGGTCAGCATGGTCAAGCTCAAAGCCTCCTACGGTCTGGTGGGCAACGACCAGATCGGCGGCGACCGCCGTTTCATCTACAACGAAACCGTGATCGGCGGCGGCAAATACTATTTCGGCACGACGCCCAGCCAGTACACCTCGGTCCGCCTCGGCGAATTCCCGAACCCCAACGTAGGCTGGGAAAAGGCCAAGAAGTTCAATCTCGGCGCCGACCTCTCGTTCTTCAACCAGTTGAACATATCGGTGGATTATTTCAAGGAAAACCGCGAGGGCATCTTCCTCCAGCGCAAATCCATCCCCATGTACGTGGGTCTGAGCACCAAACCCTGGGTGAACATCGGCAAGATGCGCAACAGCGGCATCGACGCCTCGCTCGAATACCACCAACCGCTCGGCAAGGACCTCCACCTCACCGTGCGCGGCAATTTCACCTACGCACGCAACCGGATCATGGACCAGGACGAGCCTGATTACGCCTATACCTACATGAACCACAGCGGCCAGATGCAGGGGCAGAAATTCGGCCTGGTGGCCGCCGGACTCTTCCAGGATCAGGAAGACATCGACTCGTGGGCCAAACAGAGTTTCGGCGAGGTGAAACCGGGCGACATCAAATACCTCGACCTCAACGGCGACGGCATCGTCGACAACTACGACACGAAGCCCATCGGCTACTCGGACATCCCCGAGATCGTTTACGGATTCGGCTTCTCGCTGCAATGGAAGGCATTCGACCTGTCGGCATTCTTCCAGGGCGTGGCGCATGTCAGCTTCTCGACCCTCACCGACCAGACGCAGGCGTTCGTCGGCCGCAACCTCAAGGAGTCGAGCGTATTCGCCGACCTCTACGGCAACACCTGGACTCCGGAGAACCCCGGCGCCAAATACCCGCGCATGACGACCGGCGCCATCGACAACAACAACCAGCTGTCGACCTTCTGGATGGCCAACGGACGTTACCTGCGCCTGAAGAACCTCGAGCTCGGCTACACGCTGCCCAAACGCATCGCCAACAAGATCGCCATGCAGAGCCTGCGCGTCTACCTCTCGGGTGTGAACCTATTCACGTTCAGCCCCTTCAAGCTGTGGGACCCCGACCTGCAAACCGGAGCCACCAACTACCCGAACAACCGGATCATCAACCTCGGTCTCACGATCGGTTTCTAACCCCTAACCGGCAACAACCATGAAAAACACGATTAAAACATTCGCCCTGTTCCTGACAGCCGGAGCCATGCTCGCTTCCTGCGACTCATACCTCGACCGCCAGCCCGACGAGCCGCTGACTTCGGACAACATATTCAAAAAGCAGAAGACCACGCTCCAATACCTGACCAACATCTACTCCTACCAGCCGGATTACGAAGCTCCCGCCTGCGTGTCGAGCAACGACGACATCCCCTGGGAGGCCTGCTCGGACGAGACCTCGTTCGCCTACCTGGACCGGTCCTACACCCAGATCAACTACAACTCGTGGAACCCGTCAATGTACCTCTACCGCAACGACACCTACAACACGCCCTATAAGGGCATCCGCGAAGCCAACTATTTCATGCAGCACGTCCACGAGTGTCCCGAGCTGACCGACACCGATAAGGGGTATTACTACAACGAGGCCCGGTTCCTGCGCGCGCATTTCTACGCCATGATGCTGCCCGTCTACGGTCCCGTCTTCCTCATCGGCGACGATCCGGTGGACTTCACGCAGAGCGGACTCGACCAGCGCGAGCGCAACACCTGGGACGAGTGCGTCAACTACGTCGCGAACGAGCTTTGGGAAGCCGCCAAGGGGCTGCCCGACAGCTGGCCCGACATCTACTACGGCCGTGCCACGAAAGGCGCCGCCCTGGCAGCACGCGCCCGCCTGCTGCTCTACTCGGCCCGCAAGCTCTTCAACGGCAACGAACTCTACAAGGGTATCGTCAACAGAAACGGCGACCACCTGTTCCCGACCCAGTACGACGAAAAGAAATGGGAGCTGGCAGCCCAGGCCGCCAAAGACGTTATGAACCTGAACCTCTACTCGCTGGTCGGCGCCGACGGCACGGACCCCTACGCCAGCTTCAACACGCTCTTCACGTCGGTAGGTTCCGGGACCGGCGGCGCTACAGAGAAGATCTACACGCGCATCGCCAGCGGCTACCAGTGGCGCGTGGTCACCACGCCCCCGAGTGTCGGCGGAACGGCCTACGGCGGCTACGGCGTAACCCAGAAACAGGTCGACGCGTTCGCCATGGCCAACGGCCGCTACCCCATCACGGGCTACACCGACGGCGACCAGACGCGGCCGATCATCGACCCCGACGCAGGTTACAGCGAAAGCGGATTCTCGAAGTTCAAACACCCGATCTACGGCGACGAACTGGAGACGTTCAAAATGTACCAGAACCGCGAACCGCGCTTCTACGTCAACGTGTTCTGGAGCGGCATGACCTGGCACGGCGCCAACAAGAAAACAGCCAATGTCCAGTTCTATTTCAACGGCAACTCGGGTCCGGGCAAATCGCACAACTATCCGCCGACGGGTTACCTGGCGCATAAGTTCACCAACCCGTCGATCGACACCTCCACCGGCAACTATGGCTACCTGGATTTCCCCGTATTCCGCTATGCGGAGATTCTGCTCAACTACGTCGAGGCGCTCAACGAGTACGATCCGTCGAATGCGGACATCACGCTCTACCTGAACATGATCCGCAAACGCGCCGGCGTTCCCGACATCGAGGAGGTCTATCCCGACGCCGCCGGCGACCAGGCCAAGATGCGCGAACTGATCCGCCGCGAACGCCAGGTCGAGCTGTGCTTCGAAAACCTGCGCTATTTCGACACGCGGACCTGGATGACGGCCGAGACGGACAACAACATGCCGGTCTACGGCATGAACATCTCGGCCAAAGACCACAAGGCGAACGGCGAATTCTGGCAGCGCGTCATCTGCAAATACGACGGCGGCCGCGACGGCAACCGCGTCTTCACCAAACGCTGCTATCTCTTCCCGATTTCCCAGGAAGAACTCGACCGTGTGAAATGCACGCAGAACTACGGCTGGTAAACCCCTCTAATCCGGATAATTATGAAACTGAAAAACATATTGATACCCTTCGCAGGCGTGCTGCTGCTGACCGCCTGCGAAAAAGACCACCGCAACGACAACCTGACCGACCCGCGCGTCTACATCGTCAACAACGGCGTGCAGAACGCAATCTATTACGACGTGGAGGAGACGATCGACTACAACATTTACGCTTACAGCAGCGGCTACTTCGGACAGCCGTCGGAGGTGAAGGTCGTACCCGACCCCGATGCCGTCGAGGCGCTCAACGCCGCGAACGGCTCCTCCTACACGCTGCTCGGCGAGGAGTACTACCAGATCGTCAAGGACACCGGTTCGATCACGGCCGAAGGCCGCCGCGCCACCCTCACCGTCCGCCTCGACTGCAAGGGGATCATGGCGCTGCCCTACATGAACGACTACGTCCTTCCGCTGCGGCTCACGGCCACGGGAACCGAGGTCAACGAGAAGCTGAACACCATCCTGATCAATCCCCGGATGCAGGAGACCGAGGTGCTGGCCGAGAACGCCGGTGTCGTGGAAAGCGACTTGAGCGCCACCGACGCCAATACGCTCGAATTCACAGCCTACACCGAGTTCAACAACAAGTGGGATTCCGAGATGGAATACGAACACGGCGATGCAGTGCTCGCGGCCTATAACGCCGAGCACGGCACGCAATACATCCCGCTGCCCGAAAGCGCCTACACCTTCACGGGAGCCGACCTGAAAGCCGGCTCGAACAAAGCGGTCTCGACCATCGACATCGACAAATCGAATCTGACGGCAGACCGTTACTACACGCTGGCCGTAAGGCTCAAGAGCAATTCGAAATTCAAGATCGGCGAGAAGAACACGGTGCTTTACCACATCTCGCTGCTCCCGATCTACGACAGCCGCAGCAAGTGGAATCTCGTTTCGTGCAGCTCCTACTACACCGGCCGCGGCCCCGAGCTGATGATCGACGGCGATCTGGTCACCCGCTGGGAGAGCCGCTACAACAACACCGGAGAGGGCGACATCAACCCCAACGAAGCATCGACCGTATGGGATATGGGCAAGACGTACTACTGGTGCGGCATGACGCTCGTCCGCCGCAGCGACTCCTACGTGACCGACCTCCGCGCCGGCTACATCGAGCTTTCGGACGACGGCAAGAGCTGGACGAAGGCCCAGGACTTCGACTTCGGCGACAAGACCAACACGTCGACGACCGGAACCTACGCCGTCGAGCAGTGGACCGTTTCGGGCCGCTACGTACGACTGGCCGTAAATGCCAGCAACCGCAACAAACTGTACTCCGTGTCGGAATTCGTTCCGGTGCTGGCGGAAAAGACGAAATGAACCCGAAATCCAAGATTCCCGGACCGATGAAAAAAACGATTCTGCTTTACCTGACGACCCTCGCCCTGACCGCACTCTGCGGCGGGGCGGCGGCCGGGCAGGCTGCGGCGCAAAGCGCGCCCGACATGTCGAAATACATCCTGACCCCGAAACCCGCCGACACCCCGCGCATCAACGGCGCCCGCGTCTTCGGCGTCCGCCCGGGTTCGGAATTCCTCTACACGATCGCCGCGACGGGCGTCCGTCCGATGACTTTCTCGGCCGATGGGCTTCCCAAAGGGCTGAAACTCGACCCCGAAACCGGACGGATCACGGGACGCGTAACCGCTCCGGGCGAATATACCGTGCACCTGAAAGCCGCAAATGCGCCGGGCAGCTGCGAGCGCAACCTGAAGATCGTCGTGGGCGACGAAATCGCGCTCACTCCGCCGATGGGCTGGAACAGCTGGAACTGCTGGGCGCGCGACGTCACGCAGGAGCAGGTGCTCTCGTCGGCGCGCGCGATGGTCGAAAGCGGACTCGCCGACCACGGCTGGTCCTACATCAACATCGACGACGGATGGCAGGGCAAACGCGGCGGCAAACACAACGCGATCCAGCCGAACACGAAATTCCCCGACATGAAGGGCCTTGTACGCGAGATTCACGACATGGGCCTGCGGGTGGGCATCTACTCCACGCCGTGGATCGGGACCTATGCCGCGCATATCGGCAGCTACTCGGACAACCCCGACGGCGTCAACGAGTGGATCAAAAAAGGCCGGCACAACGAGCATTACCGTTATCAGAAAGAGGGCGGCAACTACTGGAAGGACCGGACCGAAGTCTGGCACCTCGGCCCTTACTCCTTCGTGGAGGCCGACGTGAAGCAATGGGGCGAATGGGGCATCGACTACCTCAAGTACGACTGGAATCCGCTCGACTATTACCACGTCAAGGAGATGCACGACGCCCTTCGGACGCTCGACCGCGACGTCGTTTACAGCCTCTCGAACAGCGCACCCTACGGCGACGCCCCGCAGTGGATGCGGTACTCCAACTGCTGGCGCACGACGGGCGACATCCGCGACACGTGGGAGAGCATCAGCAGCATCGGGTTCAACCAGGACCGCTGGCTGCCCTTCAACCGCCCGGGTCACTGGGCCGACCCCGACATGCTGGTCATAGGCATGGTGGGCTGGGGCCCGAAACTCCACTACACGCAGCTCACGGCCGACGAGCAGTATACGCACATCAGCCTCTGGTCGCTGCTGGCCGCGCCGCTGCTGATCGGCTGCGACATGGCGCAGATGGACGACTTCACACGGAGCCTGCTGACCAACGACGAAGTGATCGACGTCAACCAGGACCCGCTGGGCCTGCAGGCCGTCCCCGTCTGGCAGCAGGGCGACCAGGTGATCTACGCCAAGCACCTCGAAGACGGCTCGATGGCCGTCGGGCTTTTCAACCGGGGCTGGCAGACCGTGAAGATGAACTTCACGCTCCGCATGCTGGGTCTGCGCGGCAGGCAGACCGTGCGCGACCTGTGGCGGCAGAAGGACCTCACGGAATGCACCGACAAGTTCGAAACCGCCGTTGCGCCTCACGGCGTTGTTCTGGTGAGAGTCTACCCCGGCAACAGCCGCGAACAGGCGACCGGCAAATAGCACAGCCTGTTTCATAATAAAAGACGGATACCTGCGTATCCGTCTTTTTCTTGAGTGGCATTGCCGCAATGTCGACAGAAAAGCCTTCCGGAACGAATCCGAAAGGCTTTTCTGCTTGTGGGAACAAGCGGATTTGAACCGCTGACCTCCTGCTTGTCGAGCAGGCGCTCTA
>ENA-UOJM01002077-UOJM01002077.1-human-gut-metagenome-genome-assembly--contig:-P116-NODE-2077-length-15273-cov-9.956302_pt1 | contig 15273 bp, 8 predicted proteins | sample MGYA00242349_ERZ723896 | MGnify/ENA metagenome assembly ERZ723896 | reverse complement strand
TGCTGGACAGGAGATCCTGCGGGTGATGGAAGAACCCCTCCGTGTACAGAATTACCTTCGGAATATCATGGAGGTCGCATTTGACAACACAGCAGGAATGACACCGGCGGAGCAGTATGAAAAGCTGCGGGCGACTTACGCCGACATCGTGCGGATCTGCGATCCGGCGAAGCTGCCGCAGTTGGAAAAACCACGGTCGTTCCAGCTTCGCAGCCTGATGGAGCTGCGGATGCTGGTGCTGGCGCTCTACTTCGAGCAGGACAACCAGAGGGTCTGCCGATGTGACTACTGCTGGAGCTATTTCATCCCGAAAACGAAAAAGGCCACCCGGTACTGTGACCGGGTGACCGATGGGCAGAGCTGCAAACAGCGTGGCGCAAATCTGGCAAGACTGGATAAGACTTCGGAGGATGAGGCACTCCTGATTTGTAAAAAGCTGCGGGACAGAATGTATTCCCGCCTGCTCCGCTGGCAGGACGCGGCACCTTCTGACCGTTCCAACCTGATGCACATGGACTACGAGCAGTACGACCAGTGGAGCGAGAACGCTCGGCTGGCACGGGAGGAATATGTTCAGGGGAAATTGACCGCAGAGGAATTTCTGCGAAAGATCGATATCACCCACGAGCTGACAAGTTACGAGGTGGACAAGATTGACCTGCCCGATGAGCCGAGCATGTGGCAGCGGCTTGTTGCAAAGGACTTTACTTTTGACCCGGAGCGGTATTATCCGGAATCTTATGCGCATCTGAACCTGAACGATGAAGACCCCCAGTGGAAGATCTTTTCGGCAGAGGAGCTGCGCCGCCGTGACCAACAGGGACACCAGAGCCTAAAAGAGAAATACGGGAAATGAGAAACACTCGAGGCAGGTTAAGATAACCAGCCTCGAGTGCTTTTTATTGTCTTCAGCAGCGCAGAATATGCAAGCAAGAAGCGATGGTTAAATTAATTCAACCGTGAGAAAACACTTGACATTTGCCGGAAGGGAAGGTTACATAGGCATGCTGGTATTTTGAACTTGCTATAAAAAGCGGTTTGTGGTAAAATACCATTAGTATTTCGGTTGAGGGGTCCTAATATGGCGAAGAGTAAAAGCAAAAATACATATATTGATTTTTTCTCGGGCTGTGGAGGACTGTCTCTTGGTTTGGGGTGGGCCGGATGGCAAGGGGTTTTTGCTATCGAAAAAGACCCTATGGCATATACAACATTTGACAAAAACTTGATTGCCGCAGATGCTCCGCATCGACACTTTGAAAACTGGCCATCTTGGTTGAGCAAAGCGCCACATACGATTGAAGATGTACTTCAGAGCGATGATATGGTCGAAAACTTAAAAAGGATGGAAGGACAGGTGACCTTGGTCGCTGGAGGGCCTCCTTGCCAAGGCTTTTCTGTTGCTGGAGCAAGAAACGGTAACGACCCACGGAACCTACTTGTTTTTAAACAAATCGAGGCAATAAAATTACTTAAACCGATATACGCTATGATTGAAAATGTGGGTGGATTTGAACGAAAGTTTGTATCCAAACCCATTGACGGAATGACCATGAGCGTAGCAGATGAAGCAATCAAGCAACTCGAGGCATTAGGATATAATGTTGGAAAGGTGAAAATCAACGCTGCGGATTATGGTGTACCGCAGGTGCGAGAGCGTGTAATCCTATTTGCTGTTTTAAAAGAGTTTGCAGGGGTGTTGTCAGCTGCAAGGTTGCTTGAAGATGTACTTAAATCGGTTGGTTTGGAGCAACGGAAAGAGTTCGGTTTAGCGACGGACCGATTTACAAACATTGAAGAAGCAATTGGAGATTTGGCGGGAGAAGATTTGGTGCCAGATCCGGAATTTCCGAACTATAATACTAGCAAGTATTTACCATCTAAAAGCACGTATCAGAAACTGATGCGCAAGGGAGTTTTAAACCAAGAAATTCCAACCTGCCATAGGTTTAATAAGCACAGTCAAAAACTTATTGCGCTTTATGACAAAGCACATAAGACGCAGCCTACAGGCCGCCTGAGCAAAAAATTTCTATATGAGAACGGTTGCCATTCTAACAAGAGATTTGTGTTGGATGTGCAGAAACCCAGTTCGACATTGACTACAGCGCCAGATGAATTGATACATTATAGACATAAGAGAATTGTAACTCTTCGGGAAATGGCACGACTACAATCGTTTCCGGATGACTTCAACTTTTATGGGCGTTATACACTTAATGGACCGGCAAGAGGAGTCGATGTTTCCAGAAATGCTCAAATCGGAAATGCTATCCCGCCTTTGGTTGGTCGAGCTCTTGGCTTGGCACTCGTTCAGATACAGCGCATGATCGAGGAGAAAAATCCGTGTTTAGAAGAATACCGTGTTAAGGCATAAAAAGTGGCCGCCTATTGCAGGCGGCCACTTTTTACTCGACTTTTTCCAGAATCCAATTAATTACGGCTTGGTCGGGATCTACCCCATTCTTTTCTGCATATTGGCGAACTAACTGTACTACGGGACCTGGAATCTTGAGGGGTTTATAATATTCCGGGAAAGCCCAACAGCACTTAGAACATTCTTCGGTGCAACCTCTGCAAGCGCTGCTTTTCAAATTGTTGCAGGCATCGCAAAGGGGTTGCCAATTTTCCAAATCGTCTGTGCCGCCTCTATCGCGAGGAATCTTATGATCCTGCTGAAAACCTTCGTCTCCTGGTGGGCTCCCACAGACTGCGCAAACACCATCATAATGACTCACAACTTTGGCCCACTTTTTATCAGGGAGATATGTACGTGGTTGTTTCTTCTGAGAAACATTTAGGCTGACCAACTGATATTTTGTGCCTTGTTGATGGATGCCCTTAAATCCTTCATCTCCCTGCAATTCTCGAACGCGCCTAAACGGGTCTTTATAAGCCATTCCTTTGGCGGAATCAATTGCCGCGCGGATATCCGTGCGGTCAATAATAGGACCAGGAATGCCGTGACCATCAGGCCAGAGTGTTTCGAGAATGATTCGGTAAATAAAGCGGAGGGATTCGCCGGTTGCAACAAAGCCTTTTGAAACGGCATCAAGCCATTCTTCACGGTTAACTACAGTGTTGGGAGTGGTAGCGGGCGGCAAAAGCGGAGATTGCTTTGAGGACAGTTTTGCGTGACTCTTTCTTTTTGGAACAGGCACTTATATCCCCCCTAAAGTTGTAAACGATTATAAGATTGATACTGCATCGCATATCAAACAGCCAGTGCAGGACAGGGTAGAATCTTCTTTGTAAAGCACGAATGAGATTTGCCGGCGACATTTCGTCACCAGTAGGTGGATGCGATTTTTTCCTAATTAAACCGTGGTATCAAAGCTATCTATAGGCTGTGTCCTATGTATTATAGTTTATCATATTTTTCTGCGTTTGAAAAGTACCTCATGGATATCTTATGTCACTCTACTTGTTCTATCTGTGAATTTATGCTATTTTATTGACAGAGAAATCTTCTCGCATATTCTGACATATAGAAAACCTTACTGTGGCGGGATACATGAATTGGAGAAAAGTACAATGAAATGGATAAGAATCTCAGGAAAAAAGAATTGGCGTTTCGCAGTTCTGCAGCAGAATATCTGACCTTTGCGGCCTCCACTGGCGGCAGAGACGAAAGTTTTGAGATGCGCAAAAGGATGAGAATAGCTGGCTGACGCAGAAGATGATGGCGGCGCTTTACGATGTTGACATTCGCGCAATTAATGAGCATATTAAGAAAGTATATGGTGACCACGTACTGTCGGAGGAGGCAACTATCCGGAATTTCCGGATAGTTCAAACTGGGGGATATGACAGGTCAACAGAGAACGGAAGCATTACACGCTTCAAAGGAACTGTCATATCTGGAGCGGATCGTATCTCTCTACCTGGACTATGCTGAGCTTCAGGCTGAACGCAAAATTCCTATGAGTATGGAGGATTGGGCGAAGCGTCTGGACGGGTTCTTGGAGTTTAACGGAAACGAACTGCTGACGGGACCCGGTAAAATCAGCGCGGAGCAGGCAAAGCTTCATGCCGAAACAGAGTTTGAGAAATATCGAATTATTCAGGATCGACTCTACAAGAGCGACTTCGATCGATTCCTCATGTTGGAGCAGTCGACGCATGATGCTCTGCCGGAGGATTGACTTTCTATTGTTTACAGCAGCGCAAAATAAAACTCTTTTCTTGTTGAAAAACTCGGGGCTCCAAAATTAACGGAGGCATCCGTTAGGGGCGCCTCCGTTAGTTTTAGAACAGCTGTAGCGCGATTGAGAAGGCGAAAGGAAGAGAAATGAGACGCAGCAAACTATCTGACCATACCTTTCAAAAGGGCAAGTTTATAACGCCAATAAATGCAATACCGCTGATGCATGAACTTGAAGACGAAAAGTCGTGGACTTATGGCCGCATGCCAGAGTACCTTTGGATTGGATTGATTTTGAAATATTATGGACGAGATGAAGGGTTAAGAAAGTCCTACGGCATTATTTCTGCATTACACAAATTGGCACCTGGCCTCTATACAGCAAGATTATCACAGATATTAAAGCTGGACGCAGATATTCAAAAGAGATTTTATGATTACATTATTTGCAGTGGAGCTAAAGAAGCACTTGCGCCGTTAACGGTTTTTCTTACTGCAAGCAAAGCCCCGATTTTTGCTAAGTGCTTTTATTGTCCAGATCAGAGTGTTGAGGACAGGTGTGAAGCGATAATTCAGACAATGCGTGAAATAATGGATCACCAATCTAATGAAGCAACTGATATCAGGTTTGTAGCACTCTATTTTAATCAACTTTCAGGGGAAGTACATCTTTTAAGAGAACAGGTGGATTTGCTGGTGGCCTATCCGTCATCCAAACACACTGATGAAATAATGTGCATGGCTCGTCCAACAGTACGTTCTCTTGAAATGATGATTTTGACTTTTGAAGAGGTTGACTCTGCATACTTGAAGGAATTTTGGAGGTGTGTAAGCGAAATGACAGATTGCAGTATATTCGCCATTCGATTTTCAGAGGAAAAGAGAAACATCACCGCATACATGGAAAAACTGCATGAGGTATTTGTGTATCTCTCGGAACTGTTTTTAACAGCTGCCCCGCTTAATGAGAAAATGAGTGTTTTGCTCGGGATTGCGACATATTCTTATAAGCGATTGAAGGAAATTTATGAGCATCAGTTATTTAATTCTATATCTGGCAGAAGTTGCGTGCGTGTCTTGATTGAAGACTATATTATGATGAAATATCTCGTAAAAAACGAGTCGTTTCATGAAAATATTTGGCGTGATTATCAGCTGTATGGTATGGGGCTATATAAGCTCGTTTTAGCAAGGCACAGGGAAAATGGTGCTTTAGAGGAATCTCATTTCGACGAAAAATATATCGAAGCTTTAGTCAATGAATTCAAGGGTGAAGAATTCATTGATATGGATACTAAATATTTTGACAAGCAAAACATAAGGCTTAAAGCGGAAGATGTCGGAGAGAAGAATCTATATGGCTTATATTACGATTACGATTCTTCTTTTGAACATGGATTATGGGGAGCTATTCGTGAGTCTTCTCTTTTGAAATGTAACAACCCCGCTCATAAATATCATTGTGTTCCGGATGTTGAGGACGAAACCAGATTGAAAACCGTTCTGCCAGATTGTATTATGATTATGAACAAAACTATATCTTTTTTGGACGAGATATATGGTATCCCAGAACAGTTGTTAAATGAGGTAATTAACTTTGAAATCAAACCTATTGCTGGATAAGATTCATTTAATACAAACTGAATATAAAGAATTGCTCGCAACTTTGTTGCCAAAATTAAAAAGTAGCCATTCACCAGAAGCGTTGGATGAAATTAATTTATTCTGGCTGCGTCATATCGAGGAAATTCAGCTGTATCTAAAAGCTTGGTTCCCTGGTGAAAACAGTTACGTTTTCACGGCTGCCACATTTATGGATTTTGAGGATAACGAACACTTACCTTTTTTGTTAATGGGAGACAAGCATATTCTTGATGATCCTCTGAGTAAGTATTCAGAAATACGAAGTAAAATGCCAGATGGCAAAGATGCTGAATTTCTATATGAGCAAATCGGAGTGACAGCAGAAGATAATCTGAAGCTATTAGAAAATGTTCATGGTGAAATCCTCATACTGCCGCTTCGACTTCTCAACCAATCAAATAATCATAATTCGCTTTATGAAATTGGAGAACAAGCGTTTATTAGTCTTTTTAACGGTATCAATAGTTTGAGTGATTATTTTTTCAAATGTGACAGCATTGATGACATTATGCACTTCGCTCGTGAGGATATAGGAAGATTGGTGATGTTTTCAGAAGATGACGATGCTACGCTACCATTCGAAGAAAGATTCAAGATTGCATTATCTGGGACACAGTACATGGTAGATACAAACAAGCCAGATGTGTATAATTTCTTTATGTTTGTTTTTGGATGTATCCAGCAAGCCATAGATGTTATTGTATCATGTGTGGAATATGGTTGTATCCCATATATTAGGTATCCCGTTGCACTTCACTACATCTCACTATTGTCGGAAAGTATGTTAGACATAGAGCACATAGTCAAGCTTCGTTTCAAGATGAGTGTTGCATTTGTTGTTTATCAGCTTTGCGATAAGGGTAGACTTGCAAGAGTTAGTTTAGAAGAGTTTTTGAAACAGATTCAGGCATATAACTTTAATGAAAAGCTGTTCCGAGTTCTTGCCGAACATGATATTAATGAAAATAGTTTCTTAGGGCATACAATTACACAGCTGGTAATTGACGAGTTAGAGGCATTCTATAATATACTGTCTGAAGAAAGCGGTATATAAAGTAAAAAACTCTGGCGAATAACTGATAGAGATACAGCGGATGTGGTTTCTGACGATCAGCGGGCGAATGCGTAAAATTGCGGCTTGACCACAGTTCCACCACAGACAGATGTGGAAACAACGGAGACTGCACTTCTCGAAAGTTCTGGAAACAATGTTGTTCGGAACAAAAACGACTAAAAACAAACGGAAATTATTGTAAAAATCATCAAAAATCGGTTGGTAAGGATGAGGTCGGCGGTTCGAATCCGCCCAGCAGCTCCATAAAGCATCGAAAACTTCGGTTTTCGGTGCTTTTTTGTTGGAAAAACACACTTTTATGTGTGGGTCAAAATGTGGGTCAACCGCCTGACCCACACCGTGACCCACACGGGGAAATGCGCGGAAAGGGCAAAAGATGAGCGGACGGAAAAGCCGTTATTCTGAAAGGCCTTTTCTTTGTTTCGCCGCGTTCTTGTATTTTGCAGCAGGATATGCTACAGTACCTGCTGTTGATTCTTTCTGCCTCTTACGAGGCTGTGCGAGGTATTTATGAAGCTGTTACGATGGTGTAAGGCCAACGCCATGCCGGAGATTGCGGTGCTGGCCGCGGCGGTGACGGCGGTGTTCGTGCCGCCTGACGCGGCCTATCTTGGCTACTACGATGTGAAAACGCTATCCTGCCTGCTGTGCGTGCTGGCGGTGGTGGGTGCGCTGCGCCGCGTGGGACTGTTTCCTCTGCTGGCGCAGAGGCTGGTGCAGGTGTTTCACACCACCCGCGGCGCGGTGACGGCGCTGGTAGGTATCACGCTGGTGGGCTCCATGCTGCTGACCAACGACACGGCACTGCTGACGTTCCTGCCCCTCAGCTGGTTTGTGCTGGAGCGCACCGGCCAGACGAAATGGACGGCGCTGACGTTCATTCTGCAGAACTGCGCCGCCAACCTGGGCGGTATGCTGACGCCCTTCGGCAATCCCCAGAACCTGTATCTGTTCAACCACTACAACATCCCTAACGGGGAATTCCTGTCCATTATGCTGCCGCCGTTCCTGCTGTCCATGGCGCTGATCCTGCTGTGCTGCCTGTTCTTGCCCCGTGAAGGGCTGACTGTCCCCCGGCAGGAGACACTGCCGGACAAGCGTCGTACTGCGGTATACGGCGTACTGTTCTGCGTGGCGGTGGCTATGGTGCTGCGGGGAATCCCCTACTGGCTGGGACTGCTCGTTATCGTGATGGCTCTGCTGGTGCTGGATCGCCGTGCGCTGCTGGGCGTGGACTGGGGACTGCTGGTGACGTTTGCGGCGTTTTTCACCTTTTCGGGCAACATGGCGCGGATTGAGCCGGTACATGAGCTGTTCCGGAAGCTGCTCACCCACGGGGCCATGCCGGTGGCGGCACTGACCAGTCAGGTCATCAGCAACGTACCGGCAGCCATCCTGCTGAGCCGGTTCACCGACGACTATCGAGGACTGCTGGTGGGCGTGAATATCGGCGGCGCGGGGACGCTGGTGGCGTCACTGGCCAGCCTGATCACTTTCCGGGAATACACAAAGCACGTCAAGGGGCAGACGGGGCGGTTCATGGTGCTGTTCTCCGCCATCAGCTTCGGTTTTCTAGTCGTCCTGTTGGTAGCCATGACACTCTGGATGCGGTGAAATGAGTAAATTAGAGCTCCTACCCCATGGGCAGGAGCTCTAGTTTGTTATTGTGGTGCAGTTTGATCAGCTCACATCACCTGTGCCATGAAGCTGCCCATGGTCTGGGCGGCTTCATCTTGCTTCTGGCGGGTGGCGTGAGTGTAGGTGCGCAGGGTGAATCCCGCATCGTAATGTCCCAGCATGCTGCTGACGGTTTTCACGTCTACACCGTTTTGCAGGGCCAACGTGGCGAATGTGTGTCTGAGATCGTGAAAGCGTATGTGCGGTAGGCCCGCATCTCTCAGTATCTTCTTATGCAGGTTCACGATGGAATCGGGGTAGTACATCTCTCCTGTGACGGGTGACGGGAACATATACGGATTACCGGGATGCTTCTTGTGCTCGGCAATCAGCAGGTCGACGGCCTCTTGCGGGATGCTGACCTTTCTGACGGACGTTTCCGTCTTGGGACGGGAGAGGGTCAGCTCTCCGTTAGGATTTTTGACATACTGCTTGCTGACGGAGATGGTTCTGTTTGTAATGTCGAGGTCGCTCCACAGGAGGGCAGTCAGCTCACCCTTGCGCAGCCCGCTGACCAGTTCCAGATAGAACATGGGCAGCAGTCCCCGTTTCTCTGCGGCGTCAAGGTAGGTCTTGATATGCTCCGGTTGGAGGATCTGCATCTCGAATTTCTGCACCTTCGGTGCGATGCAGTCCTCGGTAGGATTGCGGAGGATCAAGCGCTCTTTTACGGCGCGGTTCAGGGCATTGTGAAGCATCAGGTGTAAGCTGCGGACGGTGGCGCTGCTGAGACCCGGATTGCCGTGCCCGCTTTTGCGGTTGGTGCGGCCGCTCTCCATCAGATCCTTGTAGAGCTTTTGCAGGTCGTGGGCAGTCAGCTTCGTGAGCTTAATGCTGCCGATGCGGGGAATGGCGTACTGCTCAATCATCAGGCGGTAGCGGTCAGCCGTGGCCACCCGCACATTGGGCTTGGCATAGATGTCGTACCAGCTCCGCAGCCATGTGGCCACGGTATACTCATCTGCGCGGCTGACGTCGACACCCTTGGTGGCTTCCATAGCGGCAGCCAGCTTCGCTTTGCACTCCACCTGGGTCTTGCCCAGGACATTTTTGATGATGCGCTTGCCGGTTTCGGGGTTGTAGCCAGCGGTATAGCGACCCTCCCAGCGACCATCGCTGCGTTTGCGGATGTTACCTTCACCGTTGGCGCGTTTCTTGGACATGGAATCAGCTCCTTTGCTTTTTGTTAGCCAACATACATACCACACTGCAGTCTAAATAGCCACCGCCGAAATTAAGAGTTAAGGGAAAGTTATCAATTAGTTCTCGTGTTTCTCTTTGCTTACTGCGACGCAGGTTTTGCGTCGGTCAGTCTTCTTTGTAGAACAGCAGCACATCCTTGAAGGAGATCGTTCCATGGGTCGCCGACACCTCGCGGACGCTGCTGCCGCGCATCTTGCTGTACTCGTCGCGTGTCATATCCATGTCGCCGCCCAACAGATGGTTGGTCATGTTGTGCTCCACCGCCAGCTTGAGCAGCAGTCTGCCCAGCCGTTCACCGAACACACCCAGCGTACCCTCCAGCACCCCTTGCAGTGCACGAGGCAGATATGCGCCCGTCCTCTCGGCGTGCAATCGCCCGCAATACTGCCGCAAGGCCTTCTCCACAAACTCGTTGCGGATGGGACAATTATCCAGCTTGTAGAACGCATCTACCTCCTGCCACACATCGTCTGACAGCCAAACGGAGTGCCTGTGCCCGCCGAAAGCCTTGTAAACACGGGGCTGACGGGCTTTTTTACAAAGAATAGCGCCAAAGTACATTCGGGGCCCGATAATCAGCGTCAATCTCAAAACGCCGCAAACCCTCGTGGCAGTCCGCACTGCGGGCTGCCGCGAACGGCGTTGGCGCAGAAAAGCGCCAATGCCTTTCTCCTGCCTCTTCCTTCGTCCTCCGCAGAGCCGGGGAAGTCCACAAAGATCCGCCCGAAAGAGGCTCTGAATCCCTCTCCAGGGCAGGGACGCTGCCCCACCCCGAAGGAGGCCGCACAGCGGCTCACAGGGGCGAACACGGGGCTTCTGCGACCTGTGCCGCCAGCTTCTGCTGCACTTGTTGACGCTCCAGCTCGGCCATTTGCCACTGGTAACGCTGCTCCAAGACATCGTACATAGGGACGATATAAGATATGCACCGGGAGATGTCAAGTCGGGGCGAATGACGGAGGTTTTCTCCATTGCAATATGTCATATCCTGTGCTATAATGCACTTAAACTGAAAAACGGGACAGCGTGAGCCGGGTTTATCCTGGCGGCGGAATGGGGTGAGAGGCCCCGCGAGACGGTCACTGTGATGCCGGTTTATTCGGCTAAGCCAGATACGCAATACGCTGCTCCCGGGCCGCTGCCAGTACCGGGGCCGAAGCTGTTATACGAACGCTTCACCTGGCTGCCTATGGCGGCCGGGTGATTTTTTGTCAAGTCGAAGCGGTGTAGCAGCCGCAGCTTTCTATACGGGGGCGGAGTTTAAGCCGCTCCGCCCCCAATTCCTCAGCAAATCCGCCATAGAGGCGTTTGCATAAAAATATAAAAGACGCAACTTGCACTTGCAATTTGCGGTGCAAACTTCATTCTACCATGTGGGGAAAATCACTATGGATTTTTTTCTTAGGTGTCCAACTTCATTTTACAATCGACCAAAAGAAAAAACATATTTTTAAGGAGGAAAACACAATGAAGAAACGCTTGCTCAGTTTGCTGCTGGTTTTGGTAATGGTATTGGGAATGTTCCCAATGGTTGCTTTTGCGGAACCGGCAGATGGAATCACCGTCTATATGACGGTGTTCAACAAGGGCGAATTCTGCAAGGATAAGGACAATGCGCCTATGTGGCAAAAGCCGGTTACGGTAACGGATACCAACGGCGATGGAAAGTACAGCTTGGATGAGGCGCTTGCCGCCGCCCATACTGCCTGCTACATTGACGGTACAAACGGTTATGCAACGGAGTATAATGAAATATATGGATATGATGCTGTTGCAAAGCTGTGGGGCGTGGACACGAATTCTACCGGCTATTACAGAAACAATAAAATCACCGCTACGGTAGATCAGGAATTTCTGTCCGCAAACGACAAAATCACCGCATTTGTTTACTATGATGAAGAGGGATGGTCTGACCGTTATTCCTATTTCACGGAATCTGCCAAGACAGTCGGCGTGGGTGAAGAATTCTCCCTGACGCTGAAATATGCCGGATATGATGCCGCTTATAATCCCACAGAACTTCCGGTAGCGACGGCACCCATTGGCGTATATCATATGGCGACGGGTACCTATTCTGTGCCAACGACGCTCAAGGGCGAGGAAATCATTCCCGGAATTTTTATGTCCGCTCCCTCCACCGGAACAGATGGCAGTGTGAAAATGCGCTTCACGGAACCGGGTACCTACTATGTAACGGCACAGTATAATTCCTCCAATTACAGCACATATGACGACTATCTGGGAAGCGTTCCCAATTACCTTGTGCCCCCTGTATGCGTGGTGACGGTGCAGGCTCCGCTGAGCTTCACAACCGATTTGAATACCGATGAGGTGCCCTACACCGTGGGCGACACGGCAACGGCGCTGACCGTGACGGCTGAGGCATTGAACGGCGGCACACTTGCCTATCAGTGGTACACCGCAGAAAGTGCCGATGCCGAGGGCACCGCCATCGACGGTGCTGCTCAGGCAAGCTATACCCCTGCAACGACTGCGGCGGGGACAACCTACTACTATGTGACCGTCAGCGACGGCACTAATACGATTACCTCCAAACGCACACCGGTGACGGTGACCATAGCAAAGGAGACATACCTGTCAGCTTTTTCTGTTGGAACAAAGACGATCACAATTCAAAATGGCGTATATCATTATGATGCTACTGTCGTACCGATAGGCATGCTAAAGCTGGGAGCTACTCTTTCTGACGCGGCTCCCGAGAACAGTGCCATTACCTATAAATTCACAAACTCAAAAGGGGAAGAAAAGAAAGGTACCATTTCTTCCGGCAAAACGGCAATACTTACCTTTGTCTTCGACACAAATTCGATTGCCGGCAATGTTATAGAGATCTTTGTTGGCGCTGGAGAGGATGTACAGACATACACAATTAAGCTGAAGATTTCCGTTGCGATTAAAGAACCGGTTTTTTATGCCCAGGACGGAACAACAATATGGTATACCGCAACGAGATTTATAAATAATAACTATGGCGGTGGAACATGGGCCATATCTAAGAGTCAATATTCTTCAAGGCTTGGCGACCTTGTGGCAATCGGGCCAACTGAACAAGTGACTTGTTCCTTTACCCCCACCGCAAAAGATATAACGAAATTATCGGTAAATGGGCAAGAGCAGAGTGCCGTGTATGATGGACAGAAAATGTCCATCACCGTAACACCGGTCTGGGACAACGAAACAAAGCTCGGCTCCATTACCATAGTCCCTTCCACAGATTCCAGTGCCGAAGCCAATGCGTATATATTCACGGTTCGGCAGACCCCGAAAGAACTCTTCATCAGTAAGCAGGCGGCAAGCTATGCATATTATGAGGGCAATGAGTTTGACATTGACGGCATAGAAATCACCGCAAAATACGAGGACAATTCTACAAAGGTGATAGACAGTTCGGAAATGGAAATTACGCCGACTGTCTTGGCGTTAGATACCACTGAGGTTGTCATTACATATTGTGGTGCGACAATTCGTATACCTGTTACGGTTTCAACTTTGAACTACGACAGTTTTGATGGCAAGGGTACGGAAAGCGATCCTTACCTATTGAAAACTTCGGATGACCTGAGAAAGTTTGCGGCACTGGTCAATCAGGATGGTGCCAAAGGAAAGCACTTCCGAATGATTGCGGATATCACCTTGCCGGATGATTGGACACCCGCAGGAACAAGTGAGCTAAAGGGGCGCTTCGGTGGCGTATTTGATGGCGGAGGATTTCTTCTGACCATTCCTGAGGGCGGAAAACCACTGTTCAGCTATGTAAGGGAAGCAACCATCAAAAATCTGAATATCTATGGCACCAGGATTGCGGGATATGGTCTGATTGAACACTATGTTGTGGATTACGGCGATGATGGGTCATACGGAACAGATGATGACCCGCAATATATTGTAAAAATTGACCATGTAACCTTGAAATCCGGAACAAAAACGCTGAAATCCGGTTTTATTGGCGGCTATGCCTCCGGTATAAACAGAGTATATATTACCAACTGTACAGCGGAAAAAGGCGTTACCATAGGATATGCTCCTTTTGAGGCGACAGCAAAGGGCGATCATTCCATCGGCACCTTTGCCGGTGACTTCAACGGCTATATGAATAACTGTATCAGCTATGCGGATGTATATGGCTACAATATGCAGTATGTTGGCGGTCTTGTCGGTGCAAAGGGACAGGCAATGGGTGCTTGCGTAGTGGAAAACTGTGCCTTTTATGGCACGGTGAATGCCGAAAATAGCCAGTTTGCCGGTGGTATTATGGGCAGCGGTTACTATGATTTGTCTGCTCCCGCTACCCCGCTGGTGTCTGTCCACAATTGTCTTTTTGCCGGTACACTCATAGGTGGCAAAAATGTGGGCGGCATTTTAGGCGGAGAACCGGCTTCCGTGCAGTGCTGGGAGAATGGTATTGGAACCGTATCCGATAATTTGGTTTTCGGAACAATCACAGGCACGAAGAATGTTGGCGCGGTTGTGGGCTATATGCATAGTTTAAACAAATGCAGTATTATTGCCAATAACTACTATCTTGATACCAGCGCACAAAAGGGCGTTGGCTACATCCGGCTGATCGACACAAGCTGTGAAACCGTGGATCGGAGTGATTCTACGGTTACATATGTAAATACGGAGCCTTATGATAGCACATATGAATTAATAAATGCCCACCCGGAATGGGTGAACTCGGGAATTCAAAAAGAAAAGCTGAATCGTACCGATGATCCTTTGGGCGCAGATGCCGAGAAATTGGCCAAAGCTATGACGGCCGACCAGATGCTGGATGGCACAGTTGTTACGCTTCTCAATACCTCCGAAACCAGCTTAAAGAACTGGATTCAGGGCGAAAATTATCCCGTTCTCAGTAGTGTTCCGGTTGCCTTCAAGCTGGAGCTGGGCGGTACGTATCAAAACGAGTACACGATTGGCGATACATTGGATTTGACCGGCATTTCTCTGACGGCCACATGGTCCGATGGTACGACTACTGGAGTGGCGCTGAATGATCCTGCGTTGAAAATCACCGGCTTCGACAGCAACACCCGGGGCCAGCAGACCGTGACCCTCTCCTATGGCGCGGCCAAGGCGGAGATCACCGTGACGGTGCTGCTGCCCGTGGGCAAGGATATTACGGTTACCTTCTCCCTGCTGGGCGACAGTGTCCACGGCAACAGCGGCGACAAGCACACTTTGGCAGACGGCAATCTGGCGAAGTGGATTGACGGCGCTCAGATTACAATTGATAATAATGCGACTGCACTTGATGTTATCGTGAAAGCGCTGGGAGATCAGTATACGATTGAAAACCCCTCCGGCAACTATATCACGAGCATCACGCCGAAGGACGGCGCGGCGCTGGGTGAATTTACCAACGGCAGCCTTTCCGGCTGGATGTTCACGCTGAACGGCGTCTATGGAGATCTGGGCGTGGCACAGCAGTATCTGAATGATGGCGACGTGATTGTGTTCCACTATACCGATGACTACGCCAAGGAATACGAAGCTGACAACAACAAGA
>ENA-UOJM01002068-UOJM01002068.1-human-gut-metagenome-genome-assembly--contig:-P116-NODE-2068-length-15325-cov-20.274525_pt1 | contig 15325 bp, 16 predicted proteins | sample MGYA00242349_ERZ723896 | MGnify/ENA metagenome assembly ERZ723896 | reverse complement strand
AACCCACGTTCAAGGTTCCACAAGTTTCAGTTTTGTTCAATTTTCAAGGTCCTGCGCCGCCTCTCGCGAGACAGCTTAGTTACTATACCACGCCCATAAGGAAATGTCAACACCTTTTTTCAGATTTTTTGACAAATTTTCCGAAGTCAATCTCCGCGCAAAACATTTCTCCAGAAAGCTTACAAAAAAACTGGCGTCGCAGGTCTGTGCCGTGGGCTTACGCGGGGGGCAGTACCTGCGGGCGGTAGGTTTTGCCGTTGATCGTACACCCGGCACGGCGCAGGTGCCCTCGGCCACAACGCTGACCGTCACCCCCGGCTTGTCGGTCAGCCCCCACAGCAGATAGGAGCCAACAGCACCGACTCCTGGAATCGCAACAGAACGAACTTACCCTCTCCCCTGCTTTTATGGCTTGATGATGCGGATCAGCGTTTTATCCAGCTGCAGTGTACAGTGCCACGGATTCAGGATGATGCCCTGAATCTCCTCCGCAGCCAGCGCGGCGTCAAACAGGCTGTTTATGTCAGCCCAGAATGTAGATTTCACGGCATCGGGGCTTTTCATCTGCTCGTCAAACGAGGTGAAGGCATACCACCAGCGCCCGCCGTCGGCGGTCTGCACGATTTTGGGGCGCAGCGCTACGGACGCGCCGGGCGTTGTCTCCACGGCGGCGATCCACTGCCCGCCTGCCTGCATGACGCGGCGCACAACGATCAGGGTATGGGCAAGTTGCTCCTGCGTGGGGGCCTGCTGCAGGCCCTGCACGGCATCCTCAAGCGCCTGGTTGAGCCGCCGGTTCTCATCTTCTTTCATCTTCATGGAAATTCCTCGCTATTCATAGTGTATAGCGCCATTATAGAAGAATTCGCCGCGCTTGTAAAGAAAAGCCGTAAAAGCTGTTATTCAGTATCCCAGTGTTTTCAGCACACCTGCCACGTCATCCATCTGCATGGCAAACTCTGCCTTTAAATCGGCAGGCGCAATGTTCATCAGGTTGGGGTGCGCCGCCGCGCGGAGCATGGGGGCATCGTTGTAGCTGTCACCGAAGGCGTATGTATTTTCCTGCGGGATACCGAAATGCGCGCACAGCAAATGCAGCCCTTTGTCCTTGCCCGCTGCGGTAAAATCCAGCCAGTGCTCGCCCGTGATGGCTGCACCGATGCGATCTTGCCGGGCTGCTGTCCATTATTGTAGTAGCTGGGGCAGTACAGCACGGCAGGCACACGGTTTGCCAGTTCCTTCTGTGTTTCCAGCGCACCGCCCAGATGCAGCGCGATGTAGGCGATCTCATCCTCATCGAGCGTGATACCGTGACGCTGCGGCCTTGACGGCACAGCCCTTTGACGCCGTGGTAGACGCCCTGTACGGTACCGGGTTCCACGGCAGTCTGCACCCGGCCGGGCTGGCCGCCTGCGCACTGATAAACCGCCAGCGGGAAAACGGCGCATTTGTGCTGGCAGTTGACCTGCCCAGCGGCGTCAACACCGACACAGGCGAGGTGGCCGAAGGTGCCGTCCACGCAGACCTGACCGTGACATTTGACAGTTACAAGCCCCTGCACATAGCCCCCAGCTCCGCGTCCTTCTGCGGCGAGATCCTCTGTGCCGATATCGGCATCCGGGATGAGTGGCATCCAACAGACAACGCATAAAAGCAGGGCGGAGCATTTCCCTACTTCGCCCTGCTCTTATTTTCTTGTAAGCTCTTGATGGCAAAGACCAGCAACGCGTAATTGCAAAAGTCCGGCCGTCCCCACCGCTAGTGATGCCACATTTTGTTGTGGGCTACGTTGCCCCACTGGTGGTCGCGGTAAACGCTCTGACTTCCACTCCTGCAGCGGGCAGGGCGGTGGCGATTTTCTGTACGAAGGCAAGAGCTTTCGGCCCGTCGCCGTGGATGCAGACGGAATCGGCCTGCAAAGTTACCGTGCTGCCATCGTTGGCCTGTACGGTGCCCTGCTTTGCCATCTGCAAGACCCGCACTATGGCAGTGTCCTCGTCCTCAACCATCGCACCAGGCGTACCGCGGGGCACTAAGGTTCCGTCCGGCTGGTAGCCGCGGTCGGCAAATACCTCGCTGGCGACCGGCAGGCCGATGGTGTGGGCGGCCTTGATCATTTCGCTGCCGGACAGGGCCAGCAACACCGCACCGGGGGCCGCAGCCTGCACGGCGCGGCAGATGGCCGCCGCCAGCGCCGGGTCTTTGGCAGCCATGTTGTAGAGTGCGCCGTGGGGCTTGACGTGGTGCAGCGGCACACCCGCCGCATCGCAGAAGGCTTTCAGTGCGCCAATTTGATACACTACATCGGCCTCAGCTTCGGCGGGGCTGATTGCCATTTTGCGGCGGCCAAAGCCCTGCAAGTCAGGCAGGCCGGGGTGTGCGCCCACCTGCACGCCGTATTTTTTGCACAGCAATACGCTCTTTTTCATTACGGACGGGTCTCCCGCGTGAAACCCGCAGGCAATATTCGCGCTGGTCACGTAGGGTAGAATTTCATCGTCCATCCCGATGGTGTATGCACCGAAACTCTCGCCCAAATCACAGTTCAAATCAATGGTTGGCATTACAAAGCCCCCCTCTTAAAATTTCAGCGCCGTGTTTTTCACATCGGTCACAAACATATGTCCCGGCGCGTGGGTGATGCAAAACTCGGGTTTTGAGTGCATGACCACGGCCTGCGGCGTGACCCCGCAGGGCCAGAATACAGGCGTTTCGCCCGGGCGTATCGTCACGGCGTCGCCGTAGTCGGGGTGGGTCAGGTCAGTAATGCCGATAGCCTCTGGTGTGCCGATCTGCACCGGTGCTCCGTGTACGCGGGGCATGCCCGCCGTGATGGCTACCGCCGCGGGCACCTGCGCATACGGGATGGGCCGCATACTGACGACCATGTTGCCGCTGAACACCCCCGCAGGCGTGCAGGGAATGTTGGTGTTGTACATCGGCACGTTGACGCCCTCCTCGATCTGGCGCACCGGGATGTCGGCGTCCAGCAGGGCCGACTCAAACGAGAAGCTGCACCCAATAAGGAAGCTGACCAAATCGTCCCGTTCTTCAAAATACAGCGTCACATCGGTAGTTTCTTCGATTAGTTTGCCATTTTGGTAAATGCGGTAGCGCGGGATGTCCTGCGCGATATCGCTGCCCGGCGCAAATTGGGAGAAGCTGCGCTCCCCGGAATCGGCCACTTCCAGCAGGGGGCAGGCCTTGGGGTTGCGCTGGCAGAATAGCAGAAAGTCCCATGCCAGCGCTTTGGGCAGCACAACCAGGTTGCCTTGGGCATAGCCGTCGCAATAGCCGGTAGTGGGGGCATCCAGCTTACCTGCCCGGATCAGCGCACGGACCTCAGCCGGGGGAAATGCGGAGTATTTCATACAACACACCTTCTTTTACAAACGATTTCGTACCTGCTGCCACAGGGCGGTCTGCTTCCGGGCGGCCTGTACGGCCTGGGCGGGGGTCACAAAGGTGAAGCATACTCGCTGGCCGGGGCGCAGCTGCGCCAGCGCGGGCAGGTCAGCGGAGATGACCGTTGCAATTTTGGCGTAGCCGCCGGTGGTCTGGTGGTCGGCCAGCATCACGATGGGCTGACCGTCGGCGGAAACCTGCACCGAACCGGGCACAATGCCATCGGAGAGGATGTCCGCGCCATGGTGCATTGCCAGCGGCGGGCCCGCCAGCTTGCAGGCCATGCGGTCACAGTTGGGTGTCAATGTGTAGATGCCGTGGGTAAAATCATGTAACCCCTGCGCGGTGAACGCGGCATCCTGCGGGCCGGGTACGGTGCGCAGCAGCGGCAAAGTCTGTGCCCCCTGCACGCGCACAGAATGGGTGCCCCGGCACACGGCCTTGTCCCGCAGCGGGCGGTCCAGATGTTTGGCCGTAATGATCCGCCAGAGCGCGGCGGTATCGCATACCCCGGTGGGGAGCGTGTCGCCTTTTGCCAGCTTGCGGCCTTTCAAGCCGCCGATGCCGCATTTCACATCGGTGGCGCGGCTGCCCAGCACGGGTGGGGTGGCAATGCCGCCGCCCACAGCCAAGTAATTGCGCAAACCAGACGCAACCACGCCGATTTTCAGTGTACTGCCTGCCTTCGCCAGCAGCGGCGCGTAATAGGGCACGGGTACGCCGTCCAGCGCGGCAGGGCTTTCCGCCCCAGTCAGCGAAAAAACGGTGTCCGCCTCAAATCGCAGTGCCGGGCCGCGCAGGGTGGATTCCATCACCGCCGCGCCCGGGTCATTGCCGACCAGCGCGTTGGCAAGGCGGTAGGCGTAGCTGTCTGCCGCGCCGCAGCTGCGGTAGCCTTGCGCTGCATACCCCACCCGGCCTGCGTCCTGCACAGTGGTCAGGGGGACGGGCTCCAGTACTGTGATGCTCATACTGTGCCCTCCTTGGCCGCCAAGGCCGCAAATTCTGCTGCCGTGATGGGGGTAAAGCGTATCCTGTCCCCCGCCGCGTAAGGCAACGTACCTGAGGCTGGGTCAAACAGTTTGAGCGGCGTGCGGCCAATCAGCTGCCAGCCACCCGGGCCGGCAATGGGATAAATACCGGTCTGCTCGCCGCCGATTCCCACCGCCCCGGCCGGGATGGCCGTGCGGGGCGTTCCCAGCCGCGGGGTGAACAGCCGTTCATCCAGACCGCCGAGATATGGAAACCCCGGTAGAAAGCCCAGCATATAGATCTGATATTCCCGCCCGGCGTGCAGGGCAATGACTTCTTCCGCGGTCAACCCGGCGTGCTGCGCCACAAAGGGCAGGTCTGGGCCGAAATCGCCGCCATAGCAGACAGGAATTGTAACGAGCCTCCCCTCCCCTGCCGCAGCGTCCGCACCGTCGGCGTCAGCCAGCTTTTGCACGGCGTCGGCTATGGTATCGTATTCCGTTACAAGTGGGTCATACGTGATGAGCAGCGAGGCAAAGGCGGGTACTGTTTCCACCACGCCGGGGAGCTTTGCGGCCAGCACACGGCTGTTCAGTGCCGCCACCGCCGCGCCGATGTCCGGCGCAATGCGCTGTGCGAACTCTGCCAGCAGGGCGCAGTCCCCCACCGGATGCAGCTGAAACGACAGCATGGCCGCCGCCTCCTTCCATATTATATAGTCAGTCAAAGAAATGCTTTGCCAGCACCGGGCCGAACCAGTGATCCGATTTGTGGGAGTACCGCACCGCGTAGGCCGTACACTGGCGCATCAGACTGACGATGCCTACATTCATCCGGGTGCTGAAGCCATCGATGCCCGGCAGCAGTGAGCCGGTCATATCGATAAACCCATTGCGTGCCGCCACCCGCATGACCTCGGATTCCATCTCCTCATGGTGGAGAATCTCCATATCTTTCTTGAGATATGCCAGCGCCGCCATCAGGCCGTAACAGCCCCAGTCGGAGCAGGTCGCCGTGATGATGTTGTCGGCCTTGGTGGCACTCAAAATGCCACCGCCGCAGCCGCATTGGCACTCGCCCTCCGCGGTGAAGGGCACGTACTTTTTGATATGCTCGGCAATCGTGCCCATGCCGATCTCATTGCCCAGGTCGCCGATGGCGATGTTCGGCACGCCGTTGGCACGCAGGGTATCCCACAAAACATCGCTGCGGGCCTGCAGGGCGGTCACATCCAGACCAACGGCATTGTGGCAGACGCCCACCGCATTCGCGCCGCAGGCTTCCACCGAGACGACCGCCGCAGGCTTGCGGGCGGCCAGCTCGGTGGCCTGGGCCGGGGCGAAGGCGATGTCCTTCGTAAAGGCGACAACGCCCATGCTCAACGGCAAGGCCTGCACAGTGTCTAAATCCTCGTAGATATGCAGCCCCACGACGGCGGCACACTTTTCAATAGCCTGCACGCTGTCGTCCGGGCAGACGATGACTGGTTTCGCACCGAAGGCCATCACCAGCGCCCGGGCCAGCAGCATGGCACTGACTGTGCCGTCCATCTCGGGCACTTTATGCGGCAGCAGCACAAACCCGGTGATAATGTACACAAGGTCGTTCCCTTTTACTGTATCGCACAGCACCTGCGCCGCGTGCATCGTCAGCGGCTCACCGGTGTAGGCGCGGCTGCCCGCGTAGAGAATACGGCAGACTCCGTAGCCGCGCGGATCCAGATTCATCAAAGCATCGATGTTTTCGCCCACGTTGCGTTTTTCCAGTTCATCGCGGGTCATCTTGCACACCCCCCGTTCAGTCCACGACGGTCGTTTTGCCGGTGTAGGCGTAGTATTCGCGCAGCACCTCACCCTGGATGGCCTTGAGAGTGGCCGGGTCTTTGCCGCCCGCGGGCTTTCCGTCCACCTCACAGGCATGCAGGCAGAAGTTGGAGGACGATGTCACGATGATCTCATCGGCGTTCATCAGATCGTCCAGCGTGAAGCACTTTTCCATGACCGTGATGCCAAGGCGGTAGCAGGCCTGGATCATGTGGGTCTTGGCGATGCCGCGCAGGATAAATTCATCGTTGGGGTGCGAATAAAATACGCCATCCTTGAGGATGGACACGTTGGAGTGGGCACACTCAGTCACGATATCGCCGCGGTGGAGCACAGTCTCCTGCACGCCGATACGCTTGGCGTGCTGCGCCGCCACAACGCTGGGCAGCAGGTTCAATGTTTTGATGTTGCAGTGATAGAAACGCGTATCTTCCTCGGTGTTGAGCTTGATGGGCACATCGGGGTCGTTCAGGTGGTTCTGGCGGATGGATACCCACAGCTTGCCGGGGAGATTTTCGGCGTAGACATGGTTGCGGGTCTCGACACCGCGCGTAACCTGCCAGTAGACAAAGTGCGTTGTACCGTCCACTTTGGCGAGCAAGTCGGTCAGCAGCTTGCCCAGTTCCTCTTTCGGCATCGGGATGTTGATATCCAATGCCTTGGCGCTGGTGTAAAAGCGGTCGAGGTGGTCCTGCATCAGATACACCTTGCCGTTGGCACCGACTGTCGCGTCATACACGCCGTCGCCGAAGAAGTGTACCCGGTCATTGAAAGGAACCGTCAATTCTTCCGGCGTGCCGATTTTACCGTCATAGTATGCAAGTGCTTCCATCGTTCTTTCCTCCCCGATTTTGTTGTTTATCGCGGGCACTTTACCCCGAATTTTAATTCGATGACCCGCTTGATGACCTCGACACAGTTGTCCAGGCCAATGGCGGCGCTGTCCAGGCAGAGGTCATAGTTTTCGACCCTCTTCCACTGGCGGCCGGTGTGGTACTTATAATAGCTCTCCCGGTAGTGGTCCAGCTTATCAATGTAGTGCATCGCCTGGCTGCGGCCGATGCCCTGGCGCTTCATCTCCCGCTCGATGCGATCCTCATAAGGGGCATCGATGTAGACAGTCAGCACATTGGGCTTATCTTTCAGCACAAAGTCCGCCGCGCGGCCTACGCAGACATAGCTTTCCTCGTCCAGCAATTCTCGCAGGACCTTGGCCTGATAGTTGAAGAGGTTCTGGTCGCTGATGAAGTTGCCGCTTTCCGGCGGGATGAAGCTGCCGTCGTAGACGTGCTGCGACACGCGGTAGAGCAGCGTTTTCTTGGTGTTCTCGTCGGCGGCGGCGAAGATCTTCTCGTTGATGCCGCTGTCCTCGGCTGCCAAGCGCAGCAGCTTGCGGTCGTACAGGTCGATGTCAAAATCCTTGGCGAGCTTTTTGCCGATGTAGCTGCCGCCGCCCGACCCGCAGGTGCGGGTGATCGCCACGGCGAAATAGGGATAGTTTGGATACATGGTGTTCCCTCCTTACTGCCCCAGATAGGCTTTTTTGACGCGGGCGTCGTTCAGCAGCTCCTGCGCGTCGCCCGACAGGGTGATATTGCCAGTTTCCAGCACGTAAGCGCGGTCAGAGATCGCCAGCGCCATCTTGGCGTTCTGCTCGACGAGCAAAATCGTGATGCCCTGCTTGTTGACTTCCCGGATAATGGCAAAAATCTCCTTGACCAGCAACGGAGACAGGCCCATCGACGGCTCATCCATCAAAATCATCTTGGGTTTGCCCATCAGGGCGCGGCCAACGGCCAGCATCTGCTGCTCGCCGCCGGAGAGCGTACCCGCCAGCTGGCGTTTGCGCTCTTTTAAGCGGGGGAACCGCTCGTAGACGTCGGCCATCGTTTTCGCCATGTCGGTTGGGTCGGTGAACGCCCCCATCTCAAGATTTTCTTCCACCGTCATCTGGGGAAAAATGTGCCGCCCTTCCGGCACATGCGCCAATTTCAACGTAATAATTTTGCTGGGCTCGGTTTTGCGCAGGTCGTGCCCATCAAAAGTGATGGAGCCGCCAGCCGCCTTTTCCAGCCCGGTAATCGTGCGCAGGGTCGTGGTTTTGCCCGCGCCGTTTGCGCCAATCAGGGAAACGATCTCGCCGTCCTTCACCGCCATGGACACCCCGTTCAGCGCATGAACTGCGCCGTAGTTGACGTGCAGGTCCTTGATCTCAAGCATCGGCGGCCTCCTTCGCTTCGTCCTTGCCCAGATACGCCTCGATGACGTGCGGGTCGTTGGCAATCTGCTCCGGCGTACCGGAGGCGATCGTCGTACCGAAATCCAACACCTGGATACGCTCACAGATCTTCATGACAAGGCTCATATCGTGCTCGATGAGCAGGACGGATACTTTAAATTCATTGCGGATATAGTTGATAATTTCCAGCAGTTCCTCGGTCTCGGTTGGGTTCATACCCGCCGCCGGTTCGTCAAGGAGCAGCAGTTTCATGTCGGTGGCCAGTGCACGGGCAATTTCCAGGCGGCGCTGCTCACCGTAGGGCAGGTTGTCGGCCTCCAAGTCCTCCTTGCCGGAAAGGTGAACAACTTCTAGCAGCTCTTTGGCGCGGGCGGTGACTTCTGCCTCCTGCTGCCAGTATTTCTTGGTGCGGAAGATGGCATCCGCCATACCGTAGGTCGTGTGGGCCTGCATAGCAGTCTTGACGTTCTCTATGACCGACATTTTTTTAAACAGGCGGATGTTCTGGAACGTCCGGGCAATGCCCGCGTGGACGATTTGATGCGTCTTTTTTCCGTTCATCCGCTCACCGCAGAGATAGAACGAGCCCTCGGTCGGCTTGTAAACGCCGGTAATCAGGTTAAAGACCGTTGTCTTGCCTGCGCCGTTGGGGCCGATGAGACCAACCAGTTCGGACTCGCCGATCTCCATGTTGAAGTCATCCACGGCTTTCAGGCCGCCGAACTGGATGCCCAGATGTTGGGCTTTTAATACGGGTGCCGCCATATCGCTCACGCTCCTTTCTTGGCTTTCGCCTTGGAATGGGCCAAGCGGCCTAGCAGGCGGGTCAGGCTGAACTCCCACCGGCCGAAGATGCCGCCCGGGCGGAACAGCATGACCAGCACCAGCACGACCGAGTAGGCCAGCATACGGTAGGTGGAGAAGTCGCGCATCAGCTCCGGCAGACTGGACAGGAACGCCGCGCCGATGATGGAGCCGGTCAGCGATCCGGTGCCGCCGATGATGACCTCGGAAAGCAGCTCAGCCGAATAGTTGAAGTTGAAGTTGGTGGGAATCATGGCGGTCATATAGTGGGCGTAAACGCCGCCGCCAATGCCTGCAAAGAACGCGGAGACCGCGAAGGTCAGCACCTTGTAATAGGTCACGTTGATGCCGGAGGCCGACGCTGCGATGTAATCCTCGCGGATAGCCTGTACCGTACGGCCAAAGCGGCTGCGCACAAACAGGAACATGATGGTCACGCAGGCGATCATGATCCAGAACGCGCGGTCAAACGTCGAAAGTTTGAGGATACCGCTCATCGTCTTGCCGCCGCCGGTGATGGAAAAGTTGCAGAAACACACGCGGATGATTTCGGCAAAGGCCATGGTGACAATAGCCAGATAGTCGCCCCGCAGCCGCAGCGCCGGGATGCCGACCGCAACGCCCATAAGCCCCGCAGCCAGGCCGCCCGCCAGAATGGCGACAAGCAGCAGCCCTAAATCAGAAAGCCCATGCCCGGCCAGTGCGCCGGAGACGATGGCGGAGACATATGCGCCCACCGAGACAAAGCCCGCGTGGCCCATGGAAAACTCACCCATAAAGCCAACGACCAGGTTCAGCGATGTGACCATGATAATGGTATAGCAGGCGGTGGTACAAATGCCCTGGATGTAGGTCGTGCTTTTGCCAAAAGCATTGAAGGTAAAGGTCAGCGTGATGGCCGCATACAGCAGTGCGACACCGACCAGATTCAGCCCATAGGAGGCCAGCCGTCGTTTCGTCATCTTGTTCACGCTCCCTTACACTTTTTCGCCGACATTCTTGCCCAGAATACCGGAAGGCTTGACCAGCAGAATCACGATCAGGGTGCCGTAGGTCACGGCCTCGTACCAGCCGGGGGCAAACAGCTTGACGAAGATTTCGATAAGACCAATCAGAATACCGCCCAGCATCGCACCGGGGATGATGCCGATGCCGCCGAGCACGGCAGCGATAAACGCCTTCATGCCCATCATCGAGCCCATGTCATTCGTAACACGGGGGTAGGTTGCACAGTACATCAGCGCGGCCACGGCAGCCAGACCGGAGCCGATGGCAAAGGTCGTCGTGATGATTTTGTTGACATTGATGCCCACCAAAGTGGACGCATCCTTGTCCTGCGGCACAGCACGCATTGCCTTGCCGAGTTTCGTTTTCTTGACAAAGAGCTGCAAAGCAATCATCATGCCCAGCCCGATAGCAATGGTCAGCAGCACATTCAGCGGCAGCGCCACACCGCCCACGGTGACGGTCGGCAGGCTGAAGATAGCCTGCACATTGTGCGGCTTGGCACCGAACAGCACCATGGCCAGGTTCTCAAGGAAGATGCTCATTGCCAGCGCCGTGATCAGTGCCGACATCGGCCCGGCCTTGCGCACGGGGCGGTAGGCGAACGTTTCCACCAGCACGCCCACGACTGCGCAGACAGCGATGGCGACAATGACCGCCAGCCAGGCCGGCATACCTGCGTTGACCATCAGCGGAATCGTGTAGAACAGCGTGTATGCGCCAATCATGATAAAATCACCATGCGCGAAGTTGATCATACGGATGATGCCATAGACCATTGTGTAGCCAAGGGCAATCAGTGCGTAAATCGCGCCCTGGTTCAATCCATTGATCAGGCTTTGGAAAAACAATGAGAAGCTCATTTGTGGTCCATTCTCCTTTCCTACGGTGTTTCAAAAAAAGAAATGTACACGGCGGGCGTTCCTTGCGGGTTGCAGCACCACCGTGTACATCTCCCATCCGTCTTTGGACTTTACTTTTTATTCAGCCTTGGAAACGACCTTGCCGTCAGAGCCGAGCGTTTCCGTCCACTTGACTGCGCCGTCCACATAGGTGTTGATGGCAATGCTCTTGATAGCGTCGCCGTTCTCGTCCAGCATGATGTCGCCACCGACACCGGTGAAGCTCATGCCGGTCATGCCCTTGACAAGGCTGGCCGTATCAGTGCCGCCTGCATTCTCGGCGGCCTGCACCAGCATGTACATAGCGTCATAATACAGGGCTGCGCAGGCGTTCAGGCTTTCGGTGCCGTACTTTTCCGTGTACTTCTGCACGAAGTTCTGGACAGCCTGGGCTGTATCTTCGCTGGAGTAGTGGTTCGTAAAGTAGCAATCATCAAACTGTGCGGAAAGGCCGGTCGTGTCGGAGCCATCCCAGCCGTCACCACCCATGATAGCACCGGTAAAGCCTGCATTGCGGGCTGCACCAACCAGCAGCGGAACGGTGTCGAGGAAGCAGGGATAATACAAAAGCTCTGCACCGCTGGCCACGGCCTGCGCTGCCTGCGAGGAATAATCGGTGTCGGTGGTCATGCACTCACCGGTGTAGGCAACCTCGATACCGTTGGCCTCGCAGTTTTCAATAAAGGCATCCTTCAGACCGTTGGAGTAGTCATCATCCTTGGCGTAGATGACCGCGGCCTTGGTAAAGCCCTTGTCCTTGGCGAACAGCGCTGCCATCTTGCCCTGATACGGATCAATGAAGCAGTTGCGGAAGATCGTAGAGCCCTTCAGGGTGACATCGGCATTGGTTGCACCGGTCGCCAGCAGCAGCATACCGTCCTTGGAGGCCTGCTCTGCCATGGGCAGTGTGACCGAAGAGAAGAAGCTTCCGACGATGGCCTCCGGCGAATCCGCCATGACCTTGTTGTAGGCGTTCATGGCCTGCTTGGCGTCCTTGGCATCGTCTGCGACCTTGCCGCCGTTGACGATTTCGATCTTGTAGCCGGAGTCCCCGGCGTTGATTTCCTCGACAGCCATATCAATGGCATTCTGAGCGCCCTCACCGTAGATGGCGGAGCCGCCGGTCATCGAGCAGACAACACCAACGCGAATGATATTATCCTCGCCGCCGTCGGATGCCGCAGCGGCAGTGCTGGTGGTTGTCTCACTGGATGCGGCCCCGCCCTGCTGGGCACTGGACCCGCAGCCTGCCAGTAGGCTCGCGGACATAGCGGCTGCAACGGTAAGTGCAAGAACTCGATTACGCTTTTTCATGGTGTGCCCCCTCTTTCTGGATGTTTGCCATTTTACAATAGTCCCTCTTTCACCCAAAACAAAAGGCGCACGGCACCGCAAATCCGGTGCTGCACGCCTTTGTGCGAATACGAAAAGGGCCGCGGCTTTTGCAAGTCCGCGACCCCTTTGTCCCGTTCGTGTTCTGTGATGATGCTGTTATTATAGCAGACTGCTCAAAAAACGCAAGTCTATTTTGGTAGTTCCTTCGAAATCATTGTGTATAGGGCTTTTTGGCCGGAGATTGCAAAGTTTTCTCTGTATCTGGCAGAAGATTGTTAATTGTGGCGCGTACATCTGTGTTTTATGCGTGGGCAGTTGTTCGTTACTTATAGGATAGGGATCCATGTACTGATCAAACCGGCCGGGGTTCAGCAGGCAGCCGCGCAAGGAATGCTTCTTCCAGCGACTTGCCTTTCCAGTAAGGGAAGATTTTTTCCCGCACAAAACGGCGCTGGTCGTCCGTCATGCTATAAGGGTCCTGCGGGCGGGTGGCAAAGTGGTCCATCTCGCGGTCGACCCATTGCCACGAAAATTCTGGCGTCAGGATACCGCACTTGCGGTATTCGCCGATGGCCCCGACGATGAGCTCCCCCTCAAAAATATGCACCCCCAGCCCGGCGCAGCAGTCATAAAACGCCTGTGCGCTGCGGATGCAGGCGGGCTTTCCCTCACTCGTTTTATAGGATTCCGTCCAGAGCGTAGCACGCTCGCAGGAAATCTGCGGCTTTGCAATCACATAGTTTTGTCGTATCTTTTCAATTCGTGCGGTAAGCATATTTCATTCCCTCCATTCGGCCAATGCCGATTGAGGATACAGTAACACACCTATTTGTACCGCGCCAATGGCCTTCGTAATTGAGCGCAAAACACAAAAGATTTTTATGAATTTTGTACGCAATGCCGAAAAGTCGAAAGGCTTTGCCCAACAGAATCTGGCAAAGCCTTTCGCGTTTCTTCTATTTTTTCTCTTTTTGCCCCAGCCGATATTTGAAATCGCTATATCCAAACGTCACGATTTCCCGCGCTGTGCCGTCAGGCTTGCGGGCATAGATGCCGGGCAACGGCATACCGTTGAAGGTGTTGTTCTTGCAGGTGGTGTAAATCGCCATATCACCGAACACCAGCAAATCTCCCACTTCGGGTACGGCGTCAAAGCCGTAATCGCCGATGACGTCCCCGGCCAGGCAGGTCGGCCCGGCCAAGCGCACGGTACAGGGCTTCTCGCCGGGTTCGCCCGCCCCCAGCAACGGCGGGCGGTAGGGCATCTCGATGACGTCCGGCATATGGCAGGCGGCGCTGGCGTCCAAAATCGCAATCGTCGTATCGCCGTTTTTCACCACATCCAGCACACGGGTCAAGAGATACCCCGCGTTCAGGGCGCAGGCTTCGCCGGGTTCGAGATAGACCGTCACGCCCCAATCGTGCTGGGCGCGACGGATGCAATGTTCCAGTGTGGCCATGTCGTAGCCGGGGCGGGTGATGTGATGCCCGCCGCCAAAGTTCAGCCACTTTATTTTGGGCAGCAAATCGCCAAATTTCTCCGCTACTGCGTCCAGCGTCACGGCCAGCGCGTCAGCGTCCTGCTCACATAAGGTGTGGAAATGCAGACCATCCAACAGCTGCGGCAGCGCTGGGTTCGCCGCCACCGCGGCATCCCACTGGGCGCGGGTCGTGCCCAGGCGGCTGCCGGGGGCGCAGGGGTCGTAAATCGCGTGGCCGTCCTGGGTCGAGCACTCGGGGTTGATGCGCAGCCCCACGCTCTTCCCTGCCGCCTTGGCCGCAGGGCCGAACTTTGCCAGCTGTGCCGGTGAGTTGAACACGATATGGTCGGCGTACCGCAGCAACTCGTTCATCTCATCCGCACGGTAGGCTGCACAGAAAACATGCACTTCCCTATCGGGCATTTCCTCCGCACCCAGCCGCGCCTCAAACAGGCCGCTGGCCTCGGTGCCCGCCAAGTGCGGCGCCAGCAGGGGATACAGGTCATAGTTGCTGAACGCCTTTTGCGCCAGCAGCACCTTGCAGCCGGTGCGCTGTGCCAGCCCGCCCAGAATCTCCGCGTTGCGAGTCAGCGCGGCCTCGTCCAGCAGATAGCAGGGTGTGGGCAGGGCGGAAAATTCCGGCGGCACCGTGCCGCCGATGGCCGCAAACGGCGGCCGTGCATCGTGCAGTGCCATCAGTCCACCAGAACCGGGTTGTGGTTCTCGCTGCGGGGCAGGCCGTACTTATCCAGTGCATCGAGGAACGGATCGGGGTTGAACTCCTCGACCGTGTAGACGCCGGGCTTGACCCACTCGCCGGTCAGCATCATCAGGGCGCCGCACATGGCAGGCACACCGGTCGTGTAGCTGATGGCCTGGCTGCCGACCTCGCGGTAGCACTCCTGATGGTCGCAGATATTATAGATGTAGTAGGTCTTGTCCTTGCCGTCCTTTTTGCCGGTGAAGATGCAGCCAATGTTCGTCTTGCCCTTCGTGCGGGGGCCGAGGCTGGCGGGATCGGGCAGCAGAGCCTTCAGGAACTGGATGGGGACGATCTCCTGACCGTTGTAGTTGATGGGCGTGGTGGAGAGCATGCCCACATCCTCAAGGCAGCGCATGTGGTCAAGGTAGCTCTGGCCGAAGGTCATGAAGAAGCGGATGCGCTTGACATCGGGCAGATTCTTACCCAAGGACTCAATTTCCTCGTGATGCAGCAGGTACATATCCTTCTGGCCGACCTGATCGAAGTTGTACTCGCGCTTGATGCTCATAGGCGGGATCTCGACCCACTTGCCGTTCTCCATGTAGCTGCCGGGGGCAGAGACCTCGCGCAGGTTGATCTCGGGGTTGAAGTTGGTG